>Ga0209541_10014167_pt1 | contig 12060 bp, 9 predicted proteins | sample RifCSPlowO2_01_FD_184027 | JGI IMG/M metagenome (GOLD analysis project Ga0209541, IMG submission 184027) | Groundwater microbial communities from Rifle, Colorado - Rifle CSP2_plank lowO2_0.1 (SPAdes) (version 2) | ecosystem: Environmental > Aquatic > Deep subsurface > Groundwater | place: Rifle...
GTTACTGCCGATTGTCCAGCCGTCAGCCGTTGCCGCGACAACCGCGACCACGACCTTCACTTTGACCAATCCGATTGTTGTTGCCAAAGGCACTTCAAAGACAATCACTTTGAAGGCAGATGTCAGTTCGTCTTCATCCGCTAACAGAACCTTCGCTTACGGTTGTAACGGTTCCGCTTGCGCGACCGCGACCGGTGCTTCAACGGCGACCACGGTTACCCCGACCGTTACCAACAGCGACGGTCAGACAATGACCGTTCAAACCAGCGGCTCCTTGACTGTCTCCACCGACGCCGCCAATCCGGTTTCCGGTTTGGTTTACGGCTCGCAGATAGGCGTGACTGTCGGCGAATTGCGGCTTACGGCGTCTGACGAAGATCTTGACGTAACTTCTATTCACTTTGATCGCACGGCCGTAAACAGCGGTAGCTTGCTTGCCGAAGTTCAGAAGTTGTGGTTGTATGATGGCGGAATCTCAGTTGCGTCATTAACTCCGACTTCAAGCGCCGCAGCCACCTTTACCATTACTTCCGGAAACTTGAGAATTCTGAAAGGTTCCACCGGCAAGATGGTAACCGTCAAAGTCGATTGGAATGACATCGGTACCGGTTACTCCGGAAACTCAGGTAGAGGATTATCCTTGAGTATTGCTCAAGACGCGTACGCAGCAAAAGGTGTTTCTTCAGGAACAAACCTCGCGGCAGGCAATATGTCAGGCACCTTCACCGGCAATTCCTTCACTCTGTATAAGAGCTATCCGACAATCTCTTATCCGAGCGGGATCAGCGGCACTTTGAGCACCGGCGTTCAAAACCTTTTCCGCTTCACCGTTGCGGCAAATTCTCACGGCGACATTGCCCTTTATAAGGCTTCATTCGCGCTTACGACTACAACCGCAACCGCGTCTGATTTCACTCTTTTTGAGAACCCGGGTGCTTCTGAGGTTGGCCTGTGGAATAACGCCGCAAGAGCAGTGGATAATACGTATGTTGTTTCAACCGGCGGAACGGGCGGCGTTTATGGTCTCGCGGAAACAAGCTCTTTGATTGATACCGGAACAGACGGTGTGGCTAATGGCGGCGAATACAGATTAATTGCCGCGGGTACATCAAAGATCTTTGAACTTCGCGGTAATGTCACGGGTCCGTTAGTCACCGGTTCAAGCATTCAAGTACAGATGCTTGGCGATGACGCTTTCCCGAGTGTTGCTTATCCGAATTCAGCCGCCGCTGTGACACTTGGTCCGGCGATTGGCATTGACATTTCGGATAGCCAGAATGACGATTTAATCTGGTCAGATCTGAACTACGGCAACAACTCCACAAGCGCGACTCAGACCAAGGAATGGACTAACGGTTTCAGAGTGCCGGGTTTCAGCCCGAACACCTCAACCGCCCAGACCTTGACGAAGTAACGACTGACTCTCTTCCGGTTTACTCCCTTGCGAGAGTATGAATCGGATAAAATACAACCCCCATCAATTGATGGGGGTTGTATTTTTTTTGGATTTATGATAAATTTAATTACGAAACTGCTAAAGAAATTGTCATTCTGAGGGAGCGAAGCGACCGAAGAATCTCGCGCACTCGAGCGGTTTCCCCAGTCATACGAGCGAGATTCTTCGCTAACGCTCAGAATGACAATATGACAATAACATTATGTTGAAACAATCAAAACTCACCTTAATTTTAGAGATTATCCTGTTTCTTTTCGTCGCCGCGGGCATCGGCTATTATTTTTATACTCAAAAAGCTGGTGCTCCCGACATCGCGGTTCAAGATAAACAGGAAAAGAATTTGTTTGAATTTAAACCGCAATGTCCGGATTTAACTGAGGAACAAATTGCTTCTTTAAAAGAACGCTTTGATAAAGTAAAAGAATTTCTGGCCAAAACGCCGGATCACATGGGCGGCTGGATGGAAGTCGGTTTAATCAGGAAAGGACTTTGCGACTATCAGGGTGCGGCCGATGTCTGGACTTATATTGGAGAGATCAGACCGGAAAACTCTCTTTCATTCGCCAATTTGGGCGATCTTTACACCCACTTTCTTGTTGACTACCCCAAAGCCGAAGCCGCGTATTTAAGAGCGATTGAGAACGAAAAACACGACGTCAATTATTTCCGCAACTTCTTCGAACTTTATTATTATTCCTATACCGAGAAAAAGCATCTTGCCGAAAAAGTTTTGCTTGACGGCTTGAATTACAACCCCAACAGCCAGGATTTAATGACGCTTCTTGCGAGTTACTACCGCGACAACGGCAACAAAGAAAAAGCGATTGAATACTTTAACAAAGTTCTTAAACTAAACCCCGACAACGAAGCTGTGAAACGGGAATTGGAAAGGTTAGCGGGTCAGTAAATCCGTACCACATACAAAAACAGCCGTGATTACATCACGGCTGTTTTTGTATACTGTTTACTGATTTTATAAACTTCCGTTGTCTTCTTTACCATTTCCCGAAGACCGAATTTTTCTTTAACCGTCCGTTCGGCCTCGTTTCCGAGTTTTTTTGCCATTTCCTCGTCTTGAGATAATCTTAAAATAGTAGCGGCCAATTCTTTCGCGTCGCCGGGGTTTATCAGCAATCCGTTCTCGTCATACTTGATCATCTCGGGAATTCCGCCAGTCCGGGAAGCGACAATCGGCAGTCCGGCGGCCATTGCTTCCAAAATCACGTAAGGGAACCCCTCCTTTAACGACGGAAGAACGAAAATATCAAATGCTTTCAGATATTTCCACGCCTCCTGCACCGCTCCGATTAAGAAAAAATGATCGCTTAATTCATAATTCTTGATTCTTAATTCCAGATTCTCCCTTTCTTTTCCTTCGCCAATCACTAAAAAGAGAAATTCATTTTTTATATTTTCTTTTTTATTTTTTATTTCTCTCGCCGCTTCAATTAAAACGTCAATAGCTTTGTTTTTATAGAGATTGGCGATGGAGCCAACAATAAAATTTCCAATTTCCAATTTCCAATTTCCAATTTCTTGAATTTGTTTTTTGGCCTGTTCTTTTTCAAGAAATTTTAGTTTTTCAACATCAATGCCGTTGTGGACGACAAAGAGTTTCTTTGCGGGGGCGATTTTGTATTTTAGCGCGGCAGTTTTATCGTATTCCGAAACGCAGATTATTGAATCTTGAAAGAGCGCGGTAAATCTGCTTATTAAAATATAAAGCCGCTTCTTGAACCACGGCAATTGCTCGTTAAACACCCAGCCATGGGCCGTAAAGACAATTTTTTTGACTCCAGCCATTCTGCCAGCAAGCACTCCCAAAACGCCGGCCTTGGAACTATGCAAATGGACAATGTCGGGTTTTTGTGATTTAATTAAATTGTAGATTTCAAAAAAAGCGAACAAATCGGAAAGAGGATTGATGCTTCTTTGCAGGCGTTTAATTGGCGAAAATTCAACGCCATTTTCTTTTAGGATTTTAGCGAAATTTTCGTTTGGCTCGCTCGCGACCGCGCATTCAAATTCCCCGGTTTTGCTCAATTCGGACGCCAAATCAATCACATGCTTTTGCGCGCCCCCGATCTCGGCTTGGGTGATGATGAATAATACTTTTTTCATGTCTTTATTAAAACATAAGACAGGAAAAATTTCCAACGTATGAAGCTCTCTATTATCATTCCGGTTTATAACGAAAAAGCAACTATAGCTCAAATCGTAAAACGGGCTGAAGACGCGCCGGCAGGCCTGCCTACGCAGGCAGGCGGCATTGAGAAAGAAATTGTCATTGTTGACGATTGCTCAACCGACGGGACGAGGGAAGAGCTGAAGAAATTTGAATCCCGGCACCGCGTGATTTACCGGCAAAAAAACGAAGGCAAGGGAGCGGCTCTGCGGGAAGGGTTTTCCGTTGCAAGCGGCGATATTGTTTTGATTCAAGACGCCGATTTGGAATACGACCCCAATGATTACTCTTTGTTATTGAAACCGATTCTTGAAAATAAAGCTGATGTCGTTTACGGCTCTCGTTTTATGGGACATTTGCCTCACCGGACGCTTTATTTTTGGCATTATCTTGGCAACAAATTTTTAACAACATTTTCCAATATATTTACCGATTTGAACCTAACCGACATGGAGGTCGGCTATAAGGTTTTTAAAAAAGAGGTTTTGAAGTCAATAAATTTAAGAGAAAACAGGTTTGGTTTTGAGCCGGAGATAACGGCCAAAATTGCGAAAGGGAATTGGAGGATTTTTGAAGTCGGCATTTCCTACAGCGGCCGGACATATCGGGAAGGAAAAAAGATAAAATTCAAGGACGCGGTCCGCGCTGTTTGGTGCATCTTGAAATATAATTTATTCGATTGACCATCTTGTGGTGAGCTTGTCGAACCATGGCAAAAAATAAAGTCAAAATTCAAGAACAAAAAGAAACGGACACCTTTAAAGATTTTCCGCGACTGTTTAAAACACTTTTCGCGCTTATTCTGCTTTTGGCGTTCGTTTTGATTTTTTTTCGCCTGACAAGGCCGGACATGATGTCGGACGACGCGCATTATTCGTTTCGTTCCATATTTTATCTTGATTTTCTGGCTTCGCAAAAACAAACCGTTCCTTTGCAGTGGTTCGGCGAAATTCCGGCTTGGTCAAAACTTTCATTTCACGACGCTCCGCCGATGGTCTTTTTTATCCAGCACGCGTTTTTTAAAACTTTCGGGGTTAATGCTTTTGCCGCGAAACTGCCTTTCGCACTGGCAGGCATGATTTCGCTTGTCCTGGTATTTTTGTTTGCAAAGGACCTTTACTCTCCGGCTGCCGGCCTTTTTGCCGCACTTTTTTTAACGGTGAATAATTATTTCATCTGGATTTCAAGGGTGGGGTATCTGGAAGGAATAACCCTATGTTTCATTTTCGCCTCGCTTTATTTTTTGATCAAAAGCAAACCCAATGTCAATTATATTTTCTTGTCGGCCGTCTTTCTCGGCTTCGCTTTTTTGTCCAAGTACACTTCTTTTTATTTGATTCCGTTCTTTTTGGTTTATATTTTTTGGCAAAGAAGGGATTTGATAACCGGCGGGCATAAATATAAACTGCTCGCATCCGCGGCGGTTGTCTTGGTCATGTTCGCGCCGGTTATTATTTATAATGTTATGATGTTTAAGACAAGAGGGCATTTTGACATGCAATTTGCCGCTTTGTTCGGCCAAAGCGCGGCCGACTGGCCGATTATTGAAAGGCAAATCAACGGTAATTTTTTAAGCAATCCGATCTCAATCTTTAAAACATTAAGCGATTCTTTTTCTTTGCCGGCGTTCGCGGCGTTCATTGCCGCCACTATTTTTCTCTTGTATGAAGGAATAATATTTAAAATCGGCGCCCATTCGGTTATCTTGCTTAATTTATTGTTTTTAACAGCCATTTTTGTTTTCATCGGCTCTGCCGACAGGTATTTGGCTCTTTACGCGCCGTTTTTCGCGATAGCCGCGGCTTATTCGGCGGACAGGATTTTAAATTATTTTAAAAAATTAGAACCCGTCGCTACGCGAGCGCCGATTTTTAAATACATCTTTCTTGTCGGGGTTTTTGTTTTCACGGTTTATCAGTTGATTTTTGCCGTTAACACCAATCATTTATATAAACCGTTCGGAAAATCCGGCATCGCGTATTCGCCGATAAGAATTGAAAACGCCGGCTTTAAACAACTTGACGAGTATCTGGACTCTTTGCTTAAAGAGACAAAAGCGGACCCTTGGGCGATGTATCCCGAATTCAATAAATTGCCAAAAATGGTTGAACGCTCCAAGAAATTGAATTCCGATTCTTCTCTCAAATCGTTTTCATCGTTGATATTGTATGATTTGAACATGGATTGGTTCGGCAGAACGTGGGTTTTTGAAAAGCGGCGGCTTGCGAGCAATTATTTATTTTTTTCTTTTGACGAACTCGCGTTAATATCTTCAGTCAATAAAAATTATTTCAAGGAGGCGGATGCCGGTTCGGCCTACATAATTCTTTCTGCCGCGAAAAATCAAAGCGATTCGCCCATGTCCGAATCCTTTTCCGACAAAGCCGGGCATACCGAAAATTATTTAAAAAGTCAAAACATAACTCCAATACAAATTATCCGAAATCCGGCCGGAGAGGAAGCATTTCTTGTTTATTTTATCGACGACTACCAAAAGCTATTGGAGGTCTTATAAAGATTATGACAGACAAAGTCATTGTTAAAAAAAATATCCTTATATTTTCGATTGCGTATTTGCCTTTTATCGGCGGGGCCGAAGTCGCGGTCAGGGAAATCACCGACCGGCTCGGGGACTTTGAATTTGACATGCTGACGGCCCGGTTAAGCCCTAAACTCGCGCGTTTTGAAAAAATCGGCAATGTGAATGTTTATCGCCTCGGTTTTGGTTCTGCTTTGGATAAATATATGTTCCCGTTCGCGGCTTGCCTCAAGGCCTTGTCTTTGAATATAAAGAGAAGTTACGCGTTAAGCTGGGCTATTATGGCCGCTTACGCCGGTTTTGCCGGACTGTTTTTCAAGCTGGCCAGGCCGAAGATTCCGTTTTTGCTCACACTTCAGGAAGGCGATCCTTTGCCGGAAATTGAAAAAAAGGTCAGGTTCATTCGGCCGATTTTTAAAAAGATATTTTTGAAGGCCGACCATATTCAGGCCATCAGCAATTTTCTTGCCGATTGGGCGCGAAAAATCGGATACAAAGGGGCTTTGAGCGTGGTTCCGAATGGAGTGGACACGCAGAAATTTAAAATTCAACCTTCGTCCCGAGCTCAGGTCGAGGGAAATTCAAAATTCAAAATTGCAGATTTTAAAGAAAAATTAAAAATCAAAAGCGAGGAAAGGGTAATAATTACCGTGTCGCGATTGGTGAAGAAAAACGGGGTTGAAGATATTATTAAAGCTGCGCAGGATTTAAGATTTAAACTCCTGATAATAGGAAAAGGAGAGCAGGAAGAGTATTTGAAGGACTTGACGAAAAAGTTAAATTTGGAAGATAACGTTTTGTTTTTGGGAGAGGTGAGCCATAAAGATTTGCCGCAATATCTGTGGATTTCCGATGTTTTCGTCAGGCCATCGCTTTCGGAAGGCCTCGGAAACGCTTTTTTGGAAGCGATGGCCGCCGGAGTGCCTGCAATCGGCACAAAAGTCGGCGGAATTCCTGATTTCTTGAGAGAGGGAGAAACCGGCCTTTTTTGCGAAGTTCAAAACCCGAAAAGCATCACCGAAAAAATTAAAACGCTTTTGAAAGATGAGAATTTACGCTTGAGATTGATTGAAAACGGCAGGAAACTGGTTGAAGAAAAATACAGTTGGGATTTTATTGCCTTGGAAATGAAAAATATTTTTGATAAATTGATATGAAGATAATTATCGCCACGGGAATTTTTCCGCCGGACATTGGAGGGCCGGCGACATACTCGGAAACAATGGCGCGCGAATTAACAAAGCGCGGCTTTGAGGTCGCGGTAATTACTTACGCGGATAGAAGCAAAAATCAAGAAGCAGGAATCAAGAAGCAAGGATACGGCATTGTCAGAATTTCCAGGATATACCCTAAAGGATTAAGGCATTTTGTTTATTTTTGGAAACTTTTGAGAATTTCCAGAGGCGCGGATGTTGTTTACGCGCAGGATTTGATAAGCGCGGGATTGCCGGCACTCGCGGCTACAAAGCTGTTGAGAAAAAAGTTCGCGCTGAAGATTGTGGGGGACTACGCGTGGGAACAACATGCCCAGCGAAGCACAACTTCGCTGAAATTTCCAATTTCCAATTTTCAATTTCCAAACATAGAAGAATTCCAAAAAGAAAAATATGGTTTGAGGACTGAATTGTTGAGATTTTTAGAGAGAGTTGTGGCTAAAAAAGCGGATGTGATTATCACGCCGAGCGAGTATTTAAAAAAATTAGTGATTGGCTGGGGAGTCCCCGAAGACAAGATTAAGGTTATTTACAACGCCTACACAGAACAAAATAATAAGTTTCAAGCCTTCGTCCCGAGCTCAGGCCGAGGGGTTTCAAATTTCAAGTTTCAAGGGGATGTAATCATTTCCGTCGGACGGCTGGTTCCGTGGAAAGGATTCGGCGCGTTAATAGAAATAATGCCGGAGTTGTTTAAAGAAAACCCGAATTTTAAACTATTGATTGTCGGAGAAGGGCCTCAAAAAGAAAATCTCAAATCTCAAATCTCAAATCTCAAATTGAATGAAAAGGTAATTTTACTTGGAAAGGTGTCGCATGCGGAACTTGAGGCATATCTGAAGATGGCGAAGATGTTTGTTTTGAACACGGCTTATGAAGGGCTGTCGCATCAGTTGTTGGAGGCTTTGGCCGCCGAACTGCCGGTTGTAACCACCAATGTTTGCGGAAATCCCGAAGTCATCACCGACGGCGAGAACGGGATTTTAGTTGATTTTAATGATAAAGCGGCTCTGAAAGAAGTGATTTTGCGCGTTTGGAAAGACAAAAATTTGGCGCGAAAATTTGTTGAGAACGGCAAAAAGACGCTGGAAAAGTTTACGTTAGAAAAAATGATTAAGGAAACAATAAATATTTTAAGATGAAAATTTTAATGCTCAGTTTGGACAAAACTTTGTTGGGGGCTAACGGCGGCGGCCTGCCTGCGCAGGCAGGGGACGCTCAAGAACGGCATCGGCGATATGGTGAGTTTGTTGAAAAACTTGATGTTATTGTTTTTTCCCGCGACGGATTTAAGACAAATAAGATAAGTGAAAATGTCACGGCTTTTCCGACCAATTCTTTTTCCAAATTCAACTATATATTTGATGCCTATAAAATCGGCAAACAACTTTTCCGGCAGAACAATTACGACCTGATAGACACGCAGGACCCGTTTTTCACCGGTTTAGTCGGCTATTGGTTGAAAAAGAAATTCAAAAAGTCGCTTGAAATTCATTTTCACGGCGATTTTTGGGGGAACACTTTTCAGTCCGAAGCGGGTATTTTTCAGCTACTTTTGAGCAAATTTATCGCAAGATATGCCGACGGCATCCGGGTTGTCAGCCAAGGCATAAAAGAAAAACTCGTCAAAAAAGGGATTGCGCCTGAAAAAATCGCGGTGATTCCGACGCCGGTTGACTTGGAAAAGTTTAAGGCGTTTGAGCCGGAAAAAGTGAAGCAGATAAAAGACGATTATTTTAATAAAAAAATAATTTTGTACGCCGGCCGGCTGGTAAAAGTAAAAAATTTGCCCCTTTTGCTGAAAGCGGTTGCCATGATTAGGAATTCAAAGCATAACATTATTCTTTTGATTATCGGCGAAGGAGGCGAGAAGGCAAAACTTAAGCGGAAGGTTCGGCGCCTGGAAATTGAGGACGTGGTTGTTTTTATTTCATCCGCGCCTCAAAAGGACTTGGTTAATTATTATCACGCCGCCGATGTTTTTGTTTTGCCTTCTTTCAGCGAGAGTTTGGGCAAGGTGCTGATTGAGGCCGGAGCCGCCGGGTGTCCGGTTGTGTCAACAGAAACCACGGGAGCGAGAGATATTGTGGTTGAGGGCCGGACGGGATACCTCGCGCCGATTGGCGACGAAAACGCCATGGTTGAAAAGATATTGAAGGTTTTGCGAATGGAGGACTCGGAGAGGAAAGAAATGGCGAAAAACGCTCAAAGGATTTTGGAAGAAAAATTCAGTCAGGAAAAAAGCATTGAAAAGGTGGTAACATTTTGGAACAAATTAATCAAACACGACGCGAAATAACCATGAATCTTTTATTTATCACTCGTAAAATTGATAAAAATGACGCATTGGCGGGGTTTACTTATCAATGGGTAAGTAAATTTGCCGAAAAAGTGGATACGCTTAATGTGATTTGCCTTGAGAAAGGCGATATTTCCGGTTTACCCGAAACTGTCAAGATTTTTTCTTTGGGAAAAGAACGCAGGGTTGGAAAGCTGCGGAAATTTTGGAATTTTCAAAAATACGCTTTTCAATTTGTCAAAAAAAGCGACGGAATTTTTTGCCACCAAAATCCGATTTATACTATTTTAATCGCGTCTTGGGCGAAATTGTATCGGAAGAAAATAGTAACTTGGTACACGCACGGAAAAGTCGGCTTTCAATTGCGGCTGGTGAATTTACTGGCTGATGTTATTTTGACCGCCTCGCCGGAAAGCTTCCGTTTGCCGAGCAAAAAAGTTATCGTTACCGGCCACGGCATTGACACGGATTTTTTCCGTCCCGCCCCGACTACAAGCTACAAGTCACAAGCCACAAGCTATAAAATTTTATCAATTGGAAGAATATCGCCGGTTAAAGATTACGAAACTTTAATTGAGGCGATTAATATTCTGGTAAACAAGAATAATATTAAAAATATTCAAGTAAATATCATCGGCGCCCCGGGTTTGAAAACTCAAGAGGATTATTTAAAAAAATTGAAAGATGAAGTTGAAAATAAAAATTTGAGCGATTATATTTCGTTTTTAGGTCCAAAACCCTATCCCGAATTGCCGTGGCATTATCAAGAGTGCGATTTGTTCGTGAATTTAAGCCGCACCGGAAGCGTGGACAAGGCAGTGCTTGAAGCAATGGCGTGCGGAAAGATTGTTTTAACTTCAAACGAAGCATTTGCGGACATTTTGAAAGATAAAGGCGCGTATTTAATGGTTAAGCCGAGAGTAGCCGAAGATTTGGCTGAAAAAATCATTGCCATTATGAATTTGTCGGAAAACGCGCGGCAGGACCTGGGAAGAAAATTAAGAGAGGAAGTAATTAAAAATCATAATTTAGACAAGCTGATTGAGAAAATAACGCGGGTTTTTAAAGAATGAAAATTTATTACATCGCAAATTCACGAATACCGACCGAAAAAGCGCACGGCATACAGATAGCGCAAATGCTGAAGGCATTTGCGAATTTCCAATTTCCTCCGCCAGCCGGCGGATCCAATTTCCAAACAAATTCAATCCGCCAGCTGGCGGACAAAATTTCAAATTCCAAACCGGAAATTGAACTTATTATTCCGAGAAGATTTAACAAAATAAAAGAGGATATCTTTGATTATTACGGCATTGAAAAGGTTTTTAAAGTTACAAAATTGCCTTGTTTGGATTTAATTCCCCTGGGTATTCCAAAAATCGGATTTTGGATTCAGGCCGTGAGTTTCGGATTCGCGGCAGCGGTTTACTTACTGATTAAAAGCAAGCCGGAAGACATAATATATTCCAGGGACGAATTTTCTCTCTGGTTTTTGAGTTTTTTTGGCAGAAATCTTTTTTGGGAAGCGCACACTTTTCCCGGTTCGCCTCAAAAATATCAAAGAATTTTGAAAAAAATAAATGGACTGGTCGCCATCAGCCACGGCCTTAAAAAAAGTTTTCAGGCCGTCGGGATGGCGGAAGAAAAAATTTTGGTTGCGCCGGACGCGGTTGATTTGGCGCGGTTCGCGGTTAAGGAAAGTTCGCAAGAATGCCGGAAAAAACTTAGCCTGCCCCAAGACAAGAAAATTGTTTTATACACCGGTCATCTTTACAAATGGAAAGGCGCTGATGTTTTAATGGAGTCAAGCGAATTTTTATCTGAAAATACTCTTGTATATTTAGTCGGTGGAACAGAGGAAGACGTTGCAAGCTATAAGCCTTCGTCCCGAGCTCAGGCCGAGGGGCTAAAAGCCGAAAGCTATAAGCTGGTGACCTTTGTCGGCCACCGGTCGCACAAAGAGATTCCTTATTGGCTGAAAGCGGCCGATGTTTTGGTTCTGCCAAATTCGGCGAAAGAAAAAATTTCAGCCATTTACACTTCGCCACTTAAACTTTTTGAATATATGGCCGGCGGAAAACCGATTGTCGCGTCCGATCTGCCTTCGTTAAGAGAGATTTTAAACGAAAATACCGCGGTTTTGGTTGAGCCGGACAATCCCGAGGCACTGGCCAAAGGAATAGAGAAAGTCCTGAAAGACGGCGTCCTTGCCGGAAAAATAGCTCAAAACGCCGCGGAAGAAGCGAAGAATTACACTTGGGAGAAAAGGGCCCAAAACATCTTGACCTTTCTTTCGAATAAAGCGATAATTAAATAAAGCTCATTCACAATCTTTGTCCGAAAGGAGAGAAAAGATGAAAATCGTCG
>Ga0209541_10014168_pt1 | contig 12060 bp, 3 predicted proteins | sample RifCSPlowO2_01_FD_184027 | JGI IMG/M metagenome (GOLD analysis project Ga0209541, IMG submission 184027) | Groundwater microbial communities from Rifle, Colorado - Rifle CSP2_plank lowO2_0.1 (SPAdes) (version 2) | ecosystem: Environmental > Aquatic > Deep subsurface > Groundwater | place: Rifle...
AATGATAATGAGCGCGGGAAACTTCGGGACTAAGGCTAATGGCATATTGAGCAATAACGATTGATTCGTTGAAATGTTTTTGATTAGCGAGATTGAACGCTAAATGATAATAAACTTCTTGTCGCTTCGGAGAGATTTTTACCGCTTTTTTTAATATTGATTCCGCTTCTTTGTAAAATTTAGCGCTTTCCTCTGGTCTTGCTCTCGCTAAACCATTCAGCGCTTCAACAGTTTTAATAAACATCCTGACATCGGATTGTTCTTTGGCGAGTAATTCTCTCATTCCTTCAAGTAAAATATCGCCTAATGGGTAAAATTTTGGATTTTTCGCATAATCTTCTTTTCCAAAATATTGGCTTAAATAAATCAAATCAACGCCTTTGCCGCGAATATTGTATTGGGCGAAATTGTAGGGGGACATCGCTTTCTTAAGAAAGGTAATTACTTCTTCAACTTTGGAAAATTTTGTTGAATGCCAAAACCAATATACTTGGCGATATGGAGTGTAGTTGTAAGCATAGATGCCGTAACCGACTATGACGATGAGAATGACGATGACGGTTTTGGTAATTAGTCCGCCAGCTGGCGGATGGTAATTGGTAATTGACGACTGATTGATTGATTTAATGTTTGGAAGTCGGACTTCCGCAGGAAGTCCGACTTCACGAACATCCGACCTCGTATTATTGGGTTTTGAATCGTTGTTTAGAGAAACAACAAAACCGAGAAGAGCGAAAAAGCCGATATAAGAAGATATGTTATCAAAAGCAAAAATATTTTGAACGAAATAAGCGACGAAGCCGCCGATAAAAATCGGTTTTAAGACGAAGCGGATATTTTGGTTTTTGATGATAATAAAAAATAAAGACGCAAAAACGCTAATATAAGATAGAAAACCGATGATTCCTTGCGCGGAAAGTATATCTAAAATTTTGTTGTGCGAACGGTCAAGCCATAGGCCGTCTCCGTAAGCTGACAAACTGGGAATATAATTTTTATTAAAAATAAAAAGATAGCTTTCCGGACCCCAGCCGAGTATTGGTTTTTCTAAAAATGAATCCCAAGCAATTTTCCAACCAGCGAGACGGACAGCGGTAGAGGCGTCTTTGTTGTGAAAAATATCGGTTTTCGCCAGACGGTCTAGCCCTGGCACTTTCTGCCATAAATCATTATCTTTCGTAAGAAAAAAAATGATGGAAAATATAATAATCGCGCTTAGAAAAAAAACTGATATTTTTTTCAAACTGATTTTTGGATAGAATGACAAAAAATTTTTGTCTTTTGTAAAAATTAAATAAAACAAAGTAATAATAACAGCGGATATTAGCCCAACGAGTACTCCCCTGGTTTTAGCGATAAAAACGGAAACTATTGCGATAAAAAAAATAAACAAAGAAAAAAAACGCCATATTTTCCCATATCTATCAATGCTATCTTTTGATTTTATAAAAATGATTAAAGAAAATATGATAACAAAAAGTAAATAAGAAGAAAGATAAGTTGAATTACCAAGTAAAGATGATGGTCGCTCTGATCGCTCAATAATTGACGGTAAATTCTGGATATGAAAATAAGGTAATTGGATAAATGCCAAAGTAGAAACAATAATACCGATAGAACAAAATAATTTAAGAAATATAAGCCAATCTTTTTTACTGAAAATAAATATCGTAAGTATAAAAAATAGAAAATAATGAATAATGCCGAAAAATCCTTCACCGCGTTCTAAATCGCCCCAGAAAGCGCGATAAGGATTGACGGCAAAAATCGCGCTAATTGTCATTGACGAAAAGAATACGAGGAGGGAAAGAAAGATGGGGTTCTTTAGTAAGGGTGTAGGGTGTAGGGTGTAGAGTGTAGCGAATTTTTTGTCTTGCGAAGGGTTATTGAGTTTCGGAAAAAGGAGAATGAGAAATACAATTAAGGCAAGTTCAATGAGAACGCGGAAGAAAATTAGTTTATCAAAAGTGTGCGGGAAAATAGCGTTGCCGACGACAAGAGGAGTGAAAGCGGCAGCGAAAAGAAGGATTTTGACGGTAACCAATAATGAACGCATAAATGTATGACCGATGCAAAACTACGAATGAATGCGAATCTACAAAGTTAATTTTCGTAGATTCGTGATATTTGTAGTTTTGAATCGGTTTTAAAGCTTCTCAAGTATCTCCCATTCTTCTTTATTTACAAGATCAATTATTATTTCCATATCATCCGTCGTTTTTGGAAATAATATCATAAGTTCCCGCGCGGTTTTTAGAGCACTTTCTTTATCGCGATTGGTTATATATCCTTTTAATGATTGTAATAATGTTTCATGGGATGGCGATTTTATATCTTGTTTTTTTGAAACCGGTAGAAGTTTTTGTTCGCTCACATCTTCCTCAATAAATTCCCATCGCCCATTTTTTATTGCGTCAACAAAAGCAAAAACATCATCCACCGCGATAATACTATTATCGATTAAAAATTTTGCTATTATTACCGCGCTTTGAGAATCGCGCACAATGACAAAATAACGAAAAGCGGTCAGATATGGTTCATTATTATCAATGCGAAGATCCCATCTGCGTTCAATAAGTCCAATGACCAACTCTGCTATTTTATCATCGCGTTTCGCAATAGAATAATTAATCAACATTCCCGCTTTGTCGTTCCGTGTTAATTGCTCTAAATACGGATCATTTTTTTCAAACCACGATATTTCTTCTGCTAAATTATTTTGTTCGCTAGCTAACGCGTATGCAAGCGCAAGATAATAATGAGAACGAGCTGTTTCCGGATTTAATTTCAACGCAGATTTAGCTGTTTCTATCGCTTCCTTGAAACTATTTTGACCCGCAAGAGCAAAAGTAAGCGCGTAGTATAATTCTTGCCGTTTTGGAGCAAATTTTAAACCGTCACGCGCCGCAATTTCCGCAATTTTGTAGTATTGCTCATCTCTTCTTGCTATGACAGTTGAAATCTGGTTTTTGCGGATATACCAACGGACATCATTTTGCGGTTCATTGGTTATTATTTCATTCAACGATTTTTCTAAAAATGTTGCTTGCTCACGAAAACGCGATTCCTCAAAAATAAATTCGTTATTGATATAACGAGTATCTATTATGTAGGAACGAAAGAAACTTTGCGCGAAATTATACGGATAGAATGCGCGCTCCAAAAGAGGCATTTCTTTTTCGTCGTCGCGCACAGCGGTTATTACAAGACGCGCGTATTTTGATTGTGTGTAAGGAACATAGTTGTAAGTATAAATGCTGTAACCAACTATGACGATAACCATAACAATGACCGATTGAATAAACAGTAGCAGGAATTTTGAATTTTGAATTTTGAATTTTGAATTTGGAATTGTATTATTCTGTGGTTGTTCTGGTTTATTCATGGACTCTGAAAGTAAAAAACTGAGAAAAGCAAAAAATGGAATATAAGTATTCAGATCGTCAAATACGAAAAAATTCTGGACGATATACGCCATAAAAGCGCCACTCGCAAAAATGGCTATTTTTTTACTATAATTTTTGAATAATAAGTAGAACACTGATACTAAAACCGCTAGATAAGACAAAAGACCGAATATGCCCTGTGTCGCCAAAATATCAAAAAAACGATTATGCGCCCTATCAAGCCATGTGCTATTTCCTTTGGTTGGTTCTAACGGATTGTAATGCGCTCCATAGGCAGTGACGAAATGTTCCAGCCCCCAACCAAAAATTGGTTTTTCTTTGAATGCCTCAAAGGCTATTTGCCATGCAAAAATTCTCGTGCGCGCCGAACCACCTAAATCTGTTTTAACCAATCTTTCAAGACCAGGAATATTACGCCAAAAAACATTTTCTCGCGTTGTCCAAAATATCACGCCAAACGAAATAAACAAAATAATTAGCCCCACGGCAATATTTTTTATAGGTAATGCTTTGCCATATATAGATATCTTTTTCTCCTTGCTAAAAAATAACAAACTAAAGAATAAGATGCTTAACATTCCCGCTCCAATACCGATCATCCCGCCACGAGTGCCGCTTATAAAAATAGCAGTGACTGCAATTAAAAAAAATATAATACTTATTCCGCGCCAAAACTTTGATATGCCGCGTTGTTCTTTTTTTAATTCGCATATTTTTGCGTTACGAGAATTAAAAAATATGAAAACAGATAATATCAATAGAATACTGATATAGGCCGCGAATAAAGCGGCGTTGCCGATGAAAGATCCTGGACGCAAACCGTCAGAAGGGTCGGTTAAAAAAGAAAAATTGATAAAATGTTTAAATTGAAGAATGCCTATTGAAACGATAATAATGCCGACGATCAGAGACAATTTAAAATATGTTTGCCAATTCTTTTTATTGAAAATAACAAAAGCGATTCCTGAAAATACAAAAAAATGTAACATTCCCCATAATCCTTCTCCTCGTTCTATATTCCCCCAAAAAGCGCGATAAGGAGTTGCGGTGAATATCGCGCTTGCGATAAGAGACACAAGAAAAGCAACAAGAGAAAGGAAGAGAGGGTCTTTAAGCAAGTGAGTAGTGAGTAGTAAGTAGTGAGTAGTTATTGATGAACGATTTATAATGGGTAATTTTTCTTTGCGTGATTTATTAAACTCAAAAAGAATGAAGATAAGAAATAAAATTAATGTCAATTCAACAAGAACGCGGAAAAAAAATGTTTTGCCTAAAATAAATGGTGTAACGGTTTGGTTGGTAATAATTAATGGGGTGATCACGGTGATAAATAAAATAATTTTTATCGCAATGAGCAGATAATTGGAAAACATAATATTATATAAATCATAAATCTTATAGGACATATAAGTCCAATATAAATATAATCAAAAACCCCGCATTGCGGGGTTTTTGTTCGTTTCAATCAGTTCAGAATTAGTTAGAAATGGTGTTGTAAATAGATTCAAATGAACCTGGTTTTACATATACACCGTTTGCCCAATCAGCCGTAGTTGTCGCGTGGCTCGTATTTGAACGATCAGACCACACGAATGAGGGCGCCATACCTCTGGCCGCATCAGCTGTTGATGAGCTTACGCCAGAAGCTGAATCACCATAGAATGTTGCGTTAACCGGCACAGTTTCTTGTCTGTAGAGTTTAACTGTTGCTTTGGCTGCTCCAGCAGTTGTTTGCGGATCAGCAAATGTCAATTGCAATTCATATTCTTTAGACGCGCTAGCTGAAATTTCCTGTTCTGTCGTCACCTGCGCTCCGACATAACCAGTGTTGCCACCAGTAATAGTAACGGCTGTGCTGGTAGATGCCGATGAACCGCTGTATACCGTTGTCAAGGTAAGGTTATTACCCGTGCTCAAATCTTTGATAACTATATTGCTTGTGGTAACCGCGGACATTGTAGCATTTTGCATCGCAACCTGGAATTGAATCTTCCTCCAAGACATTGAACCATTCGCATCAGCCGCAAGTTTGAACCGTAATACTGGTATTGTTGCCGCAGACAAACTTGTCGGTTGAGCAGTAGCCGAAGCTAAACTCAATGTTGGTTTCGTCTTATAGACAACTTTTCTATTGCCAGTTGCCGCAGTGATTGTCGTGTCTTTCGCGGAAGCGCCTTGCGCTTCAAATGTTGTGCTTGAATCAGCTTGATTCATTACGCTCACATAAACATCCGTTCCTTGGTCAGCGCCAGCCGCAATACTATTCAAGACGCCCTTAATGGTTAAGGTTTTGTTGTCGTCTTTCGGAATTTTCCATCCCAAATTATCTATGAATGCAACGCCAGAGAAATCACCGGAACCGGTAACGGTATAACCGGCGGCATTACCAACTTGCGTTGTGCCTTCATAAAGTTTGATTGTTGGAACATCGTCAGATGCAGCTGCGGCAGTCGCCGTCGCACTGTTTGTGGAAACCACCAAAATCTGTAATTTATTAATGGACATTTCTTCGTTTGTGGAGGTAAACTTGAATTTACCCAACACTTCTTCCTTGCCAGCTAATAGAATACCCGCTTCGGAATCAGTATCGTCGGCAGCCCTAGCAACGGTAACATCGCCACCAGCCCTTACAGTAAGAGTGACTGAATTTCCGTTATTGGCATTAGTGCCACTAAGAGTAGCTGAATTACCCTGACTATCATAGATGGTCATACCGCCAGCGGATGTGCTGGTTGTATAGAAATAGTAAATTTCATCTTGGCCAGCATTGCTGTCAATATTTCCTTTAAGGGTATAAACCTTTGTGTTGCCTTTCGTAATGGTTTGGTTTAAGCCAGTGAAAGTGGCAGTCATGTCAGTACCAGAAGTTAATGATTTAGTATCACCAATTTGCGTCGCGCCATCATAGAGTTTTAAAGTTGTAACTTCTCCAGAACCCATTGAACCAGAAGTTGACGCGGCAGCAATTTTAATTTGGTCTAAACGAATATCGCCACCGGTTGCGCGGAAACTTAAACCAACTAGAGGCACACCGGTTATTCCTCTCACATAAGTTTGCGAGGAAGGTGTCGCCGCTAACTGCACATCAAGTGTTGGCACTCTTGAGTCCTGCACATTGCCAGCAATGATGGAATTAGGAACAACTGAACCGCTCGGTGTTACATTGGTATTGTTATCTAAATTCTTAATGTCGGTCGTACCAAATGTGAGCAACCGAATGGTAATATCATCACTATCTTCGTTGTCGGCATCAACATCAACGGTAGCTTTAAATCGTCTTGTTTGATTAGCATTAATGTTGATAGTGTCAGTAATTGTAATCGTTGTAGATGTGGTGATATCCGTCGCGCTAGTCAATACCGCATTGGATGTTACATCCCAAATTTTAAAGTCGTTGAAACCATCACCAGATTGCATAGCGGTTGTAGAAGCGCCGATATTCAACTGTTTAATTTCAATATTGTTTTGGGAAGCAATAGAGAAATCAAAGATAGTCACATCTTGTCCACGCAAAGCTAAATCTCCGGCAACCGGACCATTGAAGGTAATCGTAATCTGACCACCTTGAACAGTGAGTGAAATGCCAGTATCAGCGAATGCGTCAAACCCTGTGCTGATATTCGGAGCGATTTCATAACCATAAAGAGCACCTTTTCCAGAAATATCGGAAATATTATCTAGATAAAAACCAACCGTGTCATCGGCTCTAGCGAGACCACCAAGATCACCATAAACCTCAAATGTTCGTTGTTGACCTTTTTCAACTTTGAATGGGGTTGCAAGAACGAATGTCACAAGATCTTTGGTGCCAATTTTGTCTGCTGTCGCAAGCGTATTGCCACCCTGTTTCAAGACAAAATTAGTAACATAATCGTTAGTAATATTACCGCCTTCGGTTAAGGCAATTTTACTAATTGAAACATCTTCTGTGGAACTCGCGGTTAATGTGAATTCAGAAAGTTTTGCTCCTACTTGGCCAATTTTAGGATTGGTTGGGACAGCACCTCTTGCAATTTCAACACCACCAACAAGTTGTCCGCCAACAGTAAAGCTATTGCCATTTACCGTTCCTAATGTAGGTGTTGGTGAACCTGTTGCGGTGGCTAGATTAAATGAGCTAATGTTGGAAGCGGTTGCGCCGCTTGCAATGCTCGTAACGAGTGTGAAAGTACGCGAACCTTCAACTTTCAATGCTAAACTCGCAAATTGAATTTCGTGAGTCGTTGAATTGATAGTTTTGCCACTAGTAAGACGAGCTGCTCCCTCATAGACAAAGAAGCCACTAGAAGTGAAATCTCCTGCCGCGCCGATACCTACTCTTTTAAAAGTAAGAGTATCTACAGTACCAGTGCCGGAAACAGTAAATTTCAAAACAGATACACCGTTAGCGCCTTTCGGAAGAGTGGTGCCCGCCGGATTATCAGACGCTAACGCGATTGAAAATCCGCTCGGAACGGTGACTGTGCCGCCAGTTGTGGTTCCGCCAGTGGTTGTGCCACCAGTGGTTGTGCCAGTTGCGGTGTTAACCGACGCGCGAGTTAATGGACCGAAATATCCGACCGCTGGAGAAATACTCTTCGCGGCTTGATATTTGGCTAACGCGGCTTTTGTCGCCGGTCCGAAGTATGATGTTTCATTCCCCGGAGAACCAGCTCCGCTCGCCGCAACCGCGTATCCAGCTCCATTCAAAAACTTCTGCAAAGCCATGACATCATCTCCTTTACTGCCAAGAGTGAGGTTCTTAGTAAAGTTATAAGAAGACGAAGTGGTTGTGCCTTGCGCAGTGCTTAATTGAGCTTGGAGCGCTGTAATCTGCGCTAATAAAGCTGTGATTTGAGCCTGTAATTCATCGGTTGTTGCCGCTGAAGCCACAGGCACTAACATCGTTGCTCCAGAAAGCCAAATCACCGTTGTAAGTGATACGCCAACTGAAGCGATTTTTTTTGTAATTTTATTCATTTTTAATTAATATTTTTCGACTTATTTTGTTTTTGTTTTTCCTCCCCTAATGCTAGAGGAGTAATCGACCTTGTTTAGTTTTTTTTCGTACTATTTTTACTATACGATTTACTATACGATTTACGACCTTTTTTTGTAATTTTGGAACATTATTCCCTTAACTTCGACCTACCGCTACTTAGTGAGGATAGCCGCGGAAGAGGTAAAGAAACAATGGTTGATATCAAGTTGGGTTTTAGGTTATAGGTGCTAGGCTTTAGGCTTTAGGCGATTAGGCGCTAAATATTAAAAAACTCGCTTGGGAGCGAGGAAAAACGAGGTATTGGGCATTTAGGCATTAGGCGCTAGGAACTAAGATTTTAGTTTTTTATTTAAAAACATAAACCCTAACGCCTAAAGCCTAGTGCTTAATTGCCTAATTTCGTATTTGTCCTCACTCCAAATACTTATTCGTTTATATTAAGAACTAACTCTGGAAAAATCAATATTGACGCTGTTTTTTATATATCGTCTATTTTCCCAGTCAAGTATTATAACGAACGAAGAAGATTAGAGTTACGGAAGGTTGTGGGTTCTAGGTGATAGATTATAGGTGATAGGTTGTAGACGACGGACGGTAGTAGCGCTAATTTACAACCCACAACCTACAACCTACAATCTATAATCTAATACTTAGATATTCCACTTCGTCATTGCCAAAATAGCTAAAAAAACCGCTATGAATATGATTAATTCTTCAAAAAAGACTTTTAAACGAAAATTGCCGGAAAAATGAGCAATGAGGATATCTCGGAGGATTAAGTAGAAGAATGATAGGAGAAGAGCGCTATTCAAAAAACCGAGAGGTAAAAAACCGAGAAAAAACGCAATTTCAAAGCATAAAAAGCCCAAAACGGCGCTTGCGACGGTTGTCCTCCTGCTCCAGCCTATTTTATTCGCTAAAAATGCCTCTTTGGCGAGGATAAAAACCGCTATTGGTATGATTAGAGACCAAAGCGATAAAACTCCTATTTTGAAGAAAATAAGGAGATTTAACCAAAAAATGAGCAGAAAATTGAGAATATTATAAACAAACCGCTGATTCTTAAAAAGGAAGTTGGCGAGAGCGAGAATAATAAAAGTGAGTAGTGAGTAGTGAGTAGTGAATAGTAACGGATAAATAGTTAATAGTGAGTAGTGAGTAGTGAGTAGTCTTAGGGTAATGACTCCTAAAATCAAAATTAACCAGAACGAGTAGCGGATTATTTTTCTATCAAGACAGCTGGTTAAATAAAAATAAATGGCGAGAGCGAAAAAAACCGCCGTCCAGAAAAAACTGAAGCCGGAACGGAAAATAAGAAATAAAATCAGCGAGAGAGCGGCGGATTTAAACGGCAATTTCCACCAGATTGAATTTATTGAGAGAAATGTTAACTTTTTGACCATCTTTAATTTCGCCTTTAATCATTCTATCAGCTAACTCGTCAACAATCACTTTTTGAATAAGTCTTTTCACCGGCCGAGCGCCATAATCGGCGTCAAAACCGTTTTTGACTAAATAATCCTTAACCGTTGGTTTGATGGTTAACTTAATGCCTTTGCCCGCCAATTTTTCCGACACTTCTTGCAGTTGAATAGAAACAATTTTTTCCATATCGGATTTTGTTAACGAGTTGAAGATAATAATTTCGTCCAGACGATTCAAAAATTCCGGCCGAAAAGTTTCTTTGAGCGCTTTCAAAGCTTTGTTTTTGAATTCTTCGGCTTTTTCCGATAATTCTTTTTCTTCGCCATTATTAAAGCCTAAAGAAGAAAGCTCGCGAAAATAATGGCTACCGACATTGGAAGTTAAAATAATAATCGTGTTTTTGAGATTTACTACCTTGCCTTTGCCGTCAGTGAGCCTGCCATTGTCCAAAACTTGGAGCAAGATATTAAAAACTTCCGGATGAGCTTTTTCTATTTCATCAAACAAAACCAAACTATAAGGCCGATGGCGAATAATTTCCGTAAGCTGACCGCCTTCTTCGTGACCCACATAGCCGGGCGGAGAGCCGATGAGACGGGAGACGGAGTGCCTTTCCATATATTCAGACATATCAATTCTCACCAACGCTTTTTCGTCGTTAAACATAAATTCGGCTAAGGCTTTCGCGAGTTCGGTTTTGCCGACGCCGGTTGGACCCAAAAATATAAACGAACCGGCAGGACGATCAGCGGCGGAGAGACCGGCGCGAGAACGACGCAAGGCGCGCGCCACGGCGGAAATGCCTTCTTTCTGGCCAATCACTCTCGCGCTTAATTCTTCTTCCAGCCGTGAAAGTTTTTTGATTTCCGATTCCAACATTTTATTTACCGGAATGCCTGTCCAACGAGAAACAACGGCGCCAATATCTTCTTCGTCAACAAATTCTTTGATAAATTTATCTTCTTTTTTGGCCTGAAAATATCTTTTTTCCAAATCTTCCAATTCTTTTTTGGATTTCGGCAATTCGCCATAAATAATTTGGGCGACTCTTTCTAAATTGCCTTCTCGTTCAGCGATTTCTGCCTGACGACGCAAATCTTCGTGCTGTTTTCTTAAATTATGCAAATTTTCAATGCCAATTTTTTCGGCGTGCCAGCGAGCGGAAAGGCCGTCATTTTCCGTTTTTAATTTTTCCAGTTCTTTCTCCACTTCTTTTAACCGTCCATTGCTTTTTTTGTTGGGAGATTTAGCCGCATCGGAAAGCAAAGCGGACTTTTCAATTTCCAGACGGGTAATATCACGGCGAAGTTTGTCCAGTTGATTCGGAACGCTATCGGATTCCAGACGACGGGCGGCGGCGGCTTCATCAATTAAGTCAACGGCTTTATCAGGGAGAAATCGGTCGGTAATATAGCGCGCGCTTAAATTTACGGCGGCGACAATCGCTTCATCGCTGATTTTCAAAGCGTGATGCATTTCGTATTTTTCTTTGAGACCGCGAAGAATAGCGATACTATCTTCAATATTTGGCTCTTCCACCACAATCGGCTGAAACCTTCTTTCTAAAGCCGCGTCTCTTTCAATGTGTTTTTGATATTCTTTTAAAGTCGTCGCGCCGATCGCGTGCAATTCCCCTCTCGCGAGAGCGGGCTTTAAAAGATTGGAAGCGTCCATCGCGCCTTCGGCGGCGCCCGCGCCCACAATCGTATGAATTTCATCAATAAAGAGAATGATACGGCCGGCTGATTGCTGGATTTCCCGAATAAAAGCTTTGAGACGATCTTCAAATTCGCCGCGGAATTTGGTGCCGGCGATAAGCGAACCTAAATCCAACATTACCACTTCTTTGTTTTTCAAAGATTCCGGCACATCGCCGCTTAAAATTCTTTGCGCTAAACCTTCCACGATAGCGGTTTTGCCGACACCGGATTCACCGATTAAAATCGGATTATTTTTGGTGCGACGACTTAAAATCTGCATCAATCTTTTTAATTCGTCTTCGCGGCCAATCACGGGATCAAGTTTTCCTTCTTTGGCTCTCACGGAAATATTGACGGCATATTTTTCCATTACCTGGAATTTGCTTTCGGGCATTTCGTCTATCACCCGATAAGAACCGCGCAATTGGGCAAGCACTCTTAATAAAACATCGCGGCGAACGCCGAATTGGATTAAAATTTCTTGGGCAGTGGACGGAATATCAAAAATAGATAAAATCAGATGTTCGCAGGAAATAAATTCGTCTTT
>Ga0209541_10014171_pt1 | contig 12059 bp, 10 predicted proteins | sample RifCSPlowO2_01_FD_184027 | JGI IMG/M metagenome (GOLD analysis project Ga0209541, IMG submission 184027) | Groundwater microbial communities from Rifle, Colorado - Rifle CSP2_plank lowO2_0.1 (SPAdes) (version 2) | ecosystem: Environmental > Aquatic > Deep subsurface > Groundwater | place...
TGTTCTAATCCTTCAGCATATGGTAAAACGAATTGAACTCCACAACCAGTATCGCAGATCCATAATTCAGAAATAGTGGGGTGTAGTTTTGTCTTGCTATTCCCATACTAAGACCTTGCACTAAACCAGCTTGCATTGAATCCAATAACTCTTCATCAATACCATGACTACTTTCAAATCTGCTTTCTGGAATTATCTTTCTTCGAGTAATGAGCATCCTCAAAAACTGTAAGTTTTCGGGAAACCGGAAATGCTTTGCATTTCCCAGTTCGCCAAAAATTCCTGCTTACTCCATGCTAAAGCAATGAGATTGCGCAATCGGAATTTTCGAGCGTTTCAATGCCGCGCGAAAACAAAAACCTTATAAATAACCTTATTGTATCTACCTTTTTTAATATGCTTTTAAATAAGAGTGCAAAGCTAGTTCTTGAAGATGGCTCTGTTTTTTACGGCTCTTCATTTGCCGCTGAAAAATCTGTTGCAGGGGAAGTTGTTTTCTCAACTGGAATGGTAGGCTACCCTGAAAGCTTTACGGACCCGAGCTATAAGGGCCAGATTCTTTGCTTGACTTATCCATTAATAGGGAATTATGGAGTCCCTTCTGATGAAAAAGATGTGTTTGGAATACCAAAGCATTTTGAATCCAATAAAATCCATATACGTGGGCTTGTGATTTCCGATTACTCTTTTGAATATTCACATTGGAATGCGAAGAAAAGCCTTGCTGAATGGCTTAAAGAAAATAATGTTCCGGGCATATTTGATGTTGATACAAGGGAATTAACGAAAAAAATAAGGGAAAGGGGTGCAATGCTCGGAAAAATTATTATTGATGATAAAGATGTTGATTTTTATGATCCGAATAAGGTTGACATTGTAAAGGAAGTCTCAATAAAAAAACCCATTATTTACGACCCTACTAATAATGAAAGTATTACAATAGATGAAAATTCAGTTATAAATCAAATTAATTATGAGAATAAAAATAAGAAGGGTAATAAAACCATAATCCTTGTTGATGGCGGAGTTAAAAATAATATCCTAAGGAATTTAATTAAGCGCAATTTGATTGTGATAAGGGTCCCTTATGACTATGATTTCTTCAAGTTTGAGCTTGACGGCATTGTAATAAGCAACGGTCCTGGAGATCCTAAAATGTGCAAAGAAACAATAAGCAATGTCAAAAAAGCAATAGAAAAAGAAATACCGATATTCGGAATATGCCTTGGAAACCAATTGCTTGCTTTGGCTGCTGGCGCAGACACGTACAAATTAAAATATGGTCATAGGAGCCAGAATCAGCCCTGCATAATGGAAGGAACAAAAAGGTGCTTTATTACAACGCAGAATCATGGATTTGCTGTCGACACTAAGACGCTTCCGAAAGACTGGGAGCCCTTATTTACAAATATTAATGATAACACAAATGAAGGGATTAAGCACAAGACAAAGCCGTTTTTTTCGTGTCAATTCCATCCTGAAGCAACTCCTGGGCCTGTCGATACGGAGTTTTTGTTTGACGAGTTTGTTAGTAATATGATAAAATAAGGTTATAAAGATGAAAAAACCAAAAAAAGTTTTAGTTTTAGGAAGCGGGAGTCTTAAAATAGGACAAGCCGGAGAATTTGATTATTCAGGCTCGCAATGTTTGAAAGCTTTACGGGAAGAAGGCATCAAAACAATTTTGATAAATCCAAACATAGCTACAATCCAGACTTCTAAAGGCATGGCTGACAAAATATATTTCCTTCCTGTAACTCCTTATTTTGTTGAGAAGGTAATAGAAAAAGAAAAGCCAGACGGCATTATGCTTAGCTTTGGAGGACAAACTGCTTTAAACTGCGGGGTTGAGCTGCATGATAAAGGGGTTTTTAAAAAGTATAAGGTAAATGTTCTTGGTACTTCCATACAAGCAATAAAAGATACAGAAGATAGGCTTCTCTTTAAAAAAAGGCTGGCAGAAATAGATGTCAAGGTTCCTGAAAGCGAGGCTGTCATAGGCATAAATGAAGGAATAAAGGTTGCAAAAAAAATAAACTATCCTGTTATGGCAAGAGTTGCTTATGCTTTAGGCGGGCAAGGTTCAGGGATTGCTTATAATAAAAAAGAATTAAAAGAAATATTAGCAAGAGCATTTTCTTATTCAAAGCAAATTCTGGTGGAAAAATACCTTGGAGGCTGGAAGGAGATAGAGTATGAAGTTGTTAGGGATTCTTACGATAACTGCATTACTGTCTGCAACATGGAAAATTTTGACCCCATGGGCATACACACAGGAGAAAGCATTGTTGTTGCTCCATCCCAAACACTAACAAATTCCGAATACCACAAATTAAGGGAAATCTCGATAAAAGTGATAAGGCATTTGGGCATTGTTGGGGAATGCAATATACAATATGCCCTTGATCCTGAATCTGAAGATTATCGCATAATAGAAGTAAATGCGCGGTTAAGCAGGAGTTCTGCTTTGGCTTCAAAAGCCACAGGCTATCCATTAGCTTTTATTGCTGCAAAATTGGCTTTAGGATATTCACTAACGGAGCTTGAAAACTCGATAACAAAAGTAACAAAAGCCTGCTTTGAGCCAGCGCTTGACTACATAGTCATTAAAATACCAAGATGGGACCTTGAGAAATTTAGGAGAGTGGATTTTCATATAGGCAGCGAAATGAAGTCAGTTGGGGAAGTTATGGCTATTGGCAGGAAATTTGAGGAAGTTCTGCAAAAAGGTTTGAGGATGCTTGGCGTGGGATTGCATGGCTTGGTTTATGACAAGATTAAGCTCAATGGAGATTTAGATTCGGAACTTAAGAATCCAACTGATAAAAGGGTTATTGCAGTGGCAGAAGCCATAAAAAAAGGGTATTCAATCGACAAGATTCACTCTTTAAGCAGGATAGACAAGTGGTTTTTGCATAAAATTAAAAATATTGTTGATACTGCAAATGAGATTAAAAAGTGCAATGCAAAAGATGTGCCAAAAGACTTATTGAAGCTGGCGAAGCAGCAGGGCTTTTCAGATTTTCAGATTGCAAGCATGCTCTTCAAAGGGCATGATGCAAATTATGAAAAAAATACTCTTGCAGTAAGGGAGTTAAGGAAAAAATATAAAATAATGCCTGTTGTCAAGCAGATTGATACGCTTGCTGCAGAGTATCCGGCAAAGACTAACTATTTGTACATGACTTATAATGGCGAAGAAGACGATATAAAATTTGAGAATAAAAATTCCGTTGTTGTCTTAGGCTCTGGCGCTTATAGAATAGGAAGCTCTGTTGAATTTGACTGGTGCTGCGTAAATGCGGTCATGACTTTAAGGAGCTTAAAATACAATACAATTATGGTTAATTATAATCCTGAAACTGTTTCTACTGATTATGATATATGCGACAGGCTTTACTTTGAGGAGATGAGCTTTGAAAGAGTAATGGATATCTATGAGAAAGAAACTCCGCTTGGCATAATACTTTCAATGGGAGGCCAAATTCCTAATAATTTAGCAATGAGGCTGTATAGGAATAATGCAACGGTATTGGGAACAAGCCCATTAAGCATTGATAATGCGGAAAACAGACACAAATTTTCCGCTTTATGCGACAAATTTGGCATTGACCAGCCTGAATGGAGCGAAGCTTCAAGCGCAAATGAAGCTGAAAAGTTTGCGGAGAAGGTTGATTACCCGGTTTTAATAAGGCCCAGCTATGTTTTGTCAGGAGCTGCAATGGCTGTTGCTTTCAATAGGAGCGAACTCCATAAATATCTTGAAAAAGCTACGGAGGTGAGCAAAGAGCATTCTGTTGTTGTAAGCAAATTCATTACGAATGCAAAAGAAATAGAGATAGATGCTGTTGCATACAAAGGAGAAATTTTGATTTATGCAATTTCCGAGCATGTCGAGAATGCTGGCATACACTCAGGAGATGCAACAATGATTTTGCCGCCGCAATTTTCTTACTTAGAGACTATCAAAAGGGTAAAGGATATTACAAGGAAGATTGCCCATGCATTATCTATTACGGGACCTTTTAACATGCAGTTTATAGCAAAGAGCAACGAAATAAAGGTTATTGAATGCAATCTAAGGGCGTCAAGGAGCTTTCCATTCGTTTCTAAAGTTACAAAATACAATTTTATAGACATGGCAACAAAGGCAATGATTGGCATAAAAGAATCTGGAAAATACAACACAATTGATTTGGATTATGTAGGCGTCAAAGCGCCGCAATTTTCATTCTCAAGGTTGAGGGGAGCGGATCCTGTTTCAGGAGTCGAAATGGCATCTACCGGAGAAGTTGCATGCCTGGGGGAAAATATAAATGAAGCGTTTTTAAAATCCTTGTTTGCAGTAGGCTTCGAACTTCCAAAGAAAAATATTTTGCTGTCAACAGGGACTGTGAAAGACAAGGCAGATCTGCTTGAGAGCGTAAGGAAGCTGAAGGAGATGGGCTATGAGCTTTATGCTACACTAGGTACACATAAGTTTTTGGAGCAGAATGGCATCAAAAACATGATGTTAAACTGGCCTCTTGATAAAAAAGAGCCAAATGCCCTGACTTATTTGAAAGAAAAAAAGATTGATTTTGTAGTTAATATTCCAAAGAGCTATGAGGAAGAGGAGCTTGAGAATGATTACCTAATAAGGAGGGCTGCTGTTGATTTTAACATTCCATTAATTACAAATGTGCAGAATGCAAAGCTGTTTGTGGATTCTATATCAAAGCTGAAGATGGAAGACTTAAAGGTCAAGGAGTGGGATGAATATGGTTAGGCTAATGAAAAAAGTTAAAGGCAAAACCATACTTTACAAACCCGTATGTGTTTAGCAGCCTTGAGGTCGAGCCCCTTTGCTAAGCATATCAAAAGAGGTCAGGGGGACTTGCCCCCTACGGGGCATGACCGATACTTTTAATGGATATTCGCTGGGCTCGAAGCTGCTAAACACATACACAAACCCAAAACACTTATAAAACAATTCCTATTTCTTCAGTTTGGTGATAATAAATGGCATTTGACAAAAACTTGGATAAAGAATTGTTTTCAGAAACAAAAGAATTTGAGACCACAAGAATAAAAGTAGGGGTTTACTCTTATAACGACGGGGAAAAGAAATTGCAAATCTCGCGTGAGAATCTGAATCAGGAGAATGCACAATGGACTTTCGCAAAGCTTGGAAGGATGTTTAAAGATGAGGTTGAGGCTATTGTTCCAATGATACAGAAAGCCCTAAAGCATATGTGATTATAGGAATATAAAAACTAATTAGAAATATAAAACCAATTACAAATACTCATTCCAGTGCTCGTATTCCTTTATCTGCCCTTTGACAACTTTCATGAAGGTTTCCTGCAATTTTTTTGTAACATAACCGGGTTTTCCTTCTCCAATCTGCCTGTTGTCAACTTCCCTTACCGGAGTTAGTTCTGCAGCAGTGCCTGTCAAGAAGCATTCATCAGCTATGTATAATTCGTCTCTTGTAAACCTTTCTTCTTTAACATCATGATCCATGTCCTTGGATATCTGGATTATTGTTGCCCTTGTTATTCCCGGCAAAATGCTCGTATTAGGAGTTGTCTTTATTTTATTGTTTTTGACAATAAATATGTTCTCGCCAGTGCATTCAGAAACATACCCTTCTGTATCAAGCATTAAAGCCTCATCAAAACCCTGCTTTACAGCCTCCTGCTTGGCTAAAACCGAATTAACATAGTTTCCCGATATTTTAGCCTTGGTCATCATCGAGTTTACGAAATGACGATTAAAGCTGCTCGTCCTAAGCCTTACGCCTTTAGCCAAACCTTCCTCTCCCAAATAAGCTCCCCATGACCATGCAGCTATCGCGCATCTGACTGGGCAGCCGACAGGGTTTAATCCCATCTGCCCATCTCCTAAGAAAACGATGGGCCTTATATAGCAGCTTTTTAATTTATTCAGTTTTACAGTTTCCTTAATAGCTTGAGTTATCTCGCTTTTGGAGAAAGGTATCTTTATTCCTAAAATATGCGCTGAATCAAACAATCTGTCGACATGCTCTTTTAATCGGAAAATTGCTGTTCCTTTTTTTGCCTCATAAGCCTTTATGCCTTCAAATACCGCAGAGCCATAATGCAATGCGTGCGTAAGCACATGCACAGTAGCCTTATCCCACTCTACAAACTTTCCATCCATCCAAATTTTATCTGCTTTCACAACCATTTTACAATAAAGTTTTATTATTTCTTTTTAACAGTTTCGATTTTTTGTGCCAATACCTATTTCTTCTGATTCTTAAAAGCAAGCAAATTATACCCTTCCTGGAATGCCTCAATGCTTGCTACAATTATGTCGGGGCTTGTTCCCATTGCAACAACCTTGTTTTTGTTTTCATCCTCTAATGTCATCTTTACGTTTACGCTTGCGTCTGTGCCGCCTTCTGTAATCTCAACATTATAGTCTATTAGTTTGAATTTAAAGCCGTCCTCTATAACTGCCTTCTTTATTGCATTGATTATGCTGTCAACAGGCCCGACGCCGTAAGATGTTGCTTCAATTTCTTTGCCCTTGTAGCTGACTTTTGCTTTGCCCATGGACTTTTCATTTCTGCTTGCTTCAACCTTGAAGTCCACAACCTTTAATGGGTTTTTTACTTCGGACAAAGATGACTGCCTTATAGCTTTTTCAAGTATAAACTGCAAGTCACCTCTTAATATTTTTTTGCCTTTTTCAATGAACTGGCTTATTATCTGGCTGCATACTTTTAAATCGTCTTTGCTTAATTCTATATGAAATTCTTTCTTCAGGATTTTCGCAAGTTCGCTTACGCTTGGCATTTCGCTTATTACCTCTTTTTGGATGTTAGCAGCAGATGCAACCACATCATAAAACCCATAGTTAAGGTATTTTTCAACTTCCTCAAATGACGGCTCAACTACTGGAGGAGAATACAAAACTTTTAATGCGGATATTGGGTCTTTTAATCCTACTCCCGTAAGGACTAAAACAATTTTTTCGTCTTTGTCAACATTACCATCCTCGACCATCTGCTGCAATGCTGCTAAAGTTGTTGCTGCTGCCGGCTCCACAAAAGTGCTTTGTGTTTTAGCCAAAAGCTTTTCAGCCTCTAAAGATGAGTTATCATCAACGCTTACGGCATTTCCTTTTGATTCTCTTAGAGCATTTAGGATTAATATGCCATCTAAAGGATCTCCTACGCTTATTGCCGAGCAAACTGTGTTTGGATTTCTTATCGGCTCTATATTCCTAGAATTTTTTGAAAATGCCCTGGCTACTGGATCAGCGCCTTCTGCCTGCACCCCTATAATCTGCGGCAGTGAGCCTGTAAGCCCAAGCATTTTATATTCCTTAAAGCCCTTCCATATTGCTGAGCCGTTTGTGCCGCATCCTATTGGCACAATAACCTTATCAGGAGCTTCCCAATTCATCTGCTCAGCGATTTCATAGGCTTGCGACTTTTGCCCTTCTCTCCTGTACGCATAATCCCCTGCTAAGTAGAAGTTGTGCTTCTCGCTTATTTTCCTTGTAAGCTTGGCTGCATCGTCATAGCTTGACCTTATCTGGATTATTCTTGCTCCGTATGCCAATGTCTGGGATAATTTCCCGATAGGAGTGCCTTGCGGAACAAGAACGTAAGCAGGCAGGTTTGCATTTGCGCAGTAAGCAGACACAGATGCAGCCATATTGCCAGAGGATGCAACAACAACAGCTTTTTTTCCCAGTTCAATGGCTTTGGTTATTTCAACCATTGTGCCCCTGTCTTTAAATGCGCCTGTTGGATTTGCGCCTTCGTTTTTTACGTAAAGGTTGTTTAGTCCCAGTTTTTTCCCTAAGTTTTTGCATTTGTACAAGGGAGTGCCGCCTTCATGCAAGCTTATAACCTTGCTTTTGTTTCTTATCGGGTAAAAGTCAATGTATTTTGTTGCCAATATGGGAGCGCTTTTTATCATAGGCACGTTCAGCCTTTCTTTCAGAAGGCCATAATCAAAAGATACTTCTAACGGCATTCCACATTTCCTGCAGTTAGTGTATTCTGCCTTTTCATCTTCTACATTGCTGCATTTTGCGCACTTTAATTCATAAAATGAATAGTCCTTCATTTTTACTCCTTGAGCTCTGCTATAACATCAATCTCAATTAAAGCATTTTTAGGCAATGCTGCTGCCTGTATTGTTGCCCTTGCAGGCCTGTTTTTTATGTATTTTTCATATATTTCATTCATCTTCTGGAAGTCATTGATGTCTTTAAGGTAAATATTTACTTTTATTGCATTATCCAAAGATGTTCCTGCAGCTTCCAATATATTATTGATATTTTTGAATATTTGCGCTGCATGTGCTGCAATATCCCCCTCAACCATCAGGTTAGTTTTTGGATTTAATGCAATTTGCCCTGCGGTAAAAACTAGATTATTAACTTTTACAGCTTGGCTGTATGGACCGATTGCCTTCGGCGCTTTTTCAGTCTCGATTTTTTCCATTTTTCTCGCCCCCTCTATCGGTTTATCTAACTCATTTATTGGGCCTTTCAGAATAGACGAAAAGCCCCTTAACTAGATAATAATTATTATTGCTATAACAGCCACAGAAATTAAGTTCTTTATTTTTGATATGCCACTTATAGCCATAGCTGAAGTTGAATTAAAAGGTTATTTATAAAGTTTGTGGAATCGTCTGCCCAGGAAAAGTCCGCATAACATCTTTTTGCGGCTCATTTCATTTGTCTTAACTTTTTAGGTATAAAACGTCGTAAAAAGTTAGTTAGGCAAAGTTTTTTACCGCCGACTTGGTTTACCATTAAACCGAAAATTTAGCTCTGTTATCTTCGCATAAAATCTGTATTTTATACAAACTTTTTTATTATAACTAATGTAATCGGGGGCTTTACGAATAAATAAAACGAGGAAGGTTCAGGGGCTACCTAAGAATTCTTTATTTTAGCTGGTTTATAGCCGCATACGGGGGTTATAGCCAAAGCATTAATATGGATAAAATTATATAGTTTATACTTAAACGGTCATTATGAGCTTTATTAAAAGATTAAACGGATATAAAAAATTCGTGTCAAACTTTGAATCCATTTCAGCAATGTTAAAAGGGAAACTAATTACCCAGAAGAGAGAGAGTTTTTTCCCTTCTAATTATTATTATCTAACCCATCTTGTAAACCCGGCGCATACTTTCTGGAATAAAAAATTTCCTGATACTCCAAAATCTGATGATTTAGCAAGAAAGTTGTTTCTAGGAAATTATCTGGGGAGATTGGCCAGTGCTTGGTTTAGGAAATTACCTAAATTTTTTGTTGAAGAGGGCAAACTTGATGGAGCATTTGTTGGGATTCCAGGCGTAAGAGGTAATCTCGATTTTAAAATTGGTGATTCAATTATAGAATTTAAAACTAAAGACACATTGCCTATCTCAGTAGATGAAATTTTTGTGAATTATCCACAAGATTTAGAACAATTAGCATTTTATTCCGTCCTTCATCCTTTAAATCCTCGGGAAAATTATTTAGTTTTTATGAATAACATTCCACTATATAAATTCAAAGCATTCAAAGTTATTACGAAAGACTTTGGTAAAGTCAAAGAACTGCTTATGAGAAGAATGAAAATCCTCAATGAAGCATTTAAACAAGACGATTGCAGTAATTTGGGGAGGTGTAGATATTATGGAAATGATTGTCAGTTTGAGGAAAATAAAATATGTAAATGTTTAGAAATGGAGCCACTCCATACTAGCGTATTAAGGGACGGATTAGAAGTTGTAGAAGATGCTTCTTTCACACAATTACTCCAGTCAGAACAAGGTAAATCAACTGTTCCTAATGATATGTTTACAACTAAGGATATTATTGCTCCTAGAAAATACTTGATGGAGAAAAAGTTAAATATAGAAGAAGAGTGGAAATCAGATGATTTAAGAGAAGAGTATTCAGCTTGTCTAGGCAATCTAATAAAAAAATTGCCGATGCAATTAGCATCTGCACAATCTGAACAAATTAAGAATTCAATCCTTGACCCGCGAGCTTACATAGCACATAAGTGGTTATTGGTCAAGACTTCTATTAAGCCAAGTGGGGAAGATTTGCCATACACTGTTAAAGTCAACAAAACCCCACGATTAGAATGGGCCACCGGACCTGGTGAATATGCTATTGCAGAGATTGCAATTATCTGTGCCCTTTACGGAAAATCAAAAGGATTAGTTTTTACTGTTTACCCAATATTGGATGACTTAGTACATGTCTATGAAGTAGTATTTAATAATCCCGAAGAAATCTTGAAGATAATAAAAGAGAAAATTGACGGTTTGGAAAAGGCTGCTGAAAATGGCGAAATATTATCAGTTGAAGCCTGTCCTGAGTTTATGAACAATAATAAAGAGTGTCCTTTAATGAAGATTTGTCATTCCAAAAAGGGTACGGGATGTGTAGAAAATTATATTTCATAATTTTATAGGGAGCAAATGAGTAAAAATTACAATATGTTGATGAAAAATTGGTGTGATTAACATGTATTTATTTTTTGACACGGAAACTACAGGATTACCAAGAAGCTGGAAAGCTCCTGAATCAGATTTAAATAATTGGCCCAGATTAGTCCAAATTGCATGGCTACAATATGATACCATGGAAAAACAAGTCTCAAAAAATAGTTATATCATAAAGCCTGATGGATTTAGTATACCATCAGATGCAACAAAAGTTCATGGTATTTCAACTCAGAGAGCAGAAAAAGAAGGCATCGTTTTAAAACGAGTTTTGAATGAATTTTCATCAATTCTCAACAAATCAAGATTTTTAGTTACCCATAATATGGATTTTGACAAGAAAGTTGTTGGTGCAGAATTTTTAAGAATAGGCATTAAAAATAATCTATCTGAAATTCAAAAGATATGTACGATGCAATTATCAACTAATTTTTGTAAAATACGGGGTGGATTGTATGGATACAAATGGCCATCATTACCTGAACTTCATATGATTTTATTTAAATCTCCTTTTGAAGAAAGCCACGATGCTTTGGCTGATGCTACAGCTTGTGCAAAATGCTTTTTTGAATTAAGGAAAAAAGGTGTTATAAACATTAATTAAATCAAAATCAATCACAAATATGTTATGGTTGACTTCAATCAAATTTGCTAAATCATTTATTCTTTTTATAAATGCAAGAATACTCCAATATAAGAGAATCTTTATCTTTAATGTGTTTTACTTTGAATATATCTCCAGATAAAACTTTTTCTTCTTTCACAATTGCCGTAGGTATTGTCAAATCTAAAGATTTTGTTCCTTGACGTTTTCTCGCTTTTACTGTATATTCCATTATATCATATTATTTACACTTTATACATTTAATACTTTCTGTACATTATATACACAAACGATTATGTATTATATCAATGGTCACTAATTTATGGATCTATGGATATTAACAGAAGAAAGGCCTAAGAAGAATGTTATCGAGATGATAGTTAAAAGAATCTCTAAAGACCATAATCATGGTCTAAAAATTTCAGATGTTTCTATTAAACCAATTATAGAAGAAAATAAATTCACTTTTACATATGAAGTCTTTGGTATAGATTTAGCTGATTTTAACAGAATATTGATAAAAATAGTAAGCGGTGGAAGTAGTTTTGTAGATTTTCTTGTTTATTTTGAAAAAAAGGAACCTACAATAAATTCTAATCCATTATATGCAATAGAAGAAACCAAAACCTCCGACGCTGAATCAAGAAATACCGGAGTGTATCAAAGATGCTCAAAATTTGTATATGTTAATCTCCATTATCCTGATTGTAAAAAAATAATGTTGTACAACATTAGAGCAAAAGACAATAAAAATTTGAATCTATTGATGAATTTATCAGGGTCAAAGATAGCATGCGTGCTGCACCTACTGGAAATGTTCCAATTCTTATTAAAAAATATGATGATAAAATAACAGTTTCAGGAAGATTATATAAAAAAACAAAAAGCGGAGAAGGATTAAGCCATGATCCAAATATAGGCGCATTGTCAATAATCTCAAAAACACTTAGAAAAATGGGTTGGAATAAAGATAT
>Ga0209541_10014173_pt1 | contig 12058 bp, 14 predicted proteins | sample RifCSPlowO2_01_FD_184027 | JGI IMG/M metagenome (GOLD analysis project Ga0209541, IMG submission 184027) | Groundwater microbial communities from Rifle, Colorado - Rifle CSP2_plank lowO2_0.1 (SPAdes) (version 2) | ecosystem: Environmental > Aquatic > Deep subsurface > Groundwater | place...
CAGTGGGCTTTAGCCCGCTTCGCTTCTCAAATGGCGTGACATTTGACGGAGATGTCTGCCCTCTATAAAACACTGCGAGAGGCGAGAAGACGGTAACGCTTCACTTCATAAAGCTGAAGTATTACGTTCTGTAGTCAGAGAAAATTAACCCTATTCAATCCCATTCCTCTTCATAAACGCCATCAGCACATCGATTCGCTCCAGCACCTGCCGCACCGCCATGCGGATATCATCCCGGTCATTCTCCTTCCGGGCAAAGAAGGCTTTAATCTCCTGGCGCTGTTCCTTGGTGTCCGCTCCCGCTAAATTATGGACAAACGAAGACAGCATATGCGTCCCGCTGCTGTACGTTTTCATCAACGTCTTCCAGTTATGCTTGGTCCAGTTCCACAGCAAGGAAAACCCCGCCGCGGGATTGCCCCCGATAGTCATGGGAATCATAAAAGAATCCTGCAGGCGCACCGTAGAAGACAACCCCACTTCTAAAGAACGTTGCAGCAGCGCCTTATCCTGGAACATGCCCAAGGCCCGAAGCAGCTTCCGAGCTTCTTCCGGAAGATGTTCCTCTTGGTAACGATGCACCAGATAAGTCCATGTTTTTTCATCCCCCTGCCAGGCTGATAAAGAGTAAATGACTCCCCGCAGATTAGGATCAATGCTTTTTTTTCCTAGTTGAAGTTCAGTCAACAGATTTTTTATTTTCAATAAAGTCTCGGGATGGTCAATCAAGCCCAGACTGGCTAAAGTCATGGAACGCATGATAGTCGTGGTATTCTTTTCCTCTTTTTTACGTTCCCCCCCCAAGAGACTAAGCTGAGAAGTATGGTACAAAAGACTGACCGCGCGCACTTCCGCGTACCGCTTCTTTCCATAGGTAATCGCATTCAGGCCGGAAAGATGAGTGGAGACACTCTCATTTAAAGGGTATCCTGCTTCCAGACAATTCTCCCTCACGAAACTCAGATAATCATCCAAAGAATACCTTCCGGTAAGCATCGCCGCATAGACATCATTTTCTATGCCCGCGGCATCAAGGGCTGAAAGACTCCTTGACCCTATCTGCCGGCCCAGCTGTTGCAGAATATCCGGCGAATAAAAAGCCCGATAAAACCCATGCTGCCCATCGTTCAATTTTACCCAGGGAGCTTTCCCAGCGATAGTTGCCGTAGCGCCGTCCATGATGATATGGTGCACCGTAGCCTCATGAGTTTGATAGCTCACTGGAATCGGCCAAGTGACCGTTGAAGAAGCATTACGGAGCGTAAAACGATGCTGACGAAGAGAAAATCCATGGGAAGAAGAAGCAACTGTGATGCCAGGATAGCCGGGAAGAGTAATCCAGCGGTTCATCATGGTAGCAATACCCTCCTGCCGATGTGCTTTTTGGATGGCTTTCCATAAATCCTGCTTGGTAGCATTCTTATACGCAAAAGTAGTCAGATAGGCAGTAAGTCCAGCCCGGAAATGCTCTTCACCGACGTAATCCTCCAGCATATGCAAAACACTGCCCCCTTTATCATAACTGATCCGGTCAAAGATCTCATCAACTTCCCCCGGGGTTTTAACCACGACGTTGATGGGATGGGTAGATTCCAATTGATCCGCCGATAAGGCATCAGCAATGGTGTCATAGAAATACTGCAGGGGCAGATCCCACTGCGGAAAAGCAGCATGCACCGCTTTATAGCTCATAAAAGTGGCAAAGCTTTCATTCAGCCATAGATCATCCCACCATTGCATCGTCACCAGATTGCCAAACCATTGATGGGCGAGTTCATGGGCGATGGTGATCGCAATGTTCTGCTTGACTACTACTGACGTGTTTTCATCACCCAGCACAGCAATTTCCCGAAAAGTAATCGCCCCCCAATTTTCCATCGCCCCGGACGCAAAGTCCGGGATGGCGATGATATCCAGTTTAGGCAAAGGGTACTTGATCTTAAAATAATCTTCAAAAAAGCTCAGGAAAGTCTTGGTATATTCTAAAGCCAGGGGAGCATACTTAATTTTATCAGGAGTCGTAAACACCCGGATGTCTACTACTCCTTTCTTGGTGCTGATGGACTTAAAATCACCGACTCCCAGGTACAACAGGTACGTCGACATTCTGGGGCTGGTCTGAAAAGTCACTTTCTTTTTGCCCTTCCCCTGGGGATGTTCCTCTTTAATCGGCATATTGGAAATAGTGCCCAACTTTGCGTCAACGATCAAAGAGACATCAAAAGTAGCTTTGAAAGCCGGCTCATCAAAACAGGGAAAACAGGCCCGGGCGTTGGCCGCTTCAAACTGCGTCGTAAGCAAATCCTGGAATTTGCCGTCCTGCTGATACTCACTGCGGTAAAATCCATACATCGCGTCGTTGTGAGTGCCGGTAAAATTGATATTAAGGATGGCTTGGCCGCGAATGGCATGAGGAAAGTGCAGGGCCAGTTCTTCGGGCTTGGGGTTAAGAGTAATTTTTGCTGGATACAATTCTGTTCCCGCTTGCAAGAAAGCTTGGTGAATTTCTAATTCCTTCGCATGCAGTTTGATGACTTTAGTTGCTTTGCTGATAGCAATGGCGATACTGGCCTGTCCCTGGAATTTTCTTCCCTCTGACTCAAAAGTAATGGTATAATGAGAAGGAATAACATTAGTTCCGATAGTGCTGTAGTGTGCCATGAACTGCCTCTTTCACTCTGAGGTTTACCAAGAGGTTAATAAAGATTACGATAAGGAAAGGAGCTGTTCACCATGAACCGATTCATTTAAATAATTCTGTTCTTTTTCTCATCTTAAAGAGGTATATACTAAAATTCCTTGGTTTCGAACAGAATTTTATATGTAGTTCGCCCATCCCTCAAGGATATTGTTCGATTACTAAGGAAACTCACTACAGGATGAAAACATTTGACCTTATTGTTATTGGCGCTGGTTCAGGATTAGATGCAGCAGTGGAAGCAGCCCAGCGCGGTTGGAAAGTAGCACTCGTTGAAGAAGGCCCCTTAGGCGGAACTTGCCTGAATCGCGGCTGCATTCCCTCCAAGATGATAATTCATGCGGCGGAAGTAGCGCAGGAAATTCAAAACGCAAAAAAGTTTGGCCTTACTGCCTCCTTGCAGCACGTAAATCTTAAACAAGTAACTCAACGTGCGAGTGTGACGGTTGACCATGATGCTCGTTCAATTGAACAAGCACTTCGTTCCGGCAAAAATCCTACCTTGTTTAAAGGCCGAGGAACATTTATCAGTTCAAGAACCTTACAGGTCAACAAAGAGATTATAATTGGCAAACGTATTCTCATTGCCGCCGGCGCCCGGCCCTCCATCCCCTCCATTCCAGGATTAGATACCGTCCCCTACTGGACCAGTACCGATGCACTACGGCAGACTGTACTGCCCAAAAGCCTGATAGTGATAGGAGGAGGGTACATCGCTGCAGAATTGGGAAATTTCTACGGCACTCTGGGTTGTAAAGTCACTCTTATCCAACGTGGCCAAGCCCTTCTTTCGAGGGAAGATAAAGACATCGTGGAAAAGTTTACCTCCTTATGGAAGAAGAAGTATACTGTTTTACTCAATACCACCACTGACAAAGTGGAAAAGAAAGGAAAAAATATTGTGGTGACGGTTTCAACAGGAAAAAAGGTACAGAAGATCACCGCCGAAAAAATATTAGTGGCAACAGGAATAAAACCAAACAGCGACCTTCTGAATCTAGAAAAAACCGGAGTGAAAGTAAATCAGAATGGATTTATTCAGGTCAATCAATTCTTAGAAACGTCGGCTCAGAGTATCTGGGCGCTGGGCGATATTGCCGGGGTGTATTTATTCAAGCACAGCGCGAATCTGGAAGCAGAATATCTGGTGAATAATCTTTTTGGTATTAAAAAACCAGTTGACTATTACCCCATGCCCCATGCCATCTTCACCGATCCGCAGGTTGCGGGAGTAGGATTGACCGAACAAGAAGCGATGGAACAAAAAAAGAAGTATGTTGTTGGTAGGTATGAGTACAAGAATACCGGTATGGGAGCGGCCATGGAAGAAAAGAATGGGTTTGTGAAATTCATTGTTGAAGCAAAAACCAAAGAAATTCTCGGCTGCCATATTCTGGGCCCCCAGGCATCGACCTTGCTGCATGAAGTGGTGGTGGCCATGAAAGCAGATCGATTCAAAGCCCTCGATATTTTACGCTCTGCGGTGCATGTTCATCCGGCTTTAAGTGAAGTGGTGCAGAGGGCGGCGAGAAGTGTGAAGGTGTAGAAGGGAAAATGAAAAAGAGGGAGCCAAAAAAATGAATAAAAAAATAACCCAAGGGATGAGTGAATACGGAATAATTGGACCTCTAAGAATTCCCATAAAGAAAGGAGGAAGGGGTAATATTATTGATTCTCAAAATCTGCAAAATTTTTGGAGAGATCCTAAAGCAGATAATATTAAAGCAAAACGAGGCTGTTATGTATTTGGAATAAGGGCCGCTAAAGGAATTGTTCCTTACTATGTTGGTAAAACTTCAAGATGTGATTTTGAAGGAGAATGTTTTACTGCGGATAAATTAGTGAAGTATATGGAGGCACTATCGGAAACAAAGAAAGGTTCACCAGTATTATTTTTTGTTGTACATCCCAATAAACGTGGCAAAACAAACTCTCGTCAGATTGATGAGATTGAAACATTTTTAGTTAAGTTGGAATGTATTAAGAATCCATCACATGGTAATAATCAGAAAACAAAAAGGGAAGATTGGTTAATAATGGGAATGACTGGAGGGAGAAAACCATCTACTTCTGCCAATGAATTCAAAAAAATGATGGGCTTCAATAAGTAAAAAGAGCAGGATATTGGATGGGGAAGAAGTAGCTTACTAAAATTTCATCCATTTAATTTATAACCCTCAATGAACTTTTTAATGCAGGCACTTGAGCAAAACTTCCCACACATAGTAGAGGTATAACGAGCGTTCTTGCTTTCTCCTATATCAAGACTAAGTCTGGCTGGTTTTTTGCAGATGCCACATCTTTTTATTCTTCGAGGTCGCAGGGGCGGGATATCCCATTGACTTAGGCTAGCTACAAGGCAGGTTAGAGAACAGCGCCAGGTCCCATACGATTCTATTGGGTTTCCATCATCTTTTTTTATAATTGATGATACAAAAATTTCCAATTTGCTTTTTTTACCGCAGGAACATTTCATCGTTATTTCGCCTCTTGTTTTAATATGTTAAATTTTCAGCTTTCCGCTTTTTAGAAAGAAGCTCTAAAAGCTTTCGGAACTCTATCACTACTTTTTCACCATCCAATAAGTTCATTTTCGTTCCTCCAATAAAGGTGTCTCAAATTGTTCTATGCTTATTGGCTTCATGCTTACCAGTCCTAAGAGAGTCTTTCGTAAATCCTGCTGAAGTCTGGTTTCATCTTGAATGGTATTTTCGCAGATCATTCTGAAACAGTTCTTCTCGTTTCTCACCGTTATGCCATAGGGGGTTCCAAGAGTTCCAAAAGAAAATTCAAAATCTAAACCCGTATTGGCCAAATCGGAGAGCACTTTAAAATTAGCTCGAAACGTTCCTGAGCCTTCGCCAGAGCATCGTATTCCATCTTCCCCGCTCACAAACTGCCTGCTCATGAAAAATCTTCGTTTAGGTGTTTCGATGCCAAAATCAGCGAGTGTTGTATCAAACATTTCTCTCAAGGCATCTTCTGAATAGGCAATTGCCAGGGCATTATTATTTTGGATGATATGATAGAAAACTGCTCTATGCTGATATCTCCAGATATTTTGATAGAATTTCTTTATTTCCTTGGCAGGAATGCTCATCTTTCCGGTCCAAGTAGGAGGGGCTTGGCTCAGTAAATTAAGTGTAAAGTGCATCTCTTGTTGGATATCTTGCAGGGAATTGGCCTGGGCGCGATAGAGACTTTTCTCACTAAGGCCAGATGGTTTTTCTTCTCTAGCTCTGGTTATATTCAGAAAATAAAATTCTTGATTAAAACCTATTTGTACCACATCATCCCCTCGAACCGCACGACAGAAATCTAAGAATTGACGGTTAAAGTCAATACAGATATAGCTGGTTTTATCAGAGGTGATAGTTTTGGAGAGAAAATAAACTGCTCCTTCTCCATCGCCTTGCTCGCGTACGGTTTTGGCGATGCACAGCATTCCCTTGGGGCTTACTATGATCAAAGGGTCTTGTGGTTGTGCATTGAATTTTCCCACCGCTAGGGTCGTTTCCACCATGGGCCGAAAGAAGTGGCCAAAGGTATTTCCGCTCAAATTAGCGATGGTAGGCACAAACTCGTTCTCTTTACTTATGTTGGCAATTATATCTTCCATTTTTTCACCTCTTTTATATTAGTAGCAACAAGGACTATCAACTGTACCATAGCTAAAATTAAAAAGAAAATTGCTACTTGAAGGCTATATCTCCCACATGACTTAAAATCCCAAAATATAGCCAAAAAATAAAGAATCATGACCAGCCAAAATACTCTTTCCTGCCAATCTTTTATTGCCATTATCTCACCTTTTCTACATTATTGGCAATAAGGACTTTTTCAACTTCAGTACTTTCAGAACCGCGCGGTAATTTTTTAGGGATAGCTATGATATAACCAGAGATGATGAGCTTATTATTCTTTTTAAACATCGGTTTAAATTCCGGGTTTAGAAATGGCTCTCCTACAATGACCCGCAAAAGATAGCCATCCTCTTCCACCATCAGTTCAAAGTGATCTTCATAGGTACGACTAACCTCCATAAAGTGTCCCTTTCTTCCACAACCACAGCGGGTTGGCTTCGTATTCTTTTCTCCCAGCATGACTTGGAGAGAGTTGCCACAAGAAGGACATTCATATTTAGCTTTTTTGATTTTGGTAATAATAGCGGTCTTTGTCTGAATTTTCCCTTTCACTTGGATGAACTTACCTAACAAATGCGCAGAAATATCTTCAATTTTGGCTTGATAGGATTTAGGGAGATGACTAAACATGACCTCAATATTCTTCTTTAATCCTAATCTTTTTCTTACTTGAAGCTTCAAGACCTTGAAAAATTCTTCAGGATTGTTTCTCAGTTCTTCGGCTAATTCGGGAGGGAGGGTGCTGAATTTCATTACTACATACGCTTGGTCTTTACCAAGCTTAACCTTACTGAAGAGTACATCCACTTTCTCAATTAAAAGGTCGAAATCCATGTTCTCACCCCTTTATGTTGTGGTTCTATTGTGGTGTTGTTCATATTTAATCCCCTCTCTGCTTTTTTTGGACCTACGTTTATTTTTGCCTTCAAATAGATTCAGCGTACTGCTAAATACGAGCATATTATTAAGAAGGAAAAGGACCAACGAAGACCACTGTAACCTTCCTGCAAAAGCCCGATGTAAGGTGTATATTCCATTGAAACCAACTAGCAGTAGGCAGAACAAGTACGCACTAAGATAAAAGGTAAAGGAGAGTTTCATTTCAGCTCATTGAAGGGATAAGTAGAATTATATGACTGTTGTCCTACTCTTCGGGGTTTGTCGGGACAGCTGTCCTATATAGAAAGAGGGGAGAGTAAGAACATGACTAAAAAAGGAAAAATAAGTTCCGGTTTTATAGTAAGGTCTATTGGAGATTTTTTTCTGATAGTTTCTCTCCCCTATTTAGTTGCTGATCCACAAAATGCGATAACAATTGTTTCATTTGCTTTTGCTGGTTTTTTAATCACAATAGGAGGTATAATGAACTAAAATGATCTTACAATTTTTACCTTTAATGATATCTACAGCAGGGTTGATCATAGTTTCATTTGCTCCTATCCCTAAAAAGAAGAAAACTTTGGCAGTTATATTTGCATTCATCATGTGGTTAAGTATTTTTGGAATTTCGTGGGGAGTATTTTGGAGATAAAGAAAAAATGGCAACTTTGTACAAAATTTGGAAAAAACAATGGTGGAAACATCATTGGGATGAAATAATATTACTTGGTAGTGTATTCATTGGAATAATCTTACTTCTTATTGGTTTAGGAATATTAAAATGGTAAAAACTAGAAAATGAAAAAGAAAACAAAAGATATAATCGCTTATTTCTTCTTAGGTATAGGTTTACTTATGTTTATCTTATTAATCTTAGCTATCTTTAAGGTGATTTAATGGACAAATATTATAAACAAAGGTAATCTGATACAAAGCATGGAATATAGAGTTACGATGGACAAATGTAAGAAGCACTTAGGGGAACCACTCCTAGGGCTGCTCAAACCCTGGAAATCCTGGCGGTTTCGCCTTGCCTTTACCCTGGTTTTTATAGGGATTGTAATGTTAATTGTGCTGGTTCTGGTATTCAAATCCCGCGCCAGTATGCTTATCGGTTTGAGCAAAGACTTCTTTTTCTTTAGTATATTCTCTTGGGTTACAGTTCTTGTTTTGGGCGGCGTTGTATCTTTCATGCTTACTCCTTATTTGTTTAAGGAATCATTTAGAAAAGAAGTAGCAGAGAAGATGAAAGATTTGGTCAATGACCCCGAACTGTTGTGGCTGAATTTTGTGTATTCTAAACTGACTATAAAGAAAACACCAATAGACTGGAGAAAAGATGATAAACATAGAATATCTGATACTAACCTTAAAGTTATGGCTTTTTTGAAGAAAGAAGGGACTTCACAAGCCTTGCATCGGGCGATTTCTGGATTCCAAGATAGCAATAGTGCCAATAAACACCTCAAAAGGCTGGCAGATAAAGGCGTGGTAGAAAGCACAGGAAATGATTACCACTATGTTCCCTTCGAATTTATAATCATTGATGATATGAATAATTTAATCCATACTGAAGAAGCTGCTAAGTTGAAAAAGATATTGAATGAAGGATGGGAGAGGATGATGGGAGGAATGGTGAATGGAAGTTAAAATTATAATGGAGAACTGCAGATGATTGAAACTGCACAAACATTCATTGAAAGGAAACGGTTAAAATGCCTAGGTAAAGTTTTCAAAACAAAGGATATATCTAGAAATGGAAAACATCTTTGGAAAATTGAGGCAATTACGTTCTTTCAGCAATCAACCTACCTAGAAAAGATATTTACGATAGAAAGAATCGTTTATACGGGTAAAGAGGGAGAGATTCTTTTAGTCCATGATATGGGATACCAAGAGTATAGAATAGGTTACTATATTGTGGGTAAAAATGGTAATAAGACGAATAAATGGACTTGGGGTCAATTTTGCCCATTTATTCCAACTGAGGATCTACCTAAGCTTATTGAAAAAGCAAAGAATGAGGGAACCATACTATAACAATCATCACCAGATTTGAGGACTTTATCAATAGGTAAACCAAATAAGTCCAAAAAAATGTCCTCCACTCCAAAATTTAGAACTTATCTCACGGAAAATGGCAGAATTATGCGAAATTTGCGGAAAAATGGTAACAATGACCTTTGGGAGACGAGTTAATGTTAGTCCAAAGAATGGAGATAATTGCTATTTCTGCAGTGAGGAATGCGATGATAAATGGACAGAAAGAGAATTTGGATAAGAGCTACTATAGTTGAGATTAATATGCAGTATTAAGAATATTAAAATGATATATGAATGCCATAAATGTGAAAAATTGTATGATCAAGATTAGGGATATATGGCCCATACAAGTATTTTCGGATTTGGAATCATGGGTTCATCCATGGTGTTTATATGCAAAAATTGCATGAGTGAAAAAGGAAGAAAGATAATAGAAAAGATAGAAAATATAAAAAATGAATGAAAAACCATTACAAAAGATTAACTATCTGCTGGTACAACAGATGGGCAAAGGAAACAAAGTACAATGGCAGATGGTTTATGAAGATACGCTGGTTCCTTGTAAGAAGATGGAAGTTATAACGGTAAAAGCGAGAAAAAAGAGGTAAATTATTTATAGAGAAGGTATAAATGGTTATGGTTAGACATAGGGAAGACTGTGAGGTTGCAAAAAATGACACGAATGTGGATGGTACGAGCTGGAGAGGATGGTTTTCTTCTGGATGAATTTCAAAACAAGAGCATTGTTGCCATTGGTTGGGATAAAATCAAAAATGCCTCAGACTTCAAAAGTAAAGAGGAGATAAAACAAGTATTTTCTGAAAAATATCCTGAAAAGAAAAAGCACCAAAATATTATTGGAGCTGGACAATTCAGTCGATTTGTATTAGAATTCAAAAAAGGAGATCGTGTTCTGAGTTACAATAAAGACAAGCGAGAGTATCTCGTAGGGGAAATACAATCGGATTATGAATATAATCCTGCGCTCTCACAATACCACCACATAAGGCGGGTAAAGTGGCTTGGTGTTGTCAACAGAGATAAATTATCTACCACTACTCGAAATACACTCGGTGCAATTTCGACAATCTTTGAGATTAAAGATCAATCCCAAACGGAAATATTGGAAGTTCTCAAAGGAAATGGTCCAGTCAATGATGATGTAGAAAACGTAAGTGAAGAGGAGACATTGAAACAGGATATGGTTTCCCGAGCTCATGAGTTAATCAAAGACAAACTTTTAGCATTAGATTGGGATGAAATGCAGAGATTAGTAGCGGGGGTGCTCAGAGCTATGGGGTACAAAACTGTCATTTCCAAGCCAGGACCAGACCGCGGAAAGGACATAGAAGCCTCACCAGATGGTTTGATGCTCTTAGATCCAAAGATTATAGTAGAAGTTAAACATAGGATGGGGCAAATGGGCTCCAAAGAAGTTCGCAACTTCATCTCTGTAGTACGAGATCGTCATGTCGGGGTTTATGTGTCCACGGGTGGATTTAGTAAAGATGCTAAAACCGAAGCTGAGCGGGCAAATGTTCAGATAAGTGTTGTTGATGCTGATCGATTGGTAGAATTATTGGTTGAGTACTATGATAATTTTGATGCTGAAACTAAATTACTAGTGCCGCTGGCTAAAATCTACTGGCCAACATAAAATGACCACCTACTCCCACTCTAAACTTGGAACCTATCTCCAATGTAAACAGAAGTATAAGTTCCAGTATGTGGATAAGATAAAATCAGACTATGAAAGTGTGGAAGCGTTCATGGGAAAATTAGTTCATGCAACCTTAGAAAAACTGTATAAAGACCTCAAATTCCAAAAGATGAATTCTAAAGAGGACTTATTAGCCCATTTTGCTGCTAATTGGGACAGCCAGTGGCATGATAAGATTATGATAGTCAAAGAATATACAGCTGAGAATTACCAAGATATGGGAAAGAAATTCATTGCAGATTATTATGACCATTATACTCCATTTGACAGCATTACAACCTTAGGATTAGAAACCGCAGATTTAATGCCCTTAGCTAACGGCAATCAGTATCATGTGCGTATTGACCGATTAGCTTATGATAAAGAGGGGAATTATTATGTATGTGACTACAAGACTAATAGTTCTCTTAAACCGCAGGAAGAGCTCGATGAAGACAAGCAGCTAGCGATGTATTCTCTCTGGGTAAAGCAAAAATATCCAGATGCGAAAGCGGTAAAGCTAGTATGGTACTTCTTGGCATTTGATAAAGAGATGATTTCAGAACGAAATGAAGTACAATTATTACAGCTCAAGAAGCAGACAGAGGAAATTATCGCAGATATTGAAGCGTGCCAGGATTTTCCTACTAACGTGAGCGCACTCTGTAACTATTGTGCGTACAAGACTATCTGTCCAGCGTGGAAGCATGAGATTGAATTAGAGCAGAAAACACCACAACAGTTCAAAGATGATGATGGCGTCAAGATGGTCGATGAGTTTAGCGATTTATATACCCAGAAAGTCGGTATGGAGAAACGATTGGAGGAGTTAAAAGAAGATTTAATCAGTTTTTCACAGCAGAAGGGGATAAATGTGGTCTGGGGGACGGAGAGTAAAGCCTCGGTGAAGCCGTTAGATAAGATTGAGTATCCCAAAACAGAAGAGTTTGAAGAATTGTTGCGAAAGAATGGATATGATGTATTTACCATCAATTATCAGAAATTATTATCAAAAATCATGAAGAGACAAGTGGATGTGAGTGTATTAGAAAAGATTAAAAGCGAGCAGGGATGGATGGTAAGGGTGAGTAGGAG
>Ga0209541_10014174_pt1 | contig 12058 bp, 13 predicted proteins | sample RifCSPlowO2_01_FD_184027 | JGI IMG/M metagenome (GOLD analysis project Ga0209541, IMG submission 184027) | Groundwater microbial communities from Rifle, Colorado - Rifle CSP2_plank lowO2_0.1 (SPAdes) (version 2) | ecosystem: Environmental > Aquatic > Deep subsurface > Groundwater | place...
ATATTAACCGGGATAATCCATAGACCAACCTTTTATTTATTTGGACTGTCATATTTAACATATACAATTTATGATTATAATAACATTAAACAAAATATAAAAAATGGGATATCAATTTTAATCTTTACAGCAATATTTTATATCGGCTTTTTTAAAGAATCAATATTGCCATTGATTAAGCCAGTTGCAGAATCTTTTATTTCTCCTGGTTCTTCAGCAGGCACATTTATTAATTTTTTTACTTACCAGTATTCAACTTTAGCATATCTTGCATTTTCAATATTGGGATTTTTTTATCTTATTCAATTTAATAAGTTTAACATATTAACATTTTATACTGGAATCACCGCAATAATAGTTTATTTTCAGTTATTTTTCTTTAATAGATTTATCATTCATCTTGATATTGCGTTGATTATTCTTGCAGGTGCCGGTTTTAACCAGATTATAACCCGAAAATTAGGTTTCTTAATTACTCTAATTTTACTTTTTAGCGCAGGTTTTGTTACAATCAATCACGCTATAAGTACAAATTCTTTAATAAATCAAAATGAATTAGAAACGATAGTACATGTATCAACATTAGAAAAAGATGCTTATATAATGACTACTAATTCAATTTATTCACCATGGGTCTTAGGATATTCAACTAGAAAAACGATTGCGCCAGGACTTTTTAATTATAATCTGCATAATAAAGAAGAATGGACTGAGTTCTGGACAGCCGATAATCAAACAAAACTAAATGAATTTATGGACAAATATGAGCAACCTTTATATATCTTTATTGGGGAACAACAAAAAGATAACTTAAAACAGTTTGATAATTGTATGCTGCCAGTTTATGAAAAAGAATCAAACGTAATTTACAGGTATATTTGTTAAAATAATGGAAAAAAACTTAGCAATACGGAACTCAACATCAGAATTTTTAATCTTTACAGTTAAAGCTAATGACGATTCCATAGAAGTAAAATACGCAGATGACAATGTTTGGCTTACTCAAAATATGATTGCTAAACTCTTTGATAAGGGCAGAAGCACCATAACAGAACATTTAAGTGCTATTTATTCGGAGGGAGAATTAGATAAAAATTCAACTTGTCGGAATTTCCGACATACTGCTTCAGATGGTAAGGAGTATAATATTAAATTCTACACAAAAAATGAAAACTAAAAAATTAAAAACAAATAAGCTAGTATTAATTATTGGACTGATTCCCTTAGTATTAATTTTATACTTAGTTAGTCAAAACTATATATTCTCTCATGAGATAGAGTATTTATATGATATTGGAAATGGAAATGAAAATTATTTATCTCCTGTTGATAGAATTTCTGAACCGATAAATACTGAATATCGGGAATTACAGGCAGATTTAGTCTATTTTGATGCGGAAGTGCCAAAAAACGCAGAATCAATTACAGTAACAACAAAATTAAAGAATATTAAAAATCAAAAGATTAGTCTTGGCGCAAAAGATAAAGAAGAGTGGCATTATACTTACAAACCGCTTGAAAATTATTTAATTGAGACACAAACTATAACTCGTAATGGGAAAACTTATGTTTCAATATCTTCTGATTCAAATATATGGTATGTTGTAGATACAATTTTTAATTTAGAGCAGGATAAACTATTCATTAAGGACAATAAGTTAAGTTTAGTATATCATGTTCCTAAATTAGTAAAGACAAATAGCATACCAATTGACTGGATAAATATTAAAATAAAAACGAAAGGAATAATTTAATGAAACCAATATTTAAGAAAAACAGTGCCGAAATTGTAAATTCTTTATTTCAGTCTTTGTTAGTTACATATTTAATATTATTATTAATTGAAGAATTACAAAAAGGTTTTGTTTCAATTTATTTAAATTTAAATTATTTATTAATTCTTGTAATAATTGCAGGCATTTTAGATGTATTTTCAGAACAGCCAAAGCTAAAGAAAGAAAAAGCCACTAAAAAAGATTATGCATTAATTATATTTTTAGGTGTTTTAGGTTTTGCTATAATTAAGTATAAGACCTATGCTTTAGGTTGGATATCATGGTTAATTTCAGCAATAGCAGGAATATTAATAATATTATTATCATTTTTGGTGCTTGAAGAAGATGAAAAAAAACCATAAAACTATTTTAAAAATAGTATTAATTATTTTATCAACCTTATTTATATTAAGTTTAGTAATTTTATTTTTTTCAAAATTAGATCTAATTAGTTCTTTTAGGATTGTTTTTGGTTCAGTTTATGTTTTGTTCTTGCCTGGATTTTTAATATCGTATTTATTTTTTCCAAAAACATCCGAATTAGAAAAAAAAGGATCAATCGATTGGATTGAGAGAATAGCTTTATCTTTTGCTTTATCAATTGCAGTTGTGCCTTTATTAGTGTTTTATTTAAATCTTTTAGGCCTGAAAATTACTGCATTAAATTCAGTTATTGTAGTTTTAATTATTATTTTACTTAGTTTAGGGATTATTTTTAGGAAAAAGAAATTAGAAAAAGTTCTTGCCTCTTCTCTTAAATACTAGGGGGTATTATGAGATAAAGAATTCTTTAAGGCAAGAACTTTTATAAAAATTATAAAAAAAAGTAAGGGTTTACCTTACTATTTCTATGCCTAATTCTCTACCGAATTCAGCGCGCGTAGCAGCGGCTTGTTTTTTATCCATTTTACCTAATATCCATGGTGATTTAACACCAGTTATAATAGTCATAACAATTAATCTGCCTTTTAGATTGTCAGAAACCCTTGCGCCCCAAATAACGTTTGCATCATCATCTAATGATTCAGTTACTAGTTCACCAACTCTATTTATATCTTCAAGAGTCATGTCCGGACCTCCAGAGATATGGATTAAAGCGCCAGTTGCACCTTCATAACTAATATCTAACAATGGATTGCTTAATGCCCCTTTAACGGATTCTTCAACTCTGTTATTTGTATCAGATGAACCTACTCCTATTGAAGCAACACCGCCAGAGGTCATTATTGCTTTAACGTCTGCATAATCTAAGTTAACTAATGATGGAATTGCGATTGTTTCAACAATACCTTTAATCATAGTGGCAACTAATTCATTTGCAACAGCAAAAGCTTGTTGTACAGGCAGGTTACCCGCAATTTGAACAAGTCTGTTGTTATCGATAACAATAACTGTATCAGATACTTGTCTTAACTGTTGTAATCCAAATTCAGCTTTATCAACTCTTGCCCTTTCAATTTTAAAAGGCATTGTAACTGTTCCGATAACAATTGCACCAGTATCTTTTGCTACTTGCGCAACAACTGGAGCTGAACCTGTGCCTGTTCCTCCGCCCATTCCTGCGCATACAAATACCATATCAGCGCCTTTTAAAGAATCTTTAATTTCAGCTATACTTTCTTTAGCTGATTCAGCACCTTTTTCAGGGAAACCCCCGCAACCTAAACCTCTTGTTAAATCTTTACCGATTAAGAATTTTCTATCTGCCTCAGTAATATCTAAGTGTTGTTTATCTGTGTTGCATGCAATAATTTCTGCACCGCGAATCCCTTTTTTGTATAACCAACTAACCATATTGTTACCGCCGCCTCCTGCGCCAATAACTTTAATATTAGCTTGTCCAACATTGAATCCAGATAAATCTGTACTGTTTTTCATAGCGTTTTCCACCATAAATTCCATCATTTTTTCCATCCCCCTTAATTCTATTTTGTTTGAGCTTGAATAGTCCAGTATAGTAAAATTTATATATTACTAATACAACTATCTTAGTAGAAACAGTTTTTAAGATCGCCAAATCTTACTTACGCCAAGAATCAACTTTGTTAAAATTTTCAAATCGCCAAATTTGAAAAATTTAATATTTGTTTAAAAGTTAAAATTCTTATCTTTTTTTAAGTTGTTCTTATATTTAAATCTTTTTATTTTATAAAATTTTATTTTGTTATCATTTTTATGTAGCAGTTTTAACATTTTATTAATCTATTCTCAAGTGTTAGTTTAGTTTTTTTAGAACATTTTAAATATTCATATTCTTTACGTTTTTATAATGGTCCAAATTATTAAAAAAAATATGGATTCTGGTTCAAATGAACAAGGAAATTCTGCAGGGGTAAATGCATTACTTCGGGGCGGGTCGCCACAACAACATTTTTTAGGTTCATTATGGGATAATTTAAAGTCATTTAACCCCTTTAAAGAAAAATATGAGATTCTTAATGATAATTTTATTATTTATAATGGCAAAAAATTGTATCAGATAAGGGCTCTTTATGATTTTTTATCTGTAAAAAAAGGGAATCTTGGAGGATATGTTGAATCGAAATTAAACCTTTCGAATAGTGGGACTTGCTGGATATATGATAACGCAAAAATTATGGGTGGCGCACAGGCATTTGGCAATGCCCAAATCTTAGATAATGCTGTTGTTTTTGATGGAGCATCAATTTCAGACAATGCTAAAATTAGTGGTGAGGCATCTGTTTATGAGTTAGCTGTTGTTTATGGTAATTCAGAAGTGGCTGATAATGCTGAAGTTTATGGAAATGCTCATGTATATAAAGAAAGCAAAATTTTCGGGCATGCTAAAGTTTGGGGAAATGCGGAGATATATGGTGAGTTGCCTGAAGGTGTAAAAATACATGGTTTTGCTAGTGTATATGGCGGGGCAAAGGTTTATGGCATGGCAAAAGTTTATGGAAAGGCCCTGGTTTATGGTTTTAAGGTTGAAATAATGGGCTTGGCAAAAGTTTATGGTGGTGCTGAAGTTTCCGGCAGAGCTTTGATATATGATGAAGCAGAAGTTTTTGGTTCTGCGCGTATTTTAGGCCATGCAAAAATTCATGGAAAAGTTAAAATCAATAAAGGTAATGTTACTGAAGAGATTTATTGATTAATTTTGCGTTCTTAACTTGGTAAATGCCGGTGCACTCGTTTTCCATAATTTTTTTAGCGTCATTAATTTCTAGTTTTTTCGTGAAGTTTGGCCCGTCAATAACTAATGATTCAAATTCACCGCCTTCACCTGCAACATTTATCCCGGGTATTTTTGCTAAATGGTCTATGAATTCATTTGTTATTTCTCTACCCAAGTCTTCTTTAGTCAAACCTTCTGCAGCAATTGAGCCAATTATAACCTTAAATCCTTCATTTATCAGTTGTCTCATTTCAACTTCTTGATTCATATGCCATAATGGAGAAAAGCTCTTTAGGCCAATTTTATCGCAGATTTGTTCAATACGTTCTCTTTGGTAGTTTGAAAATAATGCCCCTGTTACAATACCTTCAATTTTATATCGTTTTTTAGCTTTATTTAATGCCTTTTCAAGATCTTTAAGTTCATTTTCTTTTTTGCCTTCTGTTTTTTGTTCTATAATCGGTATTTGAAGTGATTCGGATTGTAATTTTGCAAGATTTATGTTTGGCGTATGAAACATATATGATTCTTTATTGCTGCTTATTATAGTAATCAGACATTCTATCTTATAATTTTGTTGCTGCATTACATATAAAGCATAGGCGCTATCTTTGCCTGAGCTGAATAATGCGCCTAATTTTAGATTGTGTTTTGGATAGAACTTTCTTAAATATTCGGAAATATATTTTAATTTGGCCTGCTTTGTTAATTTTTTTAATGCTTTGTTCATGTTGCTTCCATACTGGGCAGCCCGTTTTTTTCTCATTGCATATTTTTCAGGCAGGCCCATTTTTAGCGCCGTTTCCCTTAGTATCAGTTTAGTAATCTCTCCTTTTATCTTATATTTTGAAGGTATCCTTATAGCATATTTAACAAGTTCAAGATTAAGGAAAGGTATCCAATTTTCTAAAGTATTATACAGTGCAATTACATTGTCCCTGTAAAGATCTCTTTCATATATTTTAAGCAATCCTGATAAACATTCTTTGTTAATATCATTTGATTCTTTATGTCTTTGATATCCGGCAAATATTTCTTCTGAACCTAAACCGCTGACAATAATATAACATTTATCTTTGCTTGCTTGTTTGCACGCTGAAAAAAAAGTCAATGCAACTCCAACTTTGGTTGTGTCTGTTGATTCTATAAGGGGCACTATTTCCTTTAAAAGTTTAGGAATTTTTGATGTTTTAATTTTTATTATTTTGTGATTTAAATTTAGTTCTTTTGCAAGCTCAACCGAATACTTTAAATCTTCTGGCTCTTTGAGGTTTTTATCGTCTAACACTGTAGTGTAACATTTAAAATTCGCGCCTGCCTTTTTTAGCATGAGCGCAAGTAAACTTGAATCAATGCCTCCTGAGAGCAGCAGGCCAATTTTCCTTTTTTTGTCAAGTCTTTCAACGAACGCTTTTTCCAATAGGGGGATTAATTTTTGTATTATTTTTTCTTTGGTATCTTTAATTTCAGGTTTTATATCTAAGAATAACCTTTTTTTGAACTTTACAATTTTAGTTTTATGGTTATAGATTAAAATCTGTCTTGGATTTAATTCTTCAATGTTAATATATCCTAATTTTTCTAATGCTTTTTTTTCAGAAGCAAATGCAAGACCATTATGCGTAGAATACCAGATAGGGAGTTCTCCAATTATGTCTCTTGCAAGGTATAATGTTGTGTTGTTTAAGTATGAAAAAGCATAAACTCCCTGAAACTCGTTTATTGCATTTATACCTTTTTTATCAAGTAAAATATGCATCATGTCTGAATCATTTCGGGGTTTTACATTATATTTTAGGGCTAGTTCTTTCCAGTTATACACTTCGCAATTTGCTGCAAATACTGAATTTTTTCTTATCAGCGGTTCTTTTACAAAACCAATCATTGCATATAAACAATGGCCGATTGCGTAGTCATCTTTATTGTAAACACCCCTGGCGTCTCGGCCTCTATACTCAATTAAGTCTAATCCCTGATTTGCGAGTTTTTTTGCTTCTTTATTTCCAAATATGCCAATGATTCCGCACATTAGAAATAATTATATGGAGATTTGTATAAAAAGGTAATGGTTATAAATAATAAATTATATCATTATTGCACGTGGCATAATATTCTTAATTTAATCGGCAATACGCCTGGCATTAAGATTGGCGGTGTTTATGTTAGAATCTTGAATGTACAACTAAATGGGTAAGAACTTGCATATACTTTTTTTAAACTAAACCGCACCAATGTTGCTTTTGTATCTGTATAAAGACTTTTAGCTTGATTTTTATCATTGCCATTTTGTATCATCCGAATAAAAAGCGCACATCACTGAATTTATTACTACCGTAACATAATTACGGTTTAGAACATTTTGATTATATCATAATTCTCATTCTTGAGAATTCCAAAACCTTTTCTTCAGTTATGATTTTTTTCATTTGAATAATAATTCCTCTGTTTTATTGACAAAATCTAAAACTTTAGTTTCATAAATATCTATTGTTTCTTGGCTGAATCTGATGTTTGTCGCATAACTTGCATCATGCCGGTCATCCTTAAGGTTGGTGTAAAGTTCTGCATCTTCTTTATTTATGGAAAGCTCATTTAATAATATTGCTTCATCTCTGGTTATTGCATATTTTTTTATTAGAATAAGAATTGTTGCATAATGATTTTTTGAGTAATAATTTTTATTTGTGATTAGTGCTAAAGCAGAATGATATAATGAATAGTATAAAGTTACAATAAGCCAGTCATTGAATTTTTTATATCTTTTGTTTAATTTGTAAAATTCTAAATTAGGTCTTGCTTTTTTTAGATGTGATTTTATTAGTTCCGGGTTATTTTTGATTAGTTTTATATGTTTTTTAGTTATAAAGAAATTTATCTCTTTTTCTAAATATCTTTGGTCTAAGAATAATTTATCAATATTCATCTAACATTACCTCGTAAAAGTTTTGTTCTTTATAAATTGGAAAGCCTGTCTTTCTTGCCTGTATAATTACATCATCTTTATTTTTTAGGAATTGTTCTATTGTTGCTTGAAATAGTGAGATTGGATGTTTTGAGGTTATTTCTGCTTCTTTTTTGTTATTGATCAAGTTTATTTTATTAGCTATTACTAAAATGTCTATATCACTTCTTTTTTGTTCTTCTTTTCGGGATGCAGAGCCAAATAAGATTATAGTGTATGTCTCTTTTGGAATATTGTTTAAGAAGTTTCTGAGGGGTGTTTTAATTCCAATGTTTAAATCATTGAATTTTTGCATTGCTATTTCTGAAAATTTTAAAGCAAAGAGTTTTTTGTTATTTATTTTGTAGAAAGTGTTTGATTTGGTTTTTTCTTGGGTTAATGTGTTACTTTTTGTTAGTTTGTTTAATGTATTTGTTAAAGAGCTGTCTGAGAGTTTTGATAATCCTTTTATTTCATTAAAATATAAGCTATTTTTTTTACTTTCAAAATACGCTTTGTAAATCTTATCTTCTGGCTTCATTTTACTTATTGTTAATGCCCAACATTTATAAATGCTTCTGTTTTTGGAGTTATTGCTTCTGTTTTTGGAGTGGGGATTTATTATGCTTTAGCTTCGACAGGAACTCTTATATCGTAGGACATCGAATGTAGGTGTTTACGTAACCAATTTAACTAGAGAATTCCCCATCGCTTGCGGTGGGGTTATTCATAGAAATTCGGATTAGTACATTTAACGCCTGAACGAACATTAAAAAGAACTGTTGGGGGTTTAATATTAATTTTGAGGGGTTGAGCGGGTAAAGTAAATGAATGATCTAAAATTTTATATGAACGTGGATAGTGCAAGTAAAAAAGCTATTTATCTGAAAGCAACTGCAGATGAAGTTATAGAGTATAAGGATTGGATGGAGATGGTGAGGAAACTTCAAAGCGTAAGGAATTATGAGTGATGGATTTTTATTACTTCTTTCCGAATTTTAGAAATATATTCCGCTGGCATAATGCCTAAATTTATCGCTTTTAAGAATTTTAGCTTGATTTTTATCATTGCCATTTTGTATCATCCGAATAAAAAGCGCACATTACAGAATTTATTACTTCCGTAACATAATTACGGTTTAGAATAGTATTACTTTTTTTCATTAACTTTATAAAGTTTAATTTCTTAATTTTTGGTTGTTAGATTTGATTATTAGAGGCATTAAATTATATGAGGTGAATTATAAATGGTAGAATTTGATGATTTTGGTCCTGAAATGATTATTGAATATTATCATCCTCGACTTAAGTTTCATGCTGTAACTGTCATTGATAATACTGCGCTTGGTCCGGCAAAAGGCGGAATAAGAATGACCGGATATGTTGGGGTTGATGAAGTTTCTAGACTTGCAAGGGCAATGACTTGGAAATGCGCTTTAGCCAATTTACCTTTTGGTGGGGGGAAATCCGGAATTATGGTAGATAGTAAAAAGATTACATTTCAAAAAAAGAAGGAGATTGTTGAAGCTTTTACTGAATATTTGAGTAGGATAGCCCCTAAATATTACGTTGCTGCACCTGATATGTATATGGCTGAACAAGAAATGGAGTGGATAGCAAAAAAAGCCAATAATAAGAATATTGTTACAGGTAAACCTAAAAAGTTAGGCGGAATTCCGCATGAACTTGGAAGTACAGGTTTTGGTGTTTATCATTCAACACTCGTAGCGTTACAGCATATGGGTCTTGATCCGAAAAAAGTGACATTTGCGGTTGAAGGGTTTGGCAATGTTGGATGGTTTGCCGCTAAATTCATGTGCGAGAAAGGGGCAAAAATGGTGGCAGTATCAGATTCTAAAGGAGTATTAATTAATCATACCGGCATTGATTTTAAAAAACTTGCAACTCTAAAGAAAAAAAGCGGTTCAGTTATAAATTATGGTTCAGGTAAAGTGAGAAAGCCTGAAGTTATACTTGAGGTTAATGCTGATGTGTTGATTACTGCTGCTTTGCCTGATTTAGTTCAGCCTAAGCATGTAAGAAAAATGAAGTTTAAGTTAATTGTTGAAGGTTCAAATATCCCCATGTCGCATAGCACTGAATATTTATTGCATCAAAAGAGGATATTAGTTGTGCCGGATTTTGTCGCTAATGCTGGCGGAGTGATTAGTTCATATGTAGAATATATTGGCGGAACAACAGACCGAATGTTTCAACTTGTAGAAGGCAAGGTCCGAAAAAATACTCGCGAAGTTCTTGAATTGGCAGCTAATAAAAAAATTGCGCCAAGGCAAGCCGCAATGATAATTGCTAAAGACCGAGTATTGAAGAAATGTAAGAGATGCAGGGTCTGATTTTATTTATTTTTTATTAATTTTTTCGCAAATTTAATTTGCTCTATTGTGTCAAGCATTAAAAAATCAATTTGGTTATTAATTGCCTTAATGATTTCAATATTTTTTTTGAAATAGAATCCTACGACTTTTAAGTTTAACGCATGTGATTTTTTAATAAATGATTTTTTTAAGAGAGGCGCAGGCACTTCAATGTATTTTGCCTTCAGTTTTACAGCTTTCCGCGGAAAGAAAAAAGTGTAGAACGGATACCAGAGAATGCCTTTCCATGTTTTGTTTATGAATGGGGCTGCGCATTCTAATTTTGGAGCAATTTCTCTGAACTTTTTAGTAACTTTGGGTAAAAATGAGTCAATTACTACATATTTTTCCATTTTATGTTTTTTGATAAGGTTTAGTATTTCTTGTTCTGCGCCAGTTACTTTAATGTCAAGGAATATTTTGTTCTTGCCCCAAATTTTAAATATTTCATCCAATGGTGTAATATTGATTAATTGTTTTAACTCTTTTAATGTTAACTGGTCAATGTAATAACCTTGGTTGCCGATGATAAATTCTCTATTGTGGTGCAGTACAATTTGGTTATCTTTAGTTTTTCTTAGATCAATCTCAAGGACATTTATTTTATATTTTAATGCATTTTTAACAGAATCAAGACTATTTTCTTTGATATTATCTTGAACCAAACCACGGTGCGCAACTATTTCCATATTTGTTTTATAGGGATAAGGTTTTATAAATATTGCTAAATCTTGGAATATTTTTAGGGGGTTTTTCTATTTGTCATTTTCCTCAATATTTATATAGTTAATTATCATTAAAATGGCCATGGTAAAAAAAAAGCTCCGTATTGGTTTTTTTTCGTTTACTTGTTGTCAGGGCTGTCAATTTACCATTTTGTTCATTGACAAAATTCTGGATATATTACAACAGCTGGATGTGGGTTATTTCCATTTATTAAAAGATAAAGACAGAAGCAAAGAAGATTTTGATATTGCGTTTATTGAAGGGGCAATCACCACTAAACGAGAAGTTCGAAAGTTGAAGAATATTAAAAACAAGTCTAAATTTGTTGTTGCAATTGGCGCCTGCGCAGTTAATGGCGGGATTCCATCAATGAGGAATTATATGGAAAATCGAGAACTTGAAAAATATGTATATAACCAAAAAATGCTGAAAGATTCAATTGAGGTTGAACCATTAGATTGTTTTATTAAGGTTGATTATCATATGAGGGGGTGTCCTATTATTAAAGAGGAATTTGTTAGTTTTTTGGCGAATTATGCAAAAGGCAAGGTTATTACAGAGTTTAAAGGATCAGTATGTGACCAGTGTTCGAAAAGAGGTAAAGATTGTTACCTTGGAAAAAAAATAGTTTGCCTTGGAGCAATAACACATGGAGGATGTGACGCAATATGTACCAAAGATAATATTCCATGTATTATGTGCAGGGGGCCATTATCTTCCAGTAATTTTCCTGCGGAAGTAAGGCTATTCAAATCATGGGGTTTGAGTGCTTCAGATATATGTAACAAAATGAGCAAGTTTGCCGATATTGGTCTGAAAGATCAGAAAGCTTGCGGATTATTAGAGGAGCTAGAAAAAAAATGAAATCGGTTTGTTTGGCCGCTTTTTGGGTTTAAAGCAGATAGTCATTATTAATAAAATTTATAATTATGTCGCTGTTTCGCAAGCGTTATAAGTGATGATTTCAGGAATATTAAAATGAAAACAATAAAACTCAATCAGGTAACAAAAATTGAAGGGCATGCTAAGCTGCATATCATAGTTGATAATGGCATAATTAAAAAAGCATCATTAAAAATTTTTGAAGGATCTAGATTTTTTGAAG
>Ga0209541_10014176_pt1 | contig 12057 bp, 17 predicted proteins | sample RifCSPlowO2_01_FD_184027 | JGI IMG/M metagenome (GOLD analysis project Ga0209541, IMG submission 184027) | Groundwater microbial communities from Rifle, Colorado - Rifle CSP2_plank lowO2_0.1 (SPAdes) (version 2) | ecosystem: Environmental > Aquatic > Deep subsurface > Groundwater | place...
AGGCAAAATTAGCTGTATTCAAGCCACTAGGTTGAAAAATAGTTATAGATTGAGCCGCATCCTTAAGTTTAATCGTCAAAGTAGCGCCCTGATCGTCGGCAGTTAAATTTAATTTTTGATTGCTGGGTCCGCCCAACGCGGAATATAAGTCAGTCAGGCTCATTTTAAGTTAATCCGGCTCATTTTAAGTTAATCAGGCTCATTTTAAGTTAATCAGGCTCATTTAACAGCGCGCTCGTTTAAGATTTTTTAACAAGATCATATTTCAATAATTTTCCCCGTTTTACCTACATTGATTACTCTAGTTTTGCCAACTACGTCCTCAATGCCGTGGGTTTCATGCACGTGGCCGCAAATATGAACGTCGGGCTGGAATTCTTCCAGAGCTTTTCTTACCCCGGAACTGCCCCAGTGAGGTATATGAAGCCCTAAAATACTATTATTAGGCTGCACATGAGTTACCATCAGTTTCTTTTTAACATCCTTTAAGGAATTATGAGCTTCTTTTAGCGTATTGAAGAATTGCTCTTCAGTCAATTGATGCAGGCCAATATCTCCATAACCGCAGCCAAAGATGCCCAGATCGCCGATTTTTAAAGCATAGCCGTGCAGATTAGTTACTTTATACCTTTCCACCAGGAAATTGATGTCAGCCAGCCCTTCATGATTGCCCGGCACAACGGCAACTTCCAGCCCCTGTTCTTTAAACGGGCCGATTAAACCTTCGGGAATCTGGCCAAAGTCAACTAAATCGCCGGCTATGATCACTAAGTCAACGTTTTCTTTCTTTCCTTTTTCGGCCATTCGGCGCATGAAAGCTTTGTCGCCATGGACATCGCTGATCGCTAAGATTTTCATCTTAATCTCAGGGAAAGGGTAATTTATAAAGGTTGCGGTTTGTAATTGCCAAGTAGTAAAGGAAGAAAGATTTATATAATGAAAGCTTTATTTGAACTATATGGATAAAAAATATCTTAGTCTGGAAGAAGTAAATAATTTAGGAGAGGAATATTGTCAGTTAGTACGGCAAGGATTCGGTAAAACAACAAAAACACGGACGAAAAGACAAGTTGAGATTGCTCAGACCATCGTAGGCAATTTTATCCCTTTTTTATATAAGCTGGCTGATGATTTAGTTTACGGGAAAGGGAAGATTATGCCTAACAAAGGAGAACAGAGAACATTATCCTTGTCTTACGAAAGAGCCAGAATTGATCACCCGCTCACTGCCGTTTCAGCCAGAGCAGGAAAATTTAAAGTAAAAGAAATGTCCTTAGATGATTTAGTTAATGAAGGTGTGGTGCGGATTGTTGAGACGCTTCACAACTACCATCCAGAGAAAGGAGCGGTCTCTACTTTTATTGCTTACAATGCTGTAGGCACAATGTATAAAGCTGCCAGCCAGAAATTAGGATTGGTCAGGATTCCTGTTTACAAATTAATAGAAGTTCGAAGAGCCTTAAGAAATGGCAGAATTAATTCAACGTTGTTAAGCATAAATGAAATGTATAGGGCGTTAGCCAATGCTGGCAGAGAAGCCGACAGAGAAAAATCTCCCAGCAGGGCTGCTTTAATCTGTTTATCAATTACCGGAAATTATCTTTCATTAACTGGAAGCGCGCCCTCTTATTTTACAGGTAATCATACCGCGTCTAAAGGCAGCTTAGAAAGCCAAATTAAAGATCCAGATGCTACAGACCCGACGGAAAAAATTTATCAACAGCAATTAGCCCAAGAAGTACAGAAAGTTCTAGCCACTTTAACGCCCAAAGAGCAGCTGGTGCTGGAAAGGAGGTTTTGGCTGGGAGCCGATGAAGGTAAAACTCTAGAAGAAATAGGGTCTGAAATGAGCCTAATAACCAGGGAAAAGATAAGGCAGATTGAAGCCAAAGCTTTAAGGAAGCTAAGATCCCCAAGCCTGGCTAAAGCCTTAGAACCCTATTTGTAAAATGAGCCAAGCAAAACTACGCTTCTTTGATTCTTTGTACACAGCAAGAGGAAGAGGATTGATCACAGAAGAGATAGCAGGAAGATCATGTTATAAACCTCTCTCTGTTGGCCATATTGGGGTAGAAATTGATGAACGAACATATGGCTTTACTCCACAGGTTAAAAGTTTGGACAAGATAACTTTAAAAGGAGTTCAGGAAGGATTGACAACGGAAGATACTCCGCTTTTTACCCTCGCGGGGGAGATTTTAAAAGTAGGAGAAAAAGAAATAGAGTTAGCTGAAAATTCTAGACAAATTATCTTTAGGGATTACCAGAACAGAACGATCCTCCCTTATGCCTTGCTGCCGCATTTAGTTAGGCAACCTTCTTACAATTGTATTTCTTATCTTCGGGACCGAGCGGGAATTAGAGATATTCCTCTTCTTAATCACCTAGCTTCGGTTATTAAAGCGCTTTCCCATTAAAAGATTAAAGAAAGAACCAAATTTAAACCGTAAAGTTTATATAATATCTAAGATTTAAGATTTAAGATTTAATATGTCAATTGGGCATGTCACTCAAACCGGAAATATTTCCATACCCAAAAATTGGAGAGAAGAGTTAGGCATAGAACTAAATTCCAGCGTCATTATTGAAAAAAAGGGCGATAAAATAATTATTGAGCCTTTAAAGAAAAAAAAAGCAGCTGACGCCTTTAAGAAAATTGATGAGGAGATTAAAAGAAAAGGAATAACCTTCACTAGAGAAGAAGCTATTAAGGATGACCTCTATGATTAAGTTCATTGATGCCAATATTTTCATAGAACGTTGGACCAACGCCCGGGCTTTTGAATTTACCAATTCTTTAAATTCTGAAGAGCATTGCACCTCTGTGCTGGTGTTGGCAGAAGTTTACCATAAATTGCAACTGAAGAAAGTTAATTCAGCGTTTGAATATCTTAGAACAATTATGGGCGCAGTTAAAGTTTATGAATTCTATCAGAGTGATTTGTTTAATGCTTTGAAAAGCAATTTAGACATTAATTTTAATGATAAGATCCATATAGCTATCATGAAGAGAAATAATATTAAAATGATTATTTCTTTCGATAAGGATTTCGATAAAGATAAAACAATTATCAGACAAGAATTATAATTATCTCCCCTTCAGCTTCAAATCCAGAACCAGATCTTCCATCTTGCGCAGATCATATTTAACAGCGTCAACTTTTCTCCTGATTTCATTATCGCGGAAATCAAATTTTAACAATTCGCCATAAATTAAATCAATGGCGTCTTTAATTTGTATTACTTTCTCAATTTCACCCTTGCCGGCCAGAAATACCGCTTTGCGCACCAACTCGCCAGGCAAATCAGCTAAGCCCAAAACAAAGTACTCCGCCGGGACTTCAATATCAGTTAAAGTTCCAGTTTTAACAAAAGAGTGGTATAATAAAGCTTCTACAAATTCCTGAGCGGCAATTTTATAACTTCCTTCAGAAAGCATCATCGGGCTGTGTTTAGCTATGGTTTCCAAGGCTTTCATCTCCGTTTGCATCTGCTGGACTAAAGAATTGGCATTATCGCCGCGATGCACGGCGTAAATCGCCTGCTTGCTTAACTTCAGAACGTCTCGGCTTTTTTTAATCAGCTTTTCCCGCTCTACATCATACTGCTGGATTTCTGATTGCAGTTTCTTGAAATTAGTCATAGCCTAAATAAATAGGAGGGCAGTTTATAATTGTTTCTTCTTAATTTTAGGCTATTATTCTTGTAAACTGTGAACAGATCCTAAAAAGGATAAAACCAAGAAAAAAAATAAAAAATTAACAATACTTGCAGACATTTTTGCCTTTTTTAGCTTTGCCTTTGCCGCTTTTCTTTTTGCCTTTTTTAGCCGCCATGATTTTCACCTCCGTATTATAAATTAATTCCCTATCCTAAATTAATTGTGCCATTAGCTATCAGCATCAACAGCCAGCCCAAGGCGATCAGCAATAAGCCAATTAACAACCTCATATACGGCTTATTTTTGCTTTTCCACCGGCTGATTTTTCGCAATTTAACCCCCAGAGCCACCAAGATTAAAATAATAATTAAAGGCAGGACAAAAATAATGTTATAGAGAATTAATAATAAAAAGGCGGTAATATCAAAATACTGCGATAATAAGGTTATAATCGCCAGATATGGCGCGCCGGTGCAGGGCAGTTCCACCGCGCTGACAAAAACCCCCAGAAGAATTACTCCAGGAATAGTTGTCTTCTTAGATAAAGTTTTAATTTTACTGATGAATATTCCCGGGATGGTCAGGGAAAACCATCGGCCATACCAGAAAAAATCCTTGATTTCCAGCAGCCCGGCAAAAACTATCAAGATGCCTACAATAATAGAAATGAATTCCGTAACCCAAAGCGGAATAGTGGTTAAAAAATACAACAGCCCCAAACCAGCCAGTAAATAAGTGGTCATTACGGCTAAAATGTACAGGCTGCCTAACAGCAGCATCTTTTTAACGGACTTGGTGACGGCTAATAGAACAGAAACCATTAAAATAAGCACCCCAATGGCGCAAGGATTGATTGAATCTATAGCTGCCGTTGTAATTACTGTTAAAACCGTGGGAATGTAAGCTTCAACGGCCATGGGCATCACCACCACCAGCCTCAGTAGTTGCTGTCCTTAACCGATAGGATTCACAAATTCTTTCTGTCTGTTTCTTAGGCTGATCAAACTCAATAATCAAGCAATCTCCTGGAGGAACGCTGGAATAATGGGCTATAGAATACTCTTCCACGGAAGCCAGTTTTTGTTGAATAACTCGAAAGCTGTCTTGAACATCAGCGTCTTGATCCCCGAAAGCAACAGCGCGATAAACAAACACCTGAATCTTCCCGCTGCGGCCGTTGCACTGGTCTCCCTCTGTTACAATAATCTGGCCAAGATCAGTGGGATAGACTAATTCTTCGTCGGAAATCTTCCCGCCAATGGCCGCAAAAAAGTGCGGCAGGGATAGTTCTCCATAATCATCAACAACTCCTTCAACGTGAATTCTATCGTCGCCGTGTTCATGGAACAGCGGAGTTCCAATTCGGTTAGACAGCTCTGTCGGCTGCTGCAAGTCCAGTTTCCGGCCGCAGTTCCAGACTTCAAAATCGGCATGCCAGTGCACCGGCCCTTTAGTAATAGACTTCTGATTGACCAAGATAGTTGTTCCAGCAACATAAAAAGTAGCCAGAAGCGCCGGCGCAGCGATCATCAAGAAAAGCGCAACTTTGGCGGGCCCGTTAATTTTCTTCTTTTGAATTATCAAAGAAATTATCGTTATCACGACGATTAATATCCCGGATAAAAACAGTACCAACTGAGCCTGCTCTTTAAGTTCAGCCGGCCGATTTTCGGCATGGGACAATACAAAGGGCATGCTGATAACTAACACAAACATTAAAACCAGAATTATCGCCGACAGTCTCATTACCGCTCTCTTTTTAAGAAATTAATCTTTTGATCATTAATAAATATGCCGGAAGACCACGGGGCTTTTATTGCAAAGCTGGAGCGAATTAGTTTCATAATGTGGGCTAGTTTTGGGACAATAGAAAGAAATTGCAGTTCTTTAACAAAACATTTATATAGCGCTGACCGTTATTTTTATTAATTTTACAGGGGGTTATTACCATGGAAGAAAGTTTAAGACCATTAGACACTTTAAATGCAGCCAGAAACAAGACCGTGATGGTGGAATTAAAAAACGGTTTTAGATATGTTGGAAAATTAAGAGCCTTTGATATTCACATTAATACTGTTTTGGAAGACGCTGAAGAACACCAAAATGGAGAAATCAAAAGAAAGCTGGGAACAGTATTTATCCGGGGAGATACCATTACTGTTCTTTCGCCATCTTAAAATATTATTAATCAAAGCAAGGGTTTTTTAAATGACCAAAGGAACTTCCAGTATGGGCCGCAAAAGCGGCAAGAAAACGCACATTCCCTGCAGGCGATGTGGTGGAAGAGCTTACCACGTTAATAAGAAACGTTGCGCATCTTGCGGATATGGGGCAAAAGCACGGATGAGAAAGTATAACTGGAACAAGAAAAATCATCCTTGAATTTTTCTGTATTGAGAATTGCAGGCCGGATTCTGGAAGTTGGCGAAGATTATCTTAAATTAGAACCAATAACTAATCTGGGCATAAGAACTACTAAAAAAATTAAGCAGATTGAGTATCATACCATTAAAGATTATAAATTTACTAAAGATAATTTTGAAAAATAGAGATTTTAAGGCAGTATAGAGAACTTTGAAAAATAGAGATTTTGTTGATTTTTTGATCTGTTACTGACAAAATCCCGGCTATCCCGATTTACCGAAGGACATCTTCAATCGGCTTCTGGCCTTTCAATTTCTTTGCCGTTTCCTTGGCTTCGGCAACTAAATCTACGCCAAGAGTTTTTAATTCCTTAATGTGCATCTGCATTAGCTGTTCAACAATCTGCAGAATTCTAAGCAATTCTTCCCGCTCTTTGGACAATGTAGCCAGGCTGCCTTTATGAAAACCAACTTTTTCATCTTTAGATTCAGGTTTTTTGGCCATAATTAACCTGAAGACTGAACTTATTTATAAACATTGGCGTAAAGAAAGGCATCTGGTAGAATTTTGAGGTTCTTTTTAGAGTAGTAAGGGGGATTTAAGGCGAGTTGGGGTTTCTTAAATTAGCGAGCATGAAGAATAAAGGTTATTTTACATTGATATCTGTAAAAATAAATCTAGGTATGTTGTTTATTGTCAAATATAATTTTAGTTGAGCGGCGAGGAATAATTTATAACAATTCCCTTAAACCTTGGCCTTATGCTTATTTCCAGGAATATTGAAATTATTGAAACTGCTCTCTTGATCAATAAAGAGATTCTCGTAATTAATGATCTGCATCTGGGCTATGAAGAAGCTCTGCACATTAAAGGAATCTTAGTTCCAAGATTTCAATTAGAAGAAATCATGAACATCATGGCCAGAATTTTAACAGCAGCTAAGCCGAAAAAAATCATTATCAACGGAGATTTAAAGCATGAATTTGGAACGGTCTTAAAGCAGGAATGGAAGGAGGTATTGCAGTTTCTCGATTTTTTATTATTAAGATGCCCGGAAGTTATGATCATTAAAGGCAACCATGACCAGATTATTAAACCAATTGCCGAGAAAAGAGGCGTTTCAATAGTTAAAGAGCATCAAATTAGCGGTATTTTAATGATTCACGGCGACGAATTAATTAAAACCAATGCCAAAAGAATTATCATCGGCCATGAGCATCCAGCTATAAAATTGCATGAAAACAGCAAATGGGAGAAGTATAAGTGTTTCTTAAAAGGCCAGTGGAAAGGCAAGGAATTAATTGCCGTTCCCAGCTTTAATCCATTATTGGAAGGAACCAACATCCTCGAAAGGCAGATGTTAAGCCCCTTTTTGAAGAAAATCGACGAATTTACAGTTTATATTGTTAATGGCGGGGAAGTGTTTCGATTTGGAAAGGTGAAGGAGTTTTTGTAGTTAAAACCAATTCATTCGATTCAATTTATCTTCCTCAAACAGTTTATCGCCTAATTGTTTTATGCTTTCATTTAGGGTTAACAATGCCCAATTCCTTAAGAATAAAGCTCCAGGATAAAAGTCAATATTGTGGTGTCCATAAACCAAAGCCCTTACACCTGGAACTCTTTCAAATGTCTCTCCAACACGATAAGCTGCAAATTTTTCTTTGGAAAAGTTTACTCTCGGCGGTGAAATGTATTGCGGCCTTTCATCAGGATTATATTGCAAAGTTCCGCCAGCATTTCTGTTAATCGAAAAGGCACTGGCGAAACCGTTAGCGTCAACTAAAGTTAAATCCACCCACTGTTGAAAGGTTTGGCGGCCATCTTTACTTATGACTTCTAAGCCTGGTTTTAAAAAAACTTCACTAAACCATTTTTTATCCTGATCACCATCCAGCAAGGCCGCGGAATATGCAGCTAGTTCTGGAAGATACTCTGCTGCAGCTGCTGGAAACATTCTTTGGGCAATGCCAGAATCAATCTGTACATCTTCCCTTACTAAAGCCGGATGAATAGGTATTTCAAAATATGGACGATTAAAATTGGGCTTGTAAAGAACTGGAATTTCTTCTTTAGTTAATAATAAATCCTCAACATTCATAGTTGGGAAACGTATTAGAATCCAGTTATAAAAATATCGGTAATTCTGTATCTATTCCTGACAAACTTTGCAATAACTAGTACCCCGGCCCCCCATTTTAATTTTAGCCAGCTGGTGTTTTTTTGGACACCGTTCCTGGCCGTAAACCGCCAAAAAGTTTTGAAAATTTCCCCTGCCGGCTAAATGGGAATAATTATCCGCCGTTGCGCCGTTATTTTGAATTGCCAATCGCAGAATTCGCTGCATTTCCTGATGAAGAAGAGCTAGTTTAGCCTCGGAAATATCCCTGATCTTCTTAAGTGGATTAATTCCGGCATGATACAACATTTCCTGGGCATAAATGTTGCCTATGCCCGCCAGGCAGGTCTGATCCAGCAACTTGGTTTTAATAACAGATGAAGGATAATTTTTTAGCAAAGCCGCAAATTCAACATCTTTAATGCTTAATGGTTCCGGGCCAAGTTTTGACAGTTCCCGGTTTAATTGCTCATTAGTAAATAATTTCACTGAACCAAACCTTCTGATTTCATTGAAGGTAAAAAATGAGCCGTTATTTAATTTGAAAATTCCGGAAAGATATTTTTTATAAGACTTATCTCGATTAGCAATATAAGACCTATCTTGATTAGCAATATAAGACCTATCTTGATTAGCAATATAAGACCTATCTTGATTAGCAATATAAGACCTATCTTGATTAGCAATATAAGACCTATCTTGATTAGCAATATGGTAAAAATGACCGGTCATGCGCAAATGAGCCAACAAGTTATTTTTCTGCTCTAATTGAATAATTATAGATTTACCCCTTCTGCTGACATCAACAATCCTAGAAGGCAGAATATTAGCAATATTCTCATCAATGACTTTTTTATCCAAAACCTCAATGCCCAGAATCGTTTTGCCGGCAATCTTAGACTGTAATTGTCTTGCTATCGTTTCTACTTCCGGCAATTCAGGCATTTATTTATCAAATCCCATAAAATATATAAACATTTGCCGCTTAAGTTAACTTTATGTCCGACCATGATTCCGAAGAGAAAGTCATTCTTTCCTTAAAAAAAACCCGCAAAGCTTTCCTGATTGAATATGGATGCGGAATATTATTGCTGCTGTTTTTAGGATATTTTACCCTAAAGGGGGTTCATTTCAAGCCCTTATTTGCTAAAACCATCATTGGACTGGCGTTATTTTCCATGCTGTCAGCAGAATATGCCCGAGTTCTGGTCAGGTATAAAGTCACCGACGCCAAAATCACTTCTGTAAAAGGAATCATCAAACAGTCCAAAAAAAACATTTATTTTGCGCCGTTAAGTTATCTGCCGAACATTAATTTCAAGCAAAACCGATTGCAGCGATTGTTAAGATACGGCACAATCTCCATCTCCGGCATTCCGGAAGAAGGAGTCATCTCCGGCAGTTTTGAAATTAAGGACATTAATAATCCGCATAAAGTGCTGGAGATTATCGAAAAGTGGGTGGATTATTACCGCAACCGGATGCATGGGGCTAAACGGCCTGATGAGAAATAGAAGCAGTTAAGGCCGAAATTGGAGGAAAGGCATAGTTTTAATTTCTTCATCAGATTTAATCTTTTAGAAAATTATTAACCGCTGAAATTGGGGATGCTTTATAAGTGGTTTCGGCTATAATCGAAACCCGCCGGCCAATTGTCAAAGAATCGCTTTAAAAAGTTCTCAATATAGGTGAGCAATAATCGTTATTTTGCTCAATGGTAATGCGAAGATTTATATAGCAGTTAAGCATCCTAACAAAAATGATCTCCAAAGACAAATTAAAGCAAATCCTAGTAGAACAAAGAGAAACAATTTTACAAAGAGACGCGGGCATAGAAAGAACTATTTTAAAATTCATAGAAAAAAAAGCAAAATTGCCCCATGCGGTGGTCTTAACCGGGTTAAGACGCAGCGGCAAATCTACTCTCTTAAGACAACTGATAAAAAAACATTATGGAGATAAAGATTTTTATTATATCAGCTTTGAAGATGAAAGATTATTTAATTTCAAAGCAGAAGATTTTAACATAATATATGAGGCTTTAGTAGAATTGTTTGGCGAAAGAAAAACTTTCTTTATTGATGAAATTCAAAATATAACCAACTTTGAAAGTTTTGTAAGAAGATTTTTTGATGCCGGATTTAAATTTTTTATAACTGGTTCTAGCGCTAAATTATTGAGTAAAGAAATAGGAACAAAACTTACAGGCAGACATGTAGACATAATCGTAAAGCCATTCTCTTTTGAAGAATTTTTGGTTTTTAATAATTTCAAGCTAGATAAACAAGCTATTTTTAAGATTAATACTCGGGCAGAGATTAAAAAATATTTTGCTGAATTCTTGATTAGCGGCGGAATGCCCGAATATGTCCAATATCAAGATCCAGAAATTTTGACCAGGGTATACGAAGATATTATCATAAAAGATATTGCGGCGAGATATAAAATTGAGAATATTAAGGAATTAAAAGAACTATACCAATATTTAATAACCACGGCTTCTCAAAGATTCAGCTATAATTCTCTTAAAAAATTCATAAAAATACGCAGCGCCAACACTATCAAAAAATATATTGATTACTTAGAAGAGACCTGTCTCATAAGCCAAATTAATAAATTTGATTATAGTTTAAAGAAGCAGATAATAAATGATAAAAAAGTTTATGTAATTGATAATGGATTTATTTCTAATATTTCATTAAAATTTACGACAGATAACGGATGGCTGCTTGAAAATGCGGTATTCACAGAATTAAAAAATTCTGGAGAAGTTTTCTATTATTCTGAAAAGTATGGATGCGATTTTATGGTGGCTGAAAATAAGAAAGTTAAAGAAGCTATTCAAGTCTGCTGGGATTTAACTCCAATTAACAAAGAAAGAGAGCTTAATGGCTTGCGAGAAGCAATGGACAGGTTTAAACTAAAGGCCGGCTTGATTCTCACCAATGACCAAGAAGAAGAGATGGAAGTTGATGCCAAGAAAATAATGGTTAAGCCAGTTTGGAAATGGCTACTCGAATAAAGCTTCAGCATTAGCGCAGTCTGTTTCCCCTAATTTTCCATCTTCTGCTAGTAATTTCAACTGTACGCAAAGTGTGCGCAGTTTGGTTTCCTGTTCTGCTTCTCGCGCTTTGAGCATGTTCCAGTAATTTCTGGGATTAGAACTGTCAGTAAGAGCCTCAACAACATCTACGACGGAGAAAAACCATTCTTCATTGCGCCAGATTTTTCGGATATTTTTTCCTTCAAACAACGACAGTTTATTCATATTCAACCACCTTTAGAATATTATGATAGGAGCAGGTTATATATCTTAGCTGAATCTGTCCAGCGGGCAGCGGCAATAATAGGTTAATTAGTTGTAAAAGCAGCTAGAAGACCGGAGGAAAAAAGAATTGTTGCCAGTTCGGAAGGAATTATGATAATTAGTCCATTATTTATAAATTAAATCACAACTATAACCCGTAGATTCAAAGTCTACTTCACTTATACATGTTTGGCTGCTTATTGTACTTTTAAATTCAGGATGTAATGGTAAATCTATTTGCGCCCAATTAAAATTAGGAGAAGGATCCCATTTTCTTTTTGTGTCATCATAGCGTCCCGGTTCTACTTGGTAATGAGCTAAGATATGGCCATCATCATAAGGAATATTATGTTTCTTAGTTAAATAAGTTAACAACAACGTAATAGAAGCATACTGTTGAACGGCATAATTCTCGTTTATGTTACCGCTGTTAACTATTTCTATGCCTATCGCCTCATTGTTTCTCAACTTAACATGATTGGCAGCTTTATTATCTTCAACGAATTGGTAAATCGTTCCATCTTTATCAACCACGTAATGAGCCGCTACTTTTCCGCCAAATTTCTCTTTCGTTTCCTTAAAACTAATGCCGGTGTGGTGCAAAAC
>Ga0209541_10014179_pt1 | contig 12056 bp, 9 predicted proteins | sample RifCSPlowO2_01_FD_184027 | JGI IMG/M metagenome (GOLD analysis project Ga0209541, IMG submission 184027) | Groundwater microbial communities from Rifle, Colorado - Rifle CSP2_plank lowO2_0.1 (SPAdes) (version 2) | ecosystem: Environmental > Aquatic > Deep subsurface > Groundwater | place: Rifle...
TCGCGAGGGCGGAACAACTTTTGAAACAGGCGAAAAATATCCGCGGAGTCATTACCGCGGTGGGCGCAGCGACCGCATTGACCGGTATCGGGCTTCTCTGGACATTCATACAATGGAATATTCAGTCGGTTATTACGGTATTCGGGCTCCCCGGCAAGGAATTTGTCGGCGCCCCCTGGTATATCGTCTTTTTGACCGTCATTATTGATATTGTTGTTTTCGTTGCAATCGTGATACTGGCGCTCATCGCATGGGCTATCGCGCATCCGTTCTCGGCCGTGTGTGCGCTCTTCCTGAGCTCGTTCGGTGATACGTGGTATGGTTGGCTTGCTGAAAAGGCATGTAGCGCGGTCGGCTATAAACCGGGCGCATAAAATTATATGGATCGACGAAGACTACTTCTGATTATCGCTTTCATCATCTCGGTCATGGTCTTCGGCTTTCTGCTCTATTACTTTTTTTTCAGGGATCTGGCAGGACCGGAAGGCCCCGCAAATGTCAATACGGGAAACGGCGTCCTGCCGATCCCGACGAACGGCAATATTTCGGTTGTCGGGAATGAAAATCGCAACGTAAGCTTTCCTGATTTCGGCGGTCGCATCGATCTGAATGCGCCGAGAGACGTTGCCCGGGGAGGCCTCACGAACGTGAGCGACTACGGCAATTTCCAAGTGCAGAATTTCGTTTCCGCTCCCGCAGGCACGCATTTTTATGACCGCCAGGCGTCACAGTTTTTCACCTTTGACGGTGTCCGCATCGTCCCGCTCTCGGATGAGAAATTCTACAACGTGCAGGCGGTTACGTGGGCGAAAGATCTGAAAAAGGCGGTTCTGGAATATCCCGACGGTTCGAATATCGTGTATGACTTTGCCACGAAGAGGCAGGTTACGCTTCCACAAGAATTGACCGATTTTTCATTCGATACGACCGGCAAGGCGATCGCCGGCAAGTGGTTCGGCGACAGTGAGGACGAGAACTGGCTCATGGTCGGCGGGACAGACGGTTCGAATCTGCAGCTCGTGGAGCCGATCGGCGATCAGTCGAATAATGTCCATGTTGATTTTTCTCCCGACAACCAGATCGTCGCACTGTACCGACGGCCTGCGAACGCAGATTACCAGACTATCCTTCCCATTGGCCTCCGCGGTGAGAATTTCAGATCGTTCGACGTGCCGGGCTTGAAGTTCGAGAGCAAGTGGTCGCCGTCAGGCAACGCCCTGCTCTACAATGTGACGACGGCGAAAAATGAGTACAAGCCGGAGCTCTGGCTCACGACCGGCACGGACGAGGTGCTCGGCACGACGCATCTGGACCTGAAGCTCACGACGCGCGTCGAGAAGTGCACCTTTGATTCCTCCGGTGACTCGATCTATTGCGCGCAGCCCGTGAGCCTCGACAGGGGAGCGGGGCTTTACCCCGAGATAGCTGTCGGCACGCCCGACACGTTTTACCGGATCGACCTCAGGAGCGGGCAAAAAATACCGCTTGCAGTACCGGTCGGTTCGCAGGCAGGCTACAGCGCGGAGTCCGTCTTTCTTTCGAGCGACGAATCGCTCCTGTATTTTGTGGACGCAGTGACGCAGCAGCTGCATTCCATACGGCTGAAGTAGGATGAAAATTTTTTTCTGGATTTGCATCACAGTCGTTATAGTGGCGCTGGGCGCAGGTTTCTACGTGCTGCAGAATGCCCCGCCTGAGGCAGAGACGTCCGAGCCGACGATCACGGACCGCGTCCCCCTGGCGGCCCAGCCGACAGACCCCTTCAAGGGCGAGCGCGATGCTCCAGTAACCGTGATTCTCGTAAGCTCTTTCGGGTGCCCGGCCTGTAAGGATGCCGCGGTCGTCGCCGACCAGCTGCTTGCCTCATTCCCGGATCAGGTCAAGATCGTGCGAAAGGACCTCCCGGAGTCGACCGGCGCAAGCTATTTCGCCGCCATCGCCGCGCGCTGCGCGCAGCAGCAGGGAGGTAACTATCGGTACTGGCAATACCACGATATTCTCTTCAGCCGCCAGGAGGAGCTGTTGAATTTTCTGCTCTATAGCGCCTGGGCCCGCGAGCTGGGACTCGATGTGGAGCGGTTCGACGCCTGCTTCGACGGACAGCAGACAAAAGCCCTCGTAGATGCTAATATTAGAGAAGGCCTCGCGGCAGAGCTGGATTCGGTTCCGTATGTTCAGATCAACGGTTCAAAAGGGTTTGCCGGGAGCGTAACGCTCGGCACCCTGCGCGAGATGGTACAGCGTGAGCTCGACAGCGGTATATGAGTCTACGTGGAAAAAAGAGAAAGATACTTATTGCTGCTCTGGTATTGGCAAGCGTTGTTCTGTTTGGACAGGCCGCATTTGCGCAGGCGCCTCCGAGCGCGACGCAAGGTCAGTTAACAAAACCTATTGGTTTTGATTTTGCCGCGGGCATCAACTTTAGCGATAAGTTCAGCGCGAACGTAGAAAATGTCACGCCTGATTTGCTCGCGAACTATATCGCGGAGCTGACTCGTTTCTTCCTTCGGCTCGCGGTGGTCCTGGCAGTGCTCATGATCACAATCGGCGGTTTCCAGTGGCTCATCGCGCTCGGTAACGCCTCGAAGATATCGAACGCGAAGGACACCATCCTGGAGGCATTCATCGGCCTTATGCTTGCGCTCACCTCATACCTTATCTTTTCACAGATTGACAAGTCCTTCGTCGAACTCAAAAGTCTGGATATTCTCGATAGATCATCTTCCCTTGCTTTGAAGTGTAACGGTTTTTTCACGAGAGACACATGTAATAATATTGCGTTGCATCCCGATTTAACCTGTAGCTGGGCATGTGATCCACACGACGTGCAGGTGAATTTCTGCTCAAATAAGAGAGAAACAGAATGCGATGTTACGTCAGACTGTGGCACCGGTGGTGGGACCTGTGTGATAAAAAAATGCTGCTCCTCAGGATCTGCCGTATTCACGAGTGCCTGCATAGAGGCTGTTAATCATCCTAATATTATTCGTGGTAAGGTATTTGCCTGTCGCCCAGTTATTTACCAATTGGGGCTGGCAGCTACTAATGCTCAGTCTTTGGATAGTAGGATTTGGCTGACAGACATTACGAACGACGGATGTGGTGCTGTTTTTCAAGTTGTGGACCGCAGCGGGCTTCCACGTGATCCGTCGGATAACGCTTCGTGTGAATTGATCAAAGAATTATCAATAAGGGTCAACGCTGGAACAGCACTCACAAATGGCATCATTAACGGATACCCGACTAAATGTGGCGGGTCTGGTTCAGGAAACAATTTTACAATACAGTTCGATTCAAGTCATTGTAATCCTCAAATTAACAATTGAGACTCGAATGCTCACGTACGCAGACGCGCGCATATTTCTTGAGCTGATTAATTTGGTTCAATGATAAATGTCAGCATGAAGGACGCCAGAATTTTTACTTGTTCAAAATGCGACGCGCAGTATCCGAAATGGACTGGGCGTTGTTCTGAATGCGGAGCATGGGGAACCATCGCCGAATCGCAGATTCAGAAACCATTTCTGAAAAAAAAAGAGAGTGTTGTGAGCGGGGCGCCTGCTCAGGTTACGAGGCTACAAGATGCCTCAGGCGCTGCTGTCGAGAGGCTATTGGCAACTCAATTTCCCGCAGTTAAAGTGTTTGCCGGAGGGCTTGCGCGTGGCAGTCTCACGCTCATGACCGGTGAGCCCGGAGCTGGCAAATCAACGCTGTGCCTACAGCTCGCACACAATTTCAGTAGCCGTTTCAGGGTACTCTACATCACGTCAGAGGAGTCGGTCGGCCAGGTCCGGGAGCGGGCGTCGAGGATGGGTTCGTTCGGAGAGTCCTTTCTTTTGGCCGAAAGTTTTGACCTTGGGACGATCCTCGCGACCATGCGAACCGAGCGGCCCGATGTCGTCGTTATTGATTCGCTCCAGACCGTTACCGCGAGCGATATTGAGAGCGACGCGGGCTCGATACAGCAGATTCGCACTGTCTCCGCACAGCTCCGGGAGACGGCAAAGCGGGAGAACATCGCTATCATTCTCATCGGCCATGTGACGAAGGACGGGGCGCTCGCGGGTCCGAAATCGCTCGAGCACCTAGTCGACGCGGTTTATTACCTCGAGACTGACACGAAACGCCCCTACAGGCTCCTCCGGAGCTACAAAAACCGGTTCGGCGAGAGTGGGAAAGTGCTTGTTTTGCAGCTTACAGCGAAGGGCATGATCGAGGTCGCGAACGCGGCGACGATCTTCATACAGAATTACGAGTCGAAGCCCGGCTCGGTTATCACCGTTACGCTTCTCGATGACCAGATATTCTTTCTTGAGGTGCAAGCGCTTGTCTCAAAGAGCGCCTTCGGCTATGCGAAGCGGACCAGCTCAGGTTTCTCACGTTCACGACTGGAGATGCTCCTTGCCATCGTAAAAAAACACCTCCACATCGATACGGACGCCTATGACGTCTATGTCAATATCGCGGGAGGATTTCACGTGAACGAGCCGGCGATGGATCTCGCCGTCGTTGTCGCGCTCCTGTCGAGCATCAAGGAGACGGCGCTTCCTGGCAATACCGTCGTCTTCGGTGAGGTCGGGCTGTCGGGAGAGCTTCGCATCGTGCGCGACACCGCCATGCGCCTCGCGGAGAGCGCGAAGAATAAATTCAAAATAGTCTACCTGCCCCCTTTGGAGAAAAAGGTTTCGAGCGCGTTGCAGCTGAAATCCTCCAACTCTCTCTCAGAATTGGTCGCCGCGCTTGCGTGGTGAGGAAAGCGAGCCATGCTTCTAAAGAGGGCTAATTTGTCGGCAATCGTGCCGTCTTAGGTACCGTGTGAGCAGATTGCACCAACGCATCTTCCGGTGCTTTGACGGAAGGTAATCTGTTGTCTGTTAAGTTGCATATCCATTCGATCTCTTTTCCGCTCGGGACGCTCACCGTCACAAAGTTTACAAGATCGGTATACCAATCGAGTGTAAGTCCTTTCGATTGTATAAATGCCCGAATTTCATCCTCTGATGTTCCTTTCTTGTAACCAACGCTAATAACGCCTTGCTGGATAGCCGCCAGAGGATATCCTAGATTTTCCGTCTTTTGCCACTCGCTGATGCACTGTGCCAACTGCGAATTTTGCGGAGAAATGAATTTGAATGTTTTGAGTATTTCCAAATGAATGTCGTCATAATTATGGTATCCGATTATATATGCCCTATTATTGTAGGGGATAAAAATGTAAGTCCGTTCAAGACCAATAGCGGTACTGGCGGTTAATTTATAGGCGCCTACACTATCAATAGTATATTCTTCCTGTTTCAGGATCTTTGATAGCGCATAGCCGTTAAAAATATCTGATGAATTGTAGTCTTCAATAAACTGATCCAAGGTTTTATTTTCTACCGAGATATCGACCGAACCGCCTCCTTCAGGCATATCTCTCCATTGTTTGGCTGAAATATATACTGTGTCGTCTGATTCCTCGGCCTCCCAGTCGCCTGGGTACCCAATGCTATATCCAAGACTTTCATTGCGGTACGTTTGCCAAGAAGACACATCATTGAGTGTCTTTTTGCTTTCCAATACCGTAAGCGTTCTGACGGTAATTTCATTACCACTTTGCCACCCCTCGACTGATACGCGATCAGCAGTTGGAAGAAAAGTTGCACAATCATGAATCGCAGTAAATTGGCATACGCTGGTCGATGTGAACAGCAATTTTACACTCAGCGCTGGCGCTCCAGGCTTTTCATAAGCCAAATACCATGCATCTTTTTCCATTCCGGGATTATTTTGAACAAGAATGCCAGTGAGGGTAACGAGTGATGCCTGGTTTTTGAGACACACGCATGGGCACATCATGCCCGCTACCTTTCCCAGAACATTTTTTGGTGAATACCCTGATGGCGCAGGGCCGATGGTATCTACAATTGTTCCTCCTTGCGCAACGCAGTCTTGTGGGCTCATTTCACTGTTAATCGAAGAATAGTCTGACCAATTTCCGACTGTATGCGCCTGTCTATAGGTCAGATACGAAACAACCCCGCCCACCATAAGCGCGATGACAAGCGATACAATCAAAATCAATTTTTTCATAGTTGATTAAAAATTGACCCAGTTATTCTATTGATTTCTGAAAAAAGTGGAGATGAGGCATCTATTTCTATGTCGCAGCTGTCGATAATCTCTTCGCGGCCATTAATATAGAAAGTGTAGGTTGGTGAAGAGCCGTCATACGAACGCGCGCACGTACCAATAAGCTTTTTTGATTTTATCGAAGCAAAGTCAGCGCCTTCTATTAAAAGACGTAAGCGATTCATGTCTTCATTGGAAACCATGCCCTGGTTCTGCCCGGAGATATAGGAACCATCGCTTCTCAGAAGAAATTTCGAGGTGCACTCTTGACCCCCGCCATCGTTCGAAGGACATAAGCCCCCGCTCCATACAATGCGTAACATGGGACTACTAAGATTTGTTGTCTCGCTTGGCGCTGAGCGAGGAGCCCATCCTGGTTGGAAATCTTTGCCGCATACTTCGTCAAACGTTTTACCTGGCGGAACATAGTCGCACATCACAAATGAACATTGTTTTCCTGTTGCTATTTCACATTCTTCCGGTGATGTAAAAACCGCTTGCGGCACTTCTGATGTCGGAGGAATGAATTTGAAGGTGGAGAGGATTTGATCAAAAGTATCGCTAAAATCTCCAAAATATGACCCTGTCGAGATTTCAATTATAGTCCCATCTTTATTAATAATTAAACCTTTAGGGAAGTAAATAATCCCAACGCTTGCGCCAGATTCCAAAGCTTTTCTCTGTTCTTCGATTTCTTTTTCCCTGAGGGCTTCATCGTATCCGTATTCCACTGCTTTATAACCATCAATCGTATAATTTCTAATTTTTAAATCGCCGAATCCTTCTACTATGGACCCGTCAGTAGTATTTGAGTATTTATCAAAACGATAACTTGCTTTATCTACTCTAATTTCTACGAGTTGATCCGAATAGTCCATTCTTTCTGCGTCTGAAGCTTCCTTTTTAATTAAGTAAGTTTGTCCTGACCAACCGCTTGGCATAAGTGATGGCGGATACTTCACCTCAAACCCATATTGCTCATTGCGGTACGTTTGCCAGGTCGAGGTATCTACTGGTTCGATGAATTTGAAGGTCGAAAGAATCTTCCGTATGTTTGTTTCACTCGCGTTGCCACTCAATTCAATAACATTGAAGCCATACTGAATGAATGCGGTCTTCCGATACGCACAATCATCGCAATCTGCAGTATCTTCAACGACAAACTTACCGCTTTGCCCACCCACTACAATTTCTTCAACGCTCTTAATCGGGTAGTCTAAGTTCCGTATCTCTGCGGCTATATCAGCCTTTTTCAGAATGTGCAACTCAAAACTTTGCGGGAAGGCAACAAATAAAATACTGTCTGCGCTTTCCGATTCAATTCTATACGTTGGCGGATGGAGCATCTCAAACCCATGCTCCTCGTTGCGGTATGTTTGCCAGTTTGCGGCTGAATTTTGCACCGTAGTAGTCGACGTCTCGCCTGATGTATCGGAACGCCATCCGCACTTCCCGTTGATGCATATGCCATTCACACATCCAGGGAAATCTTTTTCGCCAACGCATAAGCAATCTTGATCGGTTTGACAAACAAACCATTGACCCATAGGTACTTTACGGGGGACTAATGGACTTGACCAATACGCCCAGACTAAAAATATGATCACGGCAATAATGACGGTGACGCCCGATATGATCCAGATTATCCGCTTTGTGTTCATAATCAAACAATATGAACTATTGTATCACTATTCCGTTCTTTCTTCTACGCAAAAAAACCTCTCAGAGCTGGTTGTTGCGCTTGCCTTGTGATCCGGAGGCGTCACTCCCAGTGTATGTCGCTCTCCTGGAGCTTTGTCTTTACCTGTTTGTAGAATGAGAGATCGGTATCCCGCTCGATGATACGGTCGACCCAGGCTCGGCTTTTTTTGATAAGGTCGATGTCGTGAAGCGTCGCCACTTTGAACTGTACGATGCCGGACTGCTGCGTCCCGAAGACGTTGCCCTCGCCCCGCGTTTTCAGATCCTCCTCAGCGAGCAGGAATCCGTCATCGTATTTGACAAGAAGTCGCAGGCGATGAAGCGTTTGCTCGCTCGTGCTGCTCGTGAAGAGAAGACAGTAGGATTGCATATCATTCCTGCCCACGCGTCCCCTGAACTGGTGCAGCTGCGCAAGCCCAAATCGCTCGGCTCCTTCGATGACCATGATCGTCGCATTCGGAATATCGATGCCGACCTCGATGACGGATGTGGTCACAAGTATGGGGAAACGGTTTTGCTTGAAATCTTCAAGAATCTCTTTCTTTTCATTTGCTTTCAGTCGTCCGTGCAAATACTTCATTGTAAGTTCGGGGAAGATGTCGCGCTGGAGTCGTTCGTATTCTTGCAGAACCGCCTTGCGCTCCGTGTCGTCCCCGGCGTCGATGAGCGGGTAGAGGATGAAAATTTGCTGACCTTCGCCAATTTTTTTTCTAAAAAAAGAATATGCATCTTGCCTTTTCCGTTCAGGTACGACCCGTGTCACTATCGGTTTTCTGCCAGCAGGCTTCTGTCGAATGGTCGAAATATCGAGGTCGCCGTATAAGGTCAGTGCGAGAGAGCGGGGGATCGGGGTCGCGGTCAATGAAAGAAGGTGCGGCGCTTGTTTCAGTGAGCTGAGTGTCGTAAGTCGCTGGCGCTGCCCGACGCCGAACCGGTGCTGCTCGTCGACAACAACGAGGCCTAGTTTTTTAAATCGTACCCCTTCCTGAATTAAGCTGTGAGTGCCTATGAGCAGAGCGATATTGCCTGTCGCGAGTTCTTTGAGTATTGCCGATCTTGGCGTGGTTGTGGGGCCGAGAGAGGCGTTTTTCGATGTCAGTAGCGCTATGGAGAGGTCCGGGAGGAGGCTTTGAAGTGTTGCGTGATGTTGCACCGCCAGAACTTCCGTCGGCGCCATAAGGGCTGTTTGGTAGCCGGCGCGTGCGGTCATGAGAATAGGCAGACTTGCAACGACCGTCTTTCCAGATCCGACATCTCCCTGGATGAGCCGGTTCATCGGTTTCGTCGCCGCGATGTCTTTTAGCGTCTCCCATGCGGCGCGACGCTGGTCGTCGGTCAGGGTGAACGGCAGGCTTGCTATAAACTTCTGAGCCTCGCGTTCGCTCCAACCGATGCTGAGTGATTTCTTTTTTTCGTAAGCTTTTCGTGCGTAGCCGACGCGCAGCTGCGTCCAGAAGAGCTCTTCGAATTTCAAGCGTTTCTTTGCGGCTTCCAGTTGATCAAGGGTCTCTGGAAAGTGACTGGTACAGAGCGCGGTATGTAGTGGCGGTAGTTTTTCAGCATTGATGATTTCAGAAGGCATCTCATCTGCGATGTCTTCGGCTTGTTCGAGCGCCGTGTTGATGAGAAAGCGGAGTTGCTTGTGGGTGACGCCTGCAGTGAGTGTGTAGTATGGCACGATCTGCGCGGTATGGAGCTGCCGCTCGCGCACTTTTTCGTACACGGGATTTGTAAATTGAACCCCGGTCAGATTTTTTTGAGCTGTACCCGACAGATATATCCCATCGCCGGCCTTGAGTATTTTTGCTATGTAGGCTTGGTTGAACCATACCGCTGATGCCGTGCCGGTTCCATCCGTGAGGTATAGTTCGGTAATGGTCATCCTTCGGCGAAAGGATCGTCGCGACGACAGCGTTTGCACGCGCCCTTTTACTGTCACCATCTGCCCGGACTCGACTGCGTTGATGAGCGTTATCGTACTCAAATCCTCATAACGCGTCGGCAAATGCCAGAGCAGATCGCCGATTGTGTATAACTCAAGACGGTGCAGCTTTGGCTCCGTTTTTTTTCCTATGTGATGGAGTGTACCGATCGTGTCGGTGAGTCTCACCATGTGAGGAATTGTATCAGAAATAATGCAAAATAGCCCACGGATGGGCTATTTTGTCAACGTTTACTTATTTGTCCCAGATCCTTATTACCCATATATGCGCACGGGTAAAAGATCCAGCTTGTTAATTAGACGAATAAGTACCAATATCTCTATTGGCTTATATAGTATAGCAGGCTTGCCCCCATTCATCAACCAAGCGATGGGGATAACTGATACTACTCATTTCGTCTTTAAAGCTGGGCATGTCAGTCAGAATCGTCATCTTCGGAATCATTTCTTTGTCTTCTTTCTATGCTCGGGGCTGTGCTTGTCGCAGGGTTTGTCGTCGTTGCCGTGTCTGAGGCGTCTGTTTTTTTCTGAAGTCTGGGCAACAACCTATCTTTTCCGAGTTTTTTGTTCGCATGGATAAGCACGTTCGCTTCCTGTGCAGCACGGTGAGCCTCCTGATAGAGATCAAATGCCGCGCCGTATGATCCGGTCTGAAGTTCAGCTTCTGCGTCACCCGCGAGATCCTGCGCTTCGCCAAGTCTACTTTCGATAGTGGGTGCGAGTTCCGGATCCAGCTCCTCTGCGGATTCCTTGAAGAGATCCTGCGCTTGTGTCAGCTTACGAATGCTCGCACGTTTTTTCCCTTCGGCGGCCTCCTGTACCATGGGCTGGGTGCCGGCAGCCACAGCTTCATTGAGGCTCGCGCTCGTCTCGTCATTCGAGCTCTGCTCGCTCTGTAGTTTCGCGATGAAAGTGTCAACGAAAGATTCTGCATCTTTCTTCTCGCGCAATCGGGAGAGTATCGTGGTGTGCGCTCGAAGCGCCGCGGAGTAATTCGAGCTCATCGAGGCCGCCGTCGCGTAGTCCGTTTGCGTTTCAAGATGTTTGATCGAGTCCTCGACGCGCGTCACCTGCTTGGCAAAGGTCTGTTCCAGAAGAGCGTTAGTACGTGCGTCGAGTTTTCCGGCCGCGGTGAGCAGTTCAGCTTCTTCGAGTCTCCGCTCGATACGCTCGACATGCCACTCGGCGCGAGACGCGTCGTTTCGGGCGGCCAGTGAACGTATGTTTTCCGTGACGTGTATCTTGACCGGATAGAGAAGATCTCCAGGCAATGCCGTTTCAGCTGCAAAACTTACGCCGGCGCCTGTTCCCAGAAGCATGAGGAAAAGTCCCGCAACCATGACAGGTTTCAGCTGGAAAAGATGCCACGTTGCTTTTTCAGTTTGTATCCGGGGCACCATGTTCATGTGCAGCACGAGGTTCTGCCGGATGGCATCGCGTTCGTGGGCCGCAAGCCTGATCTGGCGGGCTGACTTGATAAAATTTTTTTTGACTCGGAACATAGTTACTGCGTGTCCTTTTTTATAATTGCCTTCAGAAGGCGTAGGCCGCGGTGGATTCTGACCGATATGACGTTGGTCGATTCATTGAGGATATTGGCTATTTCTTTGGGCGAGAAGCCGTCGACGTAACGCAGGAGCACCGGTTCTCGATACTTTTCGTCCAGTCTGTCTATTATGGCGAGGACTATGTCGGCATCCATGGCGTGCTCGAGTCGCGGTCTTTCGTCGCTGCCTATCTCGAATCCCTGTTCCCTTAGGGCATCCAGCGAGGAATTCGTCCGTTTTCTGCTCCGATCGATGATGAGGTTTCGAGCCGTCTGGTAGAGGAATGCCTTGGCATTGTCAATCGTATGGCCCTCGCTCACGTACCGCCAAATCTTCATAAACGTATCCTGGAGCAGGTCCTTCGCTTCCTCGCGGTCGTGCACGCGAAAATAGATGAAGCGAAAGATGGCATCTGCGTGTGTATCGTACGCTTTGAGGTACGCTTTTTCATCCATGGGGCTTTGTGCTATATATGACGAGTGAAGTTTGAATTCCTTACACGGTAGAAGGATTGGCCGTTTCTGTCAACAGCGTGGCCACATGCGAATAGCTTTATCAGGCGCTCGCAGTTTACAGCCTGCTTGTTGGTGGGTGATATGTTGAGAGTCAGGATGAGCTCAAAAAAATGCCGCGTCGCCGTGGCATGTACAGTTTCTGCTTTGCGTTCGATCTGGGCGAGTAGTCCTGTTCCGATTTGTTTGACGTCTTATGGCGTCCCCAATCCTGCTCAGCGGGATGACCTTCAGGACCGCCCC
>Ga0209541_10014181_pt1 | contig 12056 bp, 8 predicted proteins | sample RifCSPlowO2_01_FD_184027 | JGI IMG/M metagenome (GOLD analysis project Ga0209541, IMG submission 184027) | Groundwater microbial communities from Rifle, Colorado - Rifle CSP2_plank lowO2_0.1 (SPAdes) (version 2) | ecosystem: Environmental > Aquatic > Deep subsurface > Groundwater | place: Rifle...
ACAGGAGAATGCTTCATCCCAATACTAATTCTGTTTATAAAATAGAATCTGTAAATGGTTACGACCCCTTATTTACGAAGGATTATGCAAAACTAGTTTCATCTTGGAATGCAAATACGGTATCAGAGGCAGGCTCTTTTAACCGTATAGTTACACCTCAAAATTATCAATCGCGGGTAGCGGACTTTCTTAATGTCAAATATTTATTGTCAATAAACGAAATCTCAGACGCTAGATTTGTAAAGGTTTTTGAACAAGGCGAAACTAAAGTTTACGAAAATAAAAAAGTTTTACCAAGAGCCTTTTTTGCAAAAGAAATTGTAAAAGTAGCGAGTGCTAATGATGAACTCCAATATATTTTGAGCTCGAATGTCGATCTTGAAAGTTCAGCAGTTTCCAGTCAACTGTCTTATCAAGTACAAGATAACAACTCCAGCGTAAATTTTGAAAACTATCAAGACCAGAAGTTTACTTTAAGCGTGCATACAGATAAGGATTCTCCACTTATTGTTTCAAACCCTTTTTACCCGGGATGGCAAGCCTTTATAGATGGAACTAAAGTAAACATTTATAAAGTCAACTATATGTTTCAATCCGTTTTAGTTCCTCAAGGCAGCCATAATGTAGAATTTAAGTTTCGCCCTCAATCATTTTATAATGGGATTTATGTTTCAGTGATCGGTTTAGTAGTAACAATTTTTATATCAATTATTCTATGGCACAGAAAGTATCAGTAATAATTCCGAATTTTAACGGCAAAGAGCTGTTGGCCAACAATCTGCCGAATGTGGTTAAAAATTGCGCCGGTTGCGAGATTATAGTAGTTGATGATGCGTCAAATGATGAATCAGTGCAATTTTTAAAGAGACGCTTTAAAAATATAAAAATTGTTGAGAATAAAAAAAATCTGGGATTCGCAAAAGCGGTAAATATTGGCGCACAATATGCAAAAGGGGATTACCTTTTGCTCTTAAATACGGATGTTTCTCCCAGAGCTGGATTTTTGCAAAAAGCACTTAGTCACTTTGAGAAAAAAAAGACAAACAATATATTTGCCGTTGGCTTGTGTGATGTAAGTCATGAGAACGGTATAACGGTCCAAAGAGGCAGAGGAGCGGCAAAATTAATTAAAGGCTTTCTAGTCCACAGCGCTGCGCCAATCAGAGCAGGTGAAACCTTTTGGGTATCCGGCGGGTCTGGTTTATTTAATAGATGTAAATTTTTAGAATTAGGCGGTTTCGACCCCGCTTTTGCCCCGTTTTATTGGGAGGATATTGATTTGTCCTATCGCGCGCAAAAAAGCGGCCTCATTTGCATATTTGAACCCCAATCCCAAGTCGATCATTACCACATGCAAGGTTCAATCAGAAAAAGTAAATCCGATTTTTACATTAAAACCGTTTCTTACAAAAATCAATTTTTATTTTTTTGGAAAAACATCGACGATTATTTTCTGACTCTTTTGCATTTCCTTTGGCAGCCTTATCATTTTGCAAAAGCACTGCTTAACTTAGATCTACCATTTTTTGTAGGTTTCCTATGGGCAACCGTGAAGATTCCCAGTCTTATCATCAACTCATCACTCATCACTCCCGCCAGAGGCGAGGCTCGCCAAAGGCGGCACCACTCATCACTTTCCGATAGGGAGGTGCTCAAAAAATATGAAGGACAGTAATCGACTCTGGGCTGTAAATATTCGCCCTAAAATTGTAGTAGTAATGCCAGCGTATAATGCCCAGAAAACTGTCCTTGCAACTTACAATGATTTACCAAAAGATCTAATTTTTGAGGTAATTCTGGTTGATGACGCATCCAAAGACGAAACCATTAAGAAGGCTAATCAGCTCGGTATTAGTGTATACGAACATAAAGAAAATAAAGGCTACGGAGGGAATCAGAAAACCTGTTACGATGAAGCCCTAAAAAGAAACCCGGATGTTGTAGTAATGGTTCACCCCGACTATCAATACGACGCAGGTCTCGTAGGTGTACTCTGCGAACCTATTGTAAACGGAAGAGCCGATATCATGCTAGGTTCACGTATACAAACACGTCAGCAAGTCCTCGCTGGAGGTATGCCCATCTGGAAATATTTTGCAAATCGTTTTTTAACATTATTTGAAAATCTGGCAATGGGTCTAAATCTTTCCGAATATCACACAGGCTTTAGAGCCTATAGAACAAAAGTTTTGAAAACCGTTCCATACGATAAGTTTTCCGACGACTTTGTCTTTGATCAACAAATATTAATTTCTGCTCTTTCCCACGGCTTTAATATTTCAGAAATCCCGGTTCCATGTAAATATTTTAAAGAAGCATCATCAATAAACTTTATACGCTCGACTAAATACGGTTTGCTAACTTTATGGACTGTTTTTTTATATCTTTTGAACCAAACGAAAATTATCAAAAATAGTCTTTTCAAATGAAAAAAATTATTAAACTACCTGGACTTGTTGATGTCCATGTTCACTTAAGAGAACCGGGAGGAACCCAAAAAGAAGATTTTGAAACCGGAACACGTGCAGCTGTTGCCGGTGGTTACACGCAGATCTTAGATATGCCAAATAATATTCCGCCGACCACTACACCCCAAGCACTCAACGACAAAATAAAAAGAGCCGGAGATCGGATTTATTGTGATTTAGGATTTAATTTTGGCGCAACCGCCACCTCTACAAAATATTTTGCAAAAATCTATAAGCAAGTTTTTGGACTGAAAATTTACATGAGCCAAACAACCGGGCCTCTTCTGGTTAATGAATCAAAAGATCGCGAATTAATTTTTAAATCGTGGAAGAGCCCCTTGCCTATAATGGTTCACGCAAAAGATGATGTTATAAAATCTGCAATTGATCTGGCCAAAAAATATAAACGCAAAATTCACATCTGCCATATCATAGCTAGTCAGTTAAATTTGCTAAAGAAAGCCAAAGAAGAAGACCTGGAAATAACTGCCGAAGTTTGTCCGCATCATCTGTTCTTAACGATCGATGATGTTAAACATCTTGGTCCTCTTGGGATTATGAAACCTCCGCTTATGTCAAAGGCCGACCAGAAAAAACTTTGGGATAATTTAGATCTTATTGATATGATCTCAACGGACCATGCCCCGCATACACTTGAGGAAAAATATGATCAATCATCACCTAAATTCGGAGTTCCGGGTCTCGAGACAACTCTACCGCTCATGCTTTCTGCAGTTTCCAGAAAACTTATAAAACTCGATCGTTTAGTTGAATTGCTTTGTATTAACCCGAGAAAAATTTTTAAATTACCAAATCAGCCGAAAACTTATATTATTGTTGACACAGGTAAAAAGTTTAAAATATCAGACGCTAAACTATTCACCAAATGCCATTGGACGCCCTTTAAAGGAATGGATGGCAGGGGAAAGATTAAGAAAGTTGTATTAAGAGGTAAAACAGTTTTTGAAGACGGGAAACTCATAGGTAAACCAAGGGGAGTAGTAATATTTACTACAAATAATGGGAGTTAATCACAATTTTTGGAAAAAGCTTCAAAAATTTCAAAAGCTTTGATTCCGTTTGGATAAAAAATTACTTCTTTTAAAGTTGCTTCATATGATTTATCGAATTCGGACTTATTGTCAACAGAAACGGCTATCAGCTTCGAAACATCACCTTTACAAGGTTTCGGGTCAAATTTATAACAATTTTTACAGTTTTCCAATCCATAGAAATTAAGTAACGCATCGGTTCCATCAAAACCACTATGAATTATTTTTACTTGATATTTTTCATTATTTTCCAAAAAGTAATTAACGATTTGCTTAGAACCATATTGGAAACCGATATAACCATAGGCTCTGTTGATATATGCTTGATATAGATTCAAGAATCGATTTAGGAATAATGAAACGATGAATGCCACCAAAATGAGGGCAAGTGTCCTTAGCATGATTTTTACAATTTGATTTTTTAATTTAGTTAAACGTTTTAACACAATGTGTAAGCCATAGGCAGTAATAAGGGTATATGGCACGACGCCAATTATGGATCTAGTGGCATATGGAGTTTTGGCATCTGATAGTACTGATCCTAATGGGAAAAGCAATAACATCAGTAAAATGAGCCATTTTTTTTGCATAAAATGAAGATTTTTCTGGGCAAGTAAAAAAAAGATCCCTAAGATCCAAAATGGTAATTGCCATTTATATAATAGCCCCAACCCGTTAACTGAGTGGCGATTACTGAGTTGACCGTCAAAATCCGAATCCCCTTTTAAAAAAATGAAATCGAAATTATAATGTTCAAAATAAAGCTTATATGCTTTTTGAGCTAAACCACTTGGACTGCTGATTTCTTTATCAATGGCTACCTGCTGGTATCTTAATAACCCTTTGCCTGATGACATGTGAAATATAAAGGGTAGAGTTAAGACTATGAAAACAGTTACTGGGATAAGAATAGTTCTAATTCTTGATCTTATAAGTTTCGAGAGTTCATGTCTAAAAATCACGCCAAGTCCTAAAAGATACAGTGGCGTAAAAATTCTGGTCGCAAAATATGTATAAAAAGCGACTGCGAAACAAATAGTTGCAAAAATTAGAAATTTCATTTCCCAGTTTTTTCGAAAAGATACAAGTAAAAAAGTCGTTCCTAAAACTATCGACAGTAAAAAAGCATTATGACTTTCGATCGTGAATCTGCTCAGATGCACATGCCAGGGGATAGTCGCAATACAAAAAGCGCTAATTAGCCCAACTTTTTTACTAAAAAGTTCTTTGGCCAAAAAATACATAGAAAAAACTGTTACAACGCCCAGTAATGCTTGAGGTAATCTTGTGGTAAATTCACCTAAGCCAAAAATCCAATAAGTAATAGCCACGGGATAGATTGCTAAAGCATTCTTGTATTCACCGAAAGCTTCAAAGAACAACGGCAACAACTTACCGTGCTCATCGTGTAGGGTGGTTACGATCTTGTAAGCATTAAATCCTATTGAAGCTTCATCTGTATAAAATCCGGGAGGAAACTTATCCAATTTATATACTCTAAGAAGCAAAGCGAGAATCACTATTAAGACTAGCAATAATTGAGGTAATAATTTACGAGACACCATGAAGTCTAGTTTAACACTAGGTAAGAAAATGGTCATCTAAAATTAATTTCTAGTTGCCAAGTGTAAATACATTTTCTTACAATGCTTTTGCAGGTTATATTATGAAACTTTTTTTCGATCTGGAAACTATTCCGGCTTCAGATGATTTACGCAAAGCTGCGACTGAATCCGAAAGAAGTAAGTGGAAGAATAGAGATTTTGTCGAAGATGATGAAGCTCTTTATAGGGCTAGCGCTCTTTCCGGAAACTTTGGTCGAATTTTTTGTATTGGTTATGCATTCGATAATAATCCTACACAAGTAATAAAAGGAAAAGAGCGTGATATTTTAATAAAGTGGTGGGGAATTGCGGCTAGAGCAACCAAATTCATTGGCCATAACATAATTAATTTTGATATTCCATTTTTGTATAAACGATCCATAGTTCATAGGTGCTCACCTTCACAAATGTTGCCAATCAAAAATTTCGAGACTGATAACATTTACGACACCGATAAACAATGGAATCGGGTTTATCAGTCTTCAATTAAACTGCACCATTTGGCCATCACTCTTGGACTACCATCATCCAAAGACGGTGGTATCGACGGCTCCCAAGTTTACGATTTTTACCTTAAAGGGCAACATCAACAGATTTACGACTATTGCAAAAGGGATGTGGAGCTCACCCGCAAAATATACAAACGGATGACATTCGAGCCCCTCTAATCTTTCTTTTTGTGCTAGAATTTCTTTCAAAAGTGAAATTTTGGCACAACCCCGATATTTTGGCGATTTTTGCGCTTCTCTTCTTTTCCATTTTTGCGCTCAAAGATCTTGCCAGACCCGGATTTTATACAAGCCACGATGGTGAAACCCACATTGCCAGAATTGCCCAGTATAATCAAACAATAACAGATGGTCAAATACCACCACGATGGGCTAAAACTTTAAATGGGGGTCTTGGTAGTCCGATATTTGTTTACATCTACCCCCTCCCTTATTTATTTGGGTCGATAATTCATTTTTTCGGACTTAACTTTACTACGTCTTTTGAACTTCTAATGGCATTAACGTTTATCTTTTCAGGCCTTTTTACATTTCTTTGGTTAAAAGAAGTTTTCAACTCAACTGGAGCCGCTTTTATCGGTGCTCTCTTCTATACTTGGGTGCCATATAGATTTTCCTTAATTTATGTCAGAGGATCAATCTCTGAAGCCCTAGCCTATACATTTATACCTGCGCTATTGTGGATGCTAACAAAACTTTCTAAAAATCTTGAATTAAAAACTATCGCCATAGCTAGTTTGTTTTTAGCAGCCGTTTTGCTTTCACAGAATTTGGTTGCCTACATAGCCTTACCTGTGATTGCGATGTATATATTGATACTTAGTGTTTTGCGCAAATCATTAAAATACTTTGCCACCGCATTCTTTATTTCACTTTGGGGTCTTTCCATATCGAGCGTTACGTATATACCAGTAATCTTTGAGAGAAACCTTATTCACTTTGATGAGCTGTTTCAGAAAGTTTATAATTCTCATTTTGTAACTATAACTCAGCTTATTCATTCTCCTTGGGGTTATGGATTTTCACTACCCGGTTTAAATGACAGTCTCTCGTTCCAAATAGGTCTCGCTCATCTCTTAGTAGTCTTTTTGGCAATTTTATGTCTAGCTTTGCTGGCTCTCATACCCCGTTCCTTTATTTCTGGTAGGCAAATAGAGAAAACCCAGCTAACTTTGGCAATATTTTTTTTGAGCACATTTTTATTGTCTACTACTCTTATGCTAGAAAATAAACTGGTGCATGCTTTTTGGCAAAACTTCAAACCGATTCAGTTTATTGATATCCCTTGGCGATTCTTAGGCATTACGGCAATATCAACTGCATTTTTAGCAGCTTTTATAACCAAATTATCAAAAAATAAATTTGTACTTCTTTTTTTAATAATTGCGGTGTTGGTTGCGAACAGGAATCACTTAAGAATTAACGAGCAGAAGTTCTACAGTGACGAATTTTTTATCAGGTATCAAGGTTCCGCAACTCAATATAATGAGTTTACCCCCAGAACAAGACATTCAACAGGAGTTACTGATGATTTTGTTTCACGCGCAGAATCAATTAAGGGTAATATTAAGATCTATGATTTAAGCCAAAAGAGTCATCAAATCTCATTTAAAACCCAAAACGATGTACCTGCCAGAATTCAGGTTAATCTTATAAATTTTAAAGGATGGCAAATCTTTATGGATGGCCAAAAATTTGTAAATAACCCGACTCTTGTGGATAAGTCTTACAATTTTTCATACAGACCTAAAGTAGACACCTCAGGACTTTACGATTTAATTGTTCCCCCGGGGCAACACCATTTTGTCTATAAATATAAAGAAACGCTTCTCAGAAACGTTGCAAATACTATTAGTATAATTTCATTTACTTTGGTATTATTTGCCATTGTCAAAAGACAGCATGCAAGAGTTTAAAAATAAAAAAATTTTGTTGATTTTAGTTATTTTTTTAGCTTTTTTTTTGCGTTTTTACAAAATTAGTGAAACACCACCATCACTTTATTGGGATGAAGCATCCTTGGGCTATAATGCTTATTCTATTTTAAAAACCGCTCGCGACGAACACGGAAAATTTTTACCAGTAACCAATTTTGCTGCTTTTGGAGACTACAAACCACCTGGTTACATTTATCTGACTGTTCCAGCTATTGCAATTTTTGGTCTCAGTGAATTTGCTATCCGTTTCCCTTCGGCATTGTTTGGAGTATTTACAGTAATTCTTACCTATTTGCTAACTAAAAAATTATTTCAAAACGAGTCTATTGCTCAACTTTCTGCTCTTTTTCTGGCAATTTCCCCATGGCATCTGCAGCTATCAAGAGTAGCCTTTGAAGCAAATGCTGCCTTATTTTTTTCTCTGTTTGGAATTTATTCTTTTATAAAATTCGCACTCGGCGACCGTCTATGGATTGTTTATTCCGCGGCCTCATTTCTCGTTGCACTCTATACTTTTACCGGACAAAGGTTATTTGTACCGTTAATTCTAATATTGTTGGTAATTCAGTTTAGGAAAGAGATTCTCAAAAATTTACCATTGGTACTGGTCGTAACAATTGTTTCAGCAGGTCTTGTTTGGCCAATTGTTAAGTTTAGCACCCAAACAATTGAGGGAAAGTTAAGATTCGATGAAGTCACGATTTTCAAAGACCTCAAGCCGATAAATGACTCAATCGTTTATAGAGAAGAAGATAATTTTAAAACCTGGTCCGATATAATCCACAATAGAAGATTTTTCTATTTACATGAATACTTAACTCACTACTTCGACGCCTTTAGTCCTGCCTTTTTATTTACGAAAGGAGACGTTAACCCAAGATTGTCGATCCAGAAAATAGGTGAACTCTATTTAATTGATTTAGCCACAGTTTTAGCAGGCACCTACTTTTTATTTGCCAAAAAATCCAAATTTGCATTTTTGATTTTAGGGTGGTTGCTAATCTCGCCGCTGGGTCCTGCTACCGCCCGAGAGACGCCGCATGCTCTCAGAATGGCCCATATCTTGCCAACTTTTCAGATTCTTAGCGCTTACGGTTTGTACTATATTGTGCAAATTTTTAAATTTAAGAAAAAAATATTAATACCGGTAATACTTTTTAGTATTGTTGCTTTTATGTCTTATTACTTAAACGCTTATCATATATACTGGCCAAAGACTTATTCCGGAGAATGGCAATATGGTTACAAAGAAGCAGTACAAATAACTAAGGGATACTATAACCAGGTCGATAATGTTTTCGTTACGAAAGGTCAAGGAAGACCGTACATTTACTTCTTATTATATATGAAATACGACCCTGCGAGTTTTCAGAACAATTCTCAAGCTTTTAAAGATCAGTTTTTCTTTATTGATGTTAATGGTTTTGATAAGTTTAAATTTATAGATAGTGATTCCGATGCTTTAACAGTTAATAATTCACTCTACATTTTAGGAGCAAATAATTTACCGAATCATGTCAATAAAATATCAACTGTCAAAAATTTAGAAGGAAAAAGCGTTTTTGATATCGGCATAACCAACTAACCATGAAATCAAAATTTAAAATTAAAATTTTAATAATTGCGGCCATTGGTGCTCTCTATTTAATTACAAGGCTTGTAAATATTAATATCTTCCCAATTTTTACAGACGAAGCTATTTACACTTATTGGGCAAAAGTTGCCCTCAATGATCCTGCGAACCGCTTCATCTCCCTGGAGGACGGTAAGCAGCCTCTCTTTATCTGGATCGGGGCCGTTTTTCAACAATTTCTCAAAGACCCTTTAATTGCTTCAAGACTTGTGTCATTTTTTGCCGGTTTTGGATCAATAATCGGGATCTACCTAATAACAAAGGAGCTATTTAGACCAAAAGCAGCACTAATCGCCTCCCTGCTTTACGTTATATTACCTTTCACTCTGCTTTACGACAGACTGGCACTCTATGACTCTCTTTTGACCATGCTTGGCATCTTTGCCGTTTATTTTTCAATTAAAATGTCCAAAGAACCCAGACTCGATTTTGCATTTTTAAACGGCTTTGCTATTGGCTTGGCTCTGATAACCAAATCATCCGGGAATTTTTTCCTGTACTTATTGCCCTTGTCTCTCATTCTATTTAACTTTAGGCAAAAAATGATTTTGAAAAATCTTTCAAAGTGGGCTGGGCTATCGATTGTTACATTTACATTATCCCAATTAATTTACAATTCTCTAAGGCTCTCACCTCTTTTTTATGTCATCGAGCGCAAAAATTACGAGTTTATCAGAAGTGTCTCGGAAATAATAAATGACCCGTTCCTATTTGCTTTTTCAAATTTTAAAGCTCTGACTAGTTGGCTTGCTGCCTACACCTCATATCCATTGTTTGTTCTCTTTGCTGCAAGCTTAGTTTTTGGTTATATAAAGCGAGATTTGAAAATAGTCTATCTATCTCTTGTCATCATACTTCCTTTTTGCACAGAGATTATTTTCAACAAAGTCCTATATCCAAGATTTGCTCTTTTCTATTACCCATATATCTTAATATTAATTGCATATTTTGCGGCACTACTACTGGATTCTTTCAAAAAATATGCCAAGCAAATAACAATTGTATTCGTAGTAATTTTATTTATTCCTGCGTATACTTCTTTTAAACTTTTAACGAATCCTGCTTATGCGAACATCCCAAAAGGTGATTCGAATCAATATTTTAATGATTGGCCTGCTGGCTACGGTGTATCTGAAATTGTTGAGATACTAAAAAATGAATCCCAAAATCAAACAATCTATGTTGGAACTCAAGGTACTTTTGGTCTCTATCCTCATTCCTTGAACATATTTCTTTGGGGAAACAAAAATGTTCATGTTTTGGCTTTCTGGCCCGTAGATCCCGAGAATCTTCCGTCGGAAATAGTCAATGCTGCAAAGAGCAATAAAACCTATTTTATTTTTAACGAAAATCAAAAGGAAATTGTTAATCCTAAATTAAAACTGCTTGCAAAATACCAGAAAGGAAAAAGTGACAGTTTCATGAGATTATACGAAGTTTTGCCAAAATGATAAAAAGAAGCGTCTTTTTGTTAATAATAATTTTGGCGTTTATCTTGCGATTTTATAAACTTGGAGAGATCCCTGTAAGTTTAAACTGGGATGAAGTAAGTAATGCTTATAATGCCTACTCAATTTTAAATACCGGTCGTGATGAGTACGGTTCTTTTTTGCCGTTTGCAAACAGGTCCTTCGACGATTATAAACCTCCTCTTTACATGTATCTTAATACTCTAACAGTTGGTACCCTTGGTTTAAACGCCTTGGCAGCTAGATTACCTTCCGCATTTTTTGGATTTTTATCAATTCCCTTAATCTATTTTTTAGCTAAGCTAATTTTTGAAAATAGTAACAAAAAAGAACTACTCGCACTTCTTTCCATGTTTTTATTTGCAATATTTCCCTGGCACATACATTTTTCGAAAGTTGGATTGGAAGCAAATATCGGATTATTTGCAAGCCTAGCTTTTGCCAGCTTTTTTTTGTATGGGCTCAAAAAAAATATATATTTAATACTCTCAGCTCTCTTTTTTGGTGCCGGACTTTACAGCTACCATGCCCAAAGAATTTTTTTGCCTTTATTTTTAATAATTTTTGTTTTTTTATTTAGAGAAACTATTATCCAAATACCCAAAAAATTTACTCTTAGCTTCCTATTTTTAACAATTACAGCATTACTATCAATGTTTGTTGTTCTACCACAAGAAGCTATTTTCAGCCGGCTAGAATCTTCCGCCGAAAACACTTTAGAGGGTCAAAAAATAAACCATTCGAATCAAATACCTGGGTCACCAGACAGTTTTGCCGACAATAAATACATAGATACCGGGTCAAAGTATATTGAAAACTATTTCTCCAATTTTTCACCTAATTTTCTTTTTATAAAAGGAGATAGTAATCTGCGGCATCATATCGAAAACTATGGATTGGTTCCGCTATTTTACCTGCCAATTTTGTTAATTGGTCTATACCAAGTTTTGAAAAATACAGAGCGTAGAAAAGGTTTAATCATAATATGGCTGGTAATTGCTCCGTTGCCCGCGACGCCAGTTTTTCCTGCGCCTCACGCGATCAGAAGCTCTCTTTTAATGATTCCAATAGTACTAATTTCGGCATTCGGACTTTATTCAATTTTTACAAGAAAGCTTTTGTCAACTATTATCACCCTAGTTATTGGAGTAACACTAGCAATTTCACTTGCCTTGTATCTGCATAATTATTATACTCATTACGCTGTTCATTCTGCGGTAGCTTGGCAATATGGGTACAAAGAAGCTGCGATTGAAACGAATAAAATAAAAAACAACTTTGAGAAGGTGCGCGTAAGTGAGGATTTTGAACAAGCCCATATATTCTGGCTCTTCTATAACCAATATGATCCGTTAACTTTCCAAAAGGAAGGCAATAGGGGACA
>Ga0209541_10014182_pt1 | contig 12055 bp, 15 predicted proteins | sample RifCSPlowO2_01_FD_184027 | JGI IMG/M metagenome (GOLD analysis project Ga0209541, IMG submission 184027) | Groundwater microbial communities from Rifle, Colorado - Rifle CSP2_plank lowO2_0.1 (SPAdes) (version 2) | ecosystem: Environmental > Aquatic > Deep subsurface > Groundwater | place...
AGATTATACAAATGCTCCATTGTCTGATGGACCATATCCCCCATAAATGCTTCAATTGTAGTAGGAACATCCACTTCAACCTTATCAATGTATTTTAGTTTATACTGATAAGGACAGTTTTCATAAGTTGAAATTCTTGAGTGTGAGTATGTTGCCATTTTATCTATTATTTACCTCGTGAAATTTTAATGCTTGTTTAATATGCCAAACTATTCTTTCTAAAGTATGATTGTCAACAGATCTTGCACTTGAAATCATTCCCGAAAAGAAAACAGGAATTCTTTTATTGCTTATAGCTAAAATATGAAAACCTTCCTTTTCATCAAATTTTATATTTTTATTAAAATGACTTAGAAAAATATCTGAAGCTTCTTTATTTGCAACAAAGATTATTTTTGGATTGATTGTGTTTGTTATAGTATTAAGAGAAAGATTTAACTGTTTCTCGAAAAACTTTGATTCCTTATTTTCTTCTAAAAGTTTAAAATATTTTTTACTAGATCTCATCCTAAAAAAGTAAAGATCAAAATGGTCAAAAGGTATTTTTAATTGTGAAGATATTTTCTTGCGTTGTTGTAAGGGATATTTAATATCTTCTTCTATAACAGGATTCAAGCGGTAAAACTCTGCTGCTACCCCCCTGGCTATTTGGTTTTTTATTTTTCTTAGTTCTAAAATTTTTATTTCTGTGTTATATAACCTGTTTTCAATTTCCTCTGCTGTTAATAATTTTGCTGTATCTAAGCTCATGGCTTGTGCTAAAAGTTATTGATTTATAAGTTTTTATATACCTCCTTGAATATTTATAATTATGTCAAAACTTAAATTTTATTCATTATGGTTATGCTTAATCTGCGTAATTATATTTATATTGCAACTGTTAATTCCAGGGTTTACAGAGCTTTTTGTTTTAAATCAAGCAAGCTGGTTTCAGCCATGGAGATTTGTAACAGCCATATTCTTGCATGCGAGTGTTGCACATATAGCTTATAATTTATTTGCTTTGGCTTTATTTGGAATTATACTTGAAAAATTAATTGGAAGCAACAAATTTCTTCTTGTATTTTTTGCTTCTGGGATAATTGCTAATTTAATTGCTGTAAATTTCTATTCATCTTCTCTTGGAGCTTCAGGAGCAATTTATGGTATTTTAGGATGTTTGGCAATTATTAAGCCATTGATGATGATATGGGCTTTTGGTTTTCCTATGCCCATGTTTATTGCTGCTATATTATGGGTTGGTGCAGGAGTTTTAGGAGTTTTTATGCCAAGCAATGTTGGAGATATTGCTCATCTTAGTGGTATTGGTATTGGTTTTATAATTGGATTAGTTTTAAGAGAGTGGAGAAAAGCAAAAAAAGAATTAATGAGGGTTCCTGAAGGATATATGAGGATATGGGAAAATAATTATATGAGATAGTTCTGGAAATTCAAACGGCTTTGCACGAATTTAATCCCTATTTCCGTGCAAGATACCTTAATTCTCGTGCAGAATCATATTACCATGCAAAGCCAATTCAAACAAAAACTTTAAATACCTAGGTTACTAATCGTATACATATGGTAACCACTCAGGAAACAACTGTTAAGATGAGTAAATGGCTTGTTGATGAGATTGATGATTTTATTAATAGAAATAATAAAAATGCTTCTGATTTTCCAAGCAAAAGGAATTTTGTTGATAGAGCAGTTATTAAGTTACTGGAAGAGCAGGGAGTTGAATTGAAATGAAACAAAGATTAATACAAGAAATAGAAGGCAACATATTGGAACAAAAGATTGAACAAGCACGAGAACTTTTGAAAGAGCTTGATATGGATAAAAGAGAATCTCCTTTTGAAAAAGCCAGGAGATTTTTAATCATTCAGGAATCTTTGACGAGATTGAAAAGAATGGATTGAAAATTAAAATTAGATATGCCCTCGCCGGGATTTGAACCCGGGTTATCGCCTTGAGAAGGCGATGTCCTTGGCCTCTAGACGACAAGGGCAATCACTTAAACCTAAACATAAAATGATTTATAAAATTAACTTAAAAATCACATAAAACCTTAAATATATAATTCTCTTTTGAAAAGTATGGAAAGCAATAAAAATTGCCCTAAATGCCATGGTGCTGGGATGATAAAAGAAAAAAATGGCACAGTCCACATTTGTTTTGACTGTTTAAATAAGGGTGTTTTTGAACAGCATGGTAACCCCAAAGAAACAAATATAAAAATATAAATAACTTTTCTGAAATCAATAATATAAAAATAAAGATAAGCTGTAAGGATAGCTAAATCTTCTCATGCGCAGAGCTTAAATCATTTAGTAAATTATCAAAATAAGAATATTAAATCGTTCAGCAAGATTTCAACAACACACAAGGTTTTTATTTTTATTTCTTAAAAACCTTGTAACCTTTTCGAACTTTGCCTTTAACTAAAATTCCTATTTCATCTCCTTTCTTAGCTTCTTTAACAGATTTTCTCTGTATCTGCATACTTTCAACTTTTTGCTCAAAGTCAATTTCTCCCCCTCTAAATTCAATTGTTTCTCCTATCTTCAAAGGAGCTGTTAACTTTATAGCTGCTGCATTTACATGCTCAAAAAAGTTTGTGACTTCTCCTATTTGTTTTTCTTTTGCCATAATTTGTATAAGAGGAGGGCATATTTAAATCTTATGATAAAAGCTCTTTAGACATATTATAAAGATCTGGAAAAGTTAAATAGCCAATACTTTTAGCAACAAACCTGCACCATTTAATATATGCAGAGTAAATTCCAAAATTTTCATATAAATAATCCTCATGTTTTCCATAATTCAAAAGAGGATTCCCATTAAGAGTGAAAGACTCTCCTTCTGCTAATTGAATACCTCTTATAGAAACTTTATATTTCATAGAACACAATATTCTATGATTTCCATCCGCGGTTATTAACTCCCCATTATTTTCAAATATAATAACCTCTGGTAGTTCATTCTCTCTTTTTTCTCTAAAAACAGATTCTATAGATCTTAATTTCCATTCCTTCAGAGAAGACCTTCTTGTTGGCAAAACTTGAATATTAAAAGGGTCGATTATAATTTTTTCCATTTTGAAAAGTTCAATAGCCCCGCCAGGATTCGAACCTGGGTCCCAGCCTCCAGAGGGCCGGATCTTTGACCACTGGACCACGGGGCTATAACTTTGTATATTCTTTTTGCTTTAAAAACATTTATAAATCTAATTTTTTATCAGTTACTATGAAACGTTCAAGCAGAAGATGGAAAAAGAAGGGCCAAATGAGATGGAAATGGCAGAGAAAAAGAATTAGAAGAGTAAAAAGAAAAAGAAAACAAAGACAAGCAAGAGTAGGCTAAAACTATTTCTAAAAAAGCAATTAAACCCACATTTATAATAAACAAAACGAAATAAGTTATGACAACTAACATAAAGCTTAATCTGCTCAATCAAAGCTTAAAATCATTTATTATATTACTAAAATAAGTTGTCAGTAATCAAATCATCTCATAAAGATTATATATAACCATAATAATCTTTATAAAACAAATTCCCTCTTTCTTCCTATCATAAACTTGATAACAAAAAGAAAGTTTATGAGATAAAAAATAAACTTATTTTTTAGATTTTAATATGGAACTTAAAGAATTAAAAGAGAGGCAGATAAAAAAAGCTAATGAACTGACAATCTGGACTGAAAAGTACAGGCCAAAAACATTTGAAGGAGTTGTTGGACAGGATGATATTATAAAAAAAGTTCAAAATTTAACTAGATCATTAAACATTCCACACATGCTTTTTGCAGGACCTGCAGGAACAGGAAAGTCTACATTGGCTTTAATTGTAGTAAAAGAATTGTTTGGAATTAATTGGAAAGAGAATTATTTAGAATTAAACGCAAGTGATGAGCGAGGAATTGATGTTGTAAGGCAGAAAGTAAAAGATTTTGCAAGGACAAAATCAATGGGAAATGTCCCATTCAAAGTTATTTTTCTTGATGAGGCAGATGCTTTAACAAGAGAGGCTCAACAAGCATTAAGAAGGACAATGGAAAATTTTACAAATACCTGCAGGTTTATTCTTTCTTGTAATTATTCATCAAAGGTAATTGACCCTATCCAATCAAGAACTGCAATTTTCAGATTTAAGCTTTTAGAAAAAAAAGATATTGAAAAAATAATAAGGAAAATAGCTGAAAGCGAGAACTTACAGATAAGCGAAAAAACAGTAGAAACTTTATATGAAGGAAGTGAAGGAGACTGCAGAAGAGTAATAAATCTTCTTCAAGCTTCAGCTTCTATTTCCCCTGTGATAACCTCGGAATTGGTTAGCACTTTAATTTCAAGCGCAAAACCTGCTGATATTAAAATTGTTCTTGAATACGCTTTATCGGGAGACTTTGAAAAATCAAAAGAAAAATTATTAGATGTAATGTTAAAAGAATCTATTTCAGGAACAGATGTTATTAAGTCAATACAAAAAGAAGTTTGGAATCTGCAAATTGATGATGAACTTAAAGTTAGATTAACAGAGAAAACAGGGGAAATAGAGTTTAGGTTAGTAGAAGGAAGCGATGAATTTATCCAATTAGAAGCCCTTTTAGCAAGCTTTGTGCTTGCTGGAAAAGGCATGAGATAATTTTAAAAATGAAAATATTGATTGTTTGTAGCAAGCATCATTATCACAAAATTCCAAAAATAAAAACAAAATTAGAATCAGCAGGCCATAAAATAATGCTTCCAAATAGTTATGAAGAGCCATTTAAAGAAGAAGCATTAAAAAAATTAAATAAAAAAGAACATATTGTTTGGAAACAAAAAATGATGAAATTACATGAACCTAAAATAAAAAAAGTTGATGCAATAATTGTTTTAAATTTTGAAAAGAATAATATCCCAAACTATATTGGAGGAGCTACTTTTATGGAGATTGTCAAAGCATGGGAGCTTAATAAAAAAATATTTTTCTATAATAATATACCAAACGGCTCATTTACAGATGAATTAACTGGCATTAATCCTATTTTAATAAATCAAGATTTAAATTTGATAATTTAAAATGCCCTCAAAATCCCTTCCATTAATTGAAAAATATCGCGTAAGAAAATTCTCAGATATAAAAGGGCAAGATACTGCAATAGTGGAGGTTATTAATTTCTATAAAAAATTTCCAATAAAAAAGGCAATAATTCTAAACGGCCCCGTTGGAACAGGAAAAACAAGTTTGGCAATTGCATTAGCAAATGAATTTAACTTGGAATTATTTGAACTAAATGCAAGTGACTTAAGAAACAGATTAAAATTAGAAGAAGTATTAAGGCCTTCTATAGAACAGCATTCTTTATTTAAAAAAGGGAAATTAATTTTAATGGATGAAGCAGACGGGATAACAGGGACTGACAGAGGGGGGCTTCCGGAGCTTATAGCTTTGATTGACAAAACTTCTCATCCTATGATTATAACCGCAAATGACATCTGGGACAGGAAGTTTAATTTATTGAGAAGAAGATGCCATCTGATTAATGTAAAAGAATTAAATGAAAAGGTAATTTATAGTATAATCGAAAATATTTTAAAAAAAGAAAATATAAAATTAAAACAAGACACAAAAAACCTGATTGTTAAATTATCCAAAGGAGATGTTAGGGCTGCATTAAATGACTTACAAACAGCCATAAGTTTGGGAGAAGATTCATTTTTAGAAGAATTAAGTGAAAGAGAAAAAGAAGAAAGCATCTTTAATGCATTAAAAAATGTATTTCAAAACCCAACACAGGAAAAAACAATTAGTGTTTATGATAATACAAAATTAGAACTAGATGAAATACTATTATGGATTGAGGAAAATATCCCTACAGAGTACAAAGGAGACGCGCTGGCAAAAGCCTATGATTCCTTAAGCAAAGCAGATGTTTTTAGAGGAAGGATTTATAGGCAACAATACTGGAGATTTCTTGTCTATCAAAATTTCTTCTTGTCTGCTGGAATTTCAGCAGCAACAAAACTAAAATATAAAAAATTTACAAAATATAAAAAGCCTTCGAGAATTTTAAAAATCTGGCTTTCAAACCAAAAAAATGCAAAAAAGAAATCAATAATAGCTAAATATTCTCAAAGATGTCATATATCTAAGAAAAAAGCAAATAGAGAAGCTTTTCTTTTTCCATTAATCCTAGACCAAGAGGCAAATAAAAGGCTTGATTTAGATGAAAAAGAAACTGAATGGCTAAAAGAAAGAAAACATGACATGATTATGGCTAATAATCTAAATAAGTTTGCTTAAACTATAATCTTCCCAATAATAAACTATTTTCAACTATGGCTTCTGTTCCTAAAGCTATAAAAGGATTACTTCATATTAAAATCATTTATCAAATTACCAAAAATTATAGAATTATAATCTAAAACTCATTCTCATTTGCTTCTACGCCTTCTGGCTCTTCACTTTCTTCTTCAACAACTTCTGCTTTTTCACTTTCTTCAACAGGCGCATCTTCTAATTCTTCATCATCTGCAGAAACTTCACTTTTTTCTTCAACATCTTCTTCTACTTCTCCTTCTCCTATTTTTTCAATTTTTCCATACTTTCCAGCGGTTAATTGTTTTTCTCCCTGAAATTCTCCAACATAACCATTACTAATCTTAATCTTATCTCCTGAACTATATTTTTTAACATCATCATTCCATAAAGTTAATTTTATTGCCCCAGAATCGTCTTTTAAAATAGCATCTGCAACTATTAATTGCCTGCCAAATTTGTTGAAACTTTTTGTTTCTCCAATCTCTTTAATAGTTCCTTCTACATTAACATTTCCTTGTTTTGCTGTAAGCTCAGAAATTTTTGTCATTTTTTATTTTTTTGTTTTATTTTAAACTGCGCAATTAGCTGCGGCGGAACTAGCACTACTTGCAGAAGCAGAAGCACCAAATCCCGCACTTGGTGAAGCAGAACTCAATATTTGAGAACATTCGCTTGGTGCAGTGTTAAATGCAGAGCAAATTGTCTTTAAATAACTTGCAGAATCTCTTCCACTGTTTACCTGCGCACCATTAATAACTAATGTAGGGCTTCCACTAACTCCCTGAGATTGAGAGTTTGCTTCTTCTGCAGAATATAATTTTGCTCCATCAGCAACCATACAGCTATTTATCTTAGCTTTATCAATTCCTAATTTAGTATACAAAGCATCTATTAAAGGAGTTACACAAACTGCATCTCCTCTGCAATTTCCAATTTCAGAATTTAATGCAAAATTATTTACATAATCTAAGAATTTTGCAGGATAATTTTTCTCAATGCATAATTGTCTTTCAGCTTCAATCTTTTCATATTCTCCATGCATTGCCCCAATTTGTCTTATTTTAAAGTCTATTTTATTGCCTAATAATTTTACAGCAGGGATTATGCCCTTTTCAGATTGTGTTCCATATGGGCAATATGTGAATACATATAATTCAACAACCGGCTTGTCAGATTTAACAACCTCTGTTGGAGTTTCCTGTTGTGTTTGAGTATTAGTATTATCAACAGCATCTCCTGTTATAGGAATAGCTCCTTGAACAAAATATCCTCCGTCTTTAGTAACATAAACTGGAATTTCTTTTCCTTGATATGAAACAGTAACTTCATATAAATTTCCTATATCTTTATTAGAAACATATGTTACTCCTCCGCCGGTTTGTGCATTTAAATATTCAACAATTTTAGTTCCAGCATCATCTCCTTTAATAACATTTCCAGTAACCCCACCTTTCATAACCATAAATAATAAAATTATAACTATAACTCCCAAAACAATGCTTATCATCATCCAAGGATTTCCTTTGATTTTTTCAGTTGCTTTAGAGATACTATTATCAGGATCATTATCAATTTTCATAACCGTTTTTTCTTCTCTGTTTTCCCAGTGTTTTCTTTCATCCATCTGTTTTTTAACAATTAAGGGTTTAAAAACATTATGATTGTCAAATCCATAAATTATTATCTCTTCCTCTTGATATAACCCCCTCTAAAAACAATTCATTACCAAAAAAATAATTAATATAAAACCTTAAATACATTAAAATATTCTTAATAAAAAAGATGGCATTAGATAAAACTAAATCAGAGGAAAGATACATCGAAGCCCAAGAAAATTATCAGAAATTTTCTGGGCCCAGAAAACCAAAAGGGTTTTCTTGGGAAAACCAGAGGTTGTCTTAGATATGGCATTTGATATTGTAATAGGAAGAGATAAGTCTGATAAAGAAAAATTTGAAGATAAGGCTTTAGTTTATGTTGGAAAAGGTTATGTTAGTATGGGCAATTATACTTCTTTAAGTAATTTAATTTGGTTGGATGTAGCAAGAAGCCATGTAATTTTAATTGCTGGAAAAAGAGGATGTCTTACAGAAGACTCATTAGTATTTACTAATAGTGGATATAAACCTATAAAAGATTTTAACCCTAAAGAAGACAAAATATTTTCATTTAATAAAGATGAAAAAAAATTTGAATGGGAAGATGCTGAATTGTTAAACTATGAGATTTCCAATGAAAAATTACTTGAAATAGAATTAGAAGATGGTAGAAAAATTAAATTAACAAAAGAACATCCATTATTAACAACAACAGGAAAAAATTTGTTGTCTTTATTATGGGTAACTGCAGATAAATTAAAAAAAAGGGATAATGTTCTTTCAATTGGAAAAGACATGAATGATTTGATTCCACTTAAAATAAAAAGTATAAAAGAAATAGAGGGAATAAAAAAAGTCTACGATTTATCGGTTAATAAAAATCATTCATTTATAGCAAATGGAATTATAAGCCATAATTCGGGAAAGAGTTATACAATTGGCGTCCTCGCAGAAGAACTTTCTGATCTGCCAGAAGAAGTGAAAAATAATATTGCTCCTTTGATTTTTGACACAATGGGTATTTTCTGGACAATGAAATTCAAAAATGAAAAAGAATCAGAGTTATTAGATCAATGGCAATTAAAATCAAAAAATCTTCCTGTTAATATTTGGGTTCCAACTGGTTATTTTGAAGAATATGAAAAGAGAGGCCTTCCTGTAAATAAAAAATTTGCATTAGCTGTTCCTGAATTAGATATTGAAGACTGGCTGTCAATATTTAATCTTCAGATGACAGACCAGGTTTCTATCTTAATCCAAAAAGTTATCTCAAACCTTAAGGTTAAAGAAGAAACAGAATCCTCTGGTTTTGATTTGGATGATATAACAGATTCAATTGCAAAGAATATTGAGGCAGACGATAAAACAAAAAAATCTGCGATCTCCCTTTTTGAAGCAGCAAAAACATGGAAAGTATTTGCTAATAAAAATGAAAAGTCAACAAAAATTTCTGAATTAATAAAAGCCGGAAAGACTTCTATTTTAGATCTGTCTATGTATTCTCCAACATCAACTTTTAATGTCCGCGCATTAGTTATTGGATTGGTTTCAAAAAAACTATTTAATCAGAGAATGCTTGCAAGAAAAAAGGAAGAAATTGATTCTATACAGCATGGCTCTTCAGAAGAAAAAGAAATGCCCTTAGTATGGTTGTTTTTAGATGAAGCCCATGAATTTCTACCAATGGATGAAAAAACTCCTGCATCAAATGCATTAATCCAGCTTTTGCGTGAAGGCAGGCAGCCTGGAATTTCAATGGTATTGGCAACACAACAACCAGGAGTAATTCACAGAGATGTTATGACTCAGTCAGATATTATAATAAGTCATAGATTAACAAATAAAAAAGATTTAGAAGCATTAAATGAGATGATGCAAACCTATTTATTAGAGGGTATAACAAAAGCAATGAATAATCTCCCTGATTTAAAAGGGAGTGCTATTGTTCTTGATGATAATTCAGAAAGGTTATATCCAATAAGAGTAAGGCCAAGATTCACTTGGCATGGTGGCGAAGCCCCTACTTCTGTAAAAATTAAAGAAAAGATTTAGTTTAAAATCACAAGATTTATAAAACATTGAAAATTAAATTAAAGATGACAACAGATCTAGAGAAAAGATCTACAGAAGGATTAGAAAATTCTCAAATAGAGGATTTAGAACCAGAAGAAGAACAAGAGAACGCAGAAGGGCCTGATCACTTTATAGGAAAACGAGTTTATCAAATTGCCGATCAATTTCCTGCTTATATTGGTAAAAGATTTGTGTCTGCTTTAATAAAAAAAGGAATTCCTCTTAATTCATATTATTCTACATTATCCAATGATCAAACTATTTTTTTAAACAAGTTATATGAAAAATGTGAGGATATTATGATCTCAAAAGAAGCAGAAAATGATCAAATTTATTTTGATGCAAGCAGAAGATTAGTTTAAAACCTTTATCTCAACTCTCCAGCGAAACTTATAAGGAGCAATCTCTCCAGCCTTAACAACTTTTATTATCTTTATCTTTTTCTTTAATTTCGTAGCCCCATCAATCAAACCTTTAATCATTTTATTTTTTTCATCAACATTGCAAAACCCATAATAAAAAATCCTAGAATTTTTTTTACAAACACTTAATCCTTGTTTAAAAAAAGTTTCTTTAAGATTAGGCCTTGGCATAACAACAACATCAAAGGCTTCAAAACGTTTAGTTTTGGAGCTCCCAAAAATCTTTGATTTTTTAGGATTCCCTAATTTAGAATTTATTTTTTTCTTGACATCTCCCTGAATAATCTCAATTTTTCCTAACATTTTATTTAATTTCAAATTCTCTTTAAAATATTTGCAGCACTCTTTTCCCAGTTCAACACCAACAATTCGTTTAGGATGCTTGATTTTGTATATAACAATAGGATAAACTCCAACCCCCGCGAACATAACCAGAACAGAATCGCCTTTTTTTATTTTTTCTGCAATTTCTTTTCTTTCTCCTGAAATTCTTGGAGAAAAATAGCATGTAGAAACATCAAATTTGAATAAACATCCATTTTCCTTGTGTTTTGCAATAAGATTTTTCTCTCCTAAAACATGCTTGACACTAATTGTCCTTAATCTTCCTTTAACATTTCCAATTTTTTCAACAACAGTTTTAATGCTTGGATTTTTCAATAATTTTCTAGCTTCTTCTAATTTCTTCTTCTTGGTTTTTTTCTTTCTGTTAATTTCTCCTTTGATTACTGCTATATTCCCAATAACATCATAGTCTGCCATTTTGTTTTATTTTATATTTTATTAGTAATCTTCTAAACGATTTTAAGTTTTGTAAATGAGATCATTAAGCCTGATTTCAGTTATTATAGCTTACTCTTCTCTACCCCCTAACTTGTATTTTGATATTTGTAATTTTGCGTTTTACAATTACCGGTTATAACCCAATAAATATTGTTTCTATGAAATCAACAATATTTATAAATAATGCTAAATTTAGAATAATATGAAAAGAGGTTTAGTATTTTCAATTATATCAACATTACTCATAATTCCATTAATATCTGCTTATAGTTATAGCTCTCCTTTAGATTATTTAAATAATGAATGGGTAAAATTTGGAATAATATTCTTGCTTTTATTTACTGCTATTTATTCTTTTTTGAACAGAAAAATGCAAAACCCCCCAGTATCTGCAATAATATCCGCCGGGCTATCTGCGCTTATAACAATTCCTATACTGCAAAGAGGATTAATAGAACCTTTCTTAAGCCCAGACATAGTAGATTGGGTTGTGATTATTGCTCTAGGAATTACATTAATATTTTTATTTTATAAATTTAGTATGAGAACAGATGATTATGGAAGAAGAAGATTTTCTCTGATGAGGCTTATAATTTTCCTAGGGGTATTAATATTTATAATTTATTTAATAGGGGATATGATACCAGACACAATAACTTTTGGTCCTGTAGGAGAGATTATTGATTGGATTAAAAGCTTAAGCTGGTGGGCGATATGGATTGCAGTTATAGTAGCAATAATTGGGTGGTGGTTAGCAGGGCATAGAGAAAGAAGAAGTTTCAGCCGCCGTTATAGGGCAGAAAAAAGAATATTAGGCGGGGGAGGAAGTTCAGGTGGGGGATGGTTTGGAAGAAAAAAAGAAGAAGATACAGATGAAAGGATGAAACATTATG
>Ga0209541_10014183_pt1 | contig 12055 bp, 9 predicted proteins | sample RifCSPlowO2_01_FD_184027 | JGI IMG/M metagenome (GOLD analysis project Ga0209541, IMG submission 184027) | Groundwater microbial communities from Rifle, Colorado - Rifle CSP2_plank lowO2_0.1 (SPAdes) (version 2) | ecosystem: Environmental > Aquatic > Deep subsurface > Groundwater | place: Rifle...
AACTTTAAATTGAATATAAACTTTTAAAAATATCATACAATGAATTCAAAAAAAGGGTGCATAGGAAATAAAAAATCTCAGGTTAGTATATTTATTATTATATCCTTGATAATTTTAATTATCCTTATATTACTTTTTATAAACAGAAACCAGTTCAATACAATATTTGATTCTTCCACAGGTATAGAACAATTCAAAGATTGTGTTGATTCTTCCCTTTTAGAAGGAATTGAGATCATTGAAGCTCAGGGAGGAAGTATAGAACCAGAAAATTATTATCTTTACAATGGAACAAAAGTAGAATATCTCTGTTATACAGAGGAAGACTATGTTGGATGTGTTATGCAAAAACCTTTGTTAAAACAGGATATAGAAAATGAATTAAAAGAATATATGAATCCAAGGGTAAAGAATTGTTTAACTTCATTTGAATATTCATTAATAAATGAAGGTTATGAAGTTTCTGCTTCTGAACCAAATTTAACTTTAGAGATTGTACCGCAAAATATTATCATAACTATTTCTTCTGATTTAACAATTGAAAAAGATATTGCAAGCTCATACAAAAATATTAAAATTGACCATACCTCAGAATTGTATAAATTAATAATGATTGCTAACTCAATTTCAAATTGGGAAGCGAGATATGGTTATAGTGAACCTATGAATTATATGATTTATGACCATAATTTAATAGTAGAAAAAAAAGCTCGTGATGAAGGAACAAGAATCTACATAATATCTGATAAAATAACTGGTGAAAGATTCATGTTTGCATCAAGAAGCAGGGTTATTCCTATTGGAGGTGAAAGATATGAGAATTAATAGGTTGAAAATTTATATAATTTTATCATTTTTTATATTATTAAATGCAAATATATTTATTATATCTTCACAGGAAACAAGCAGTTTTAATGTTTGTTGTGAGAAAACAAATAATGGAGCATGGTGTCAAAATACCTTAGAAGATAATTGCGATCCTGGTTATAGAAAAACTCCCACCAGCTGTGAAGCCACCAGTTTTTGCAAGTTAGGATGCTGTTTTGATTCTGATGAAGGAATTTGTATGGAAAACACTCCTGAAAGAGTGTGTGATGTCAACGCTGGAACATGGAGTGACAATCCTAGTTGCAACATTGCACAGTGCACTCTTGGCTGCTGCATATTAGGAGATCAGGCTAGTTTTGTTACATTAACCAGATGTAAGAAATTATCTGCTTTATATGGACTTGAAACAAATTTTAGAAATGACATAAGAGATGAGGTTAGTTGTATTTTAACTGCTAATTTCCAGGATAAAGGAGCATGTATTTATGAAAGCGAGGGACAAAAAACATGCAAATTCACAACAAGAGCAGAATGTGCAAATTCTATACAAATTAATAACACACAGCAAGATGTTGAATTTTTCAAAGATCATCTTTGTTCTGATGACGAATTAGCAACAAATTGCGGCCCTACTACTGAAACTATATGCATCCCTGGAAATAATGAAGTTTATTTTAAGGATACATGCGGTAACCCTGCTAATATTTATGATGCATCAAAAATTTACAGCAAAGATCCAAATTACTGGAAGATGATTGTTCCAAAAAGTAATACTTGCGGTGCAAATAGTGCTAATGGGAACATAAATTCAAAAGATTGTGGAAACTGTGATTATTTTAAAGGCAGTATATGCGGAAAAGGAGATGCTACATATGGTGATCTCATATGCAAGGATTTGAATTGTTACAGTACTTCAAATGGCAACGATTATAAAAATGGGGAGTCATGGTGTTTATTACAAGGAGAATCTGGAAATGGACAAGATGCTCCTGGAAGCAGGCATTTTAGGCATATTTGCATAAATGGGGAGGAAATAATTGAACCTTGCGCTGATTTAAGAAATGAAATATGCATAGAAGATAGTATAAGTTCTAGTGATGGAGATTTTACCGAGGCTGCTTGCTTAATTAACAGATGGGAAGATTGCATCAATCAAGATAATGAAGAAGATTGTCTTAACATAGACAGGAGAGATTGTTATTGGTCTAAAGATAAACTTCACTTTGCTACAACAGGGGGAAAGGTAGATTTAGGCGGGGAAGCAAATAGTGGAGTATCTGGAGTTCAAATTGGAGGAGCTGCTTGTCTTCCAAATATTCCTCCAGGAATAAAATTCTCAATAGATGATGAATCAAATCAAATATGCAGTTTAGGAAATTCAAAAATTGAAGTTACAATTGAGAAGAGATTAATTGGCGGAGAAAAATGCAAAACTAATTGTGAGGCATTGACACCAGCATGGGTTGGAAGAATGAATAATTTATGCAATAGTTTAGGAGATTGCGGTTCAAAGGCAAATGTTGTTGGAAGATTCACAAATAAGGGAATAGAATGGAAGATTGACGGAAAAAAACAGAAGATAAATGCTGGAATATTAAATAGTTTAAGACCTGAATAAAACAAAACTTTTAGAAAAAGTTTTAACAAAAACGGAAAAATGAAAAATTTAATAAATAAACAAAAAAGAGAAAGTAAGATTAAGTCATTATTCTTAATCTTTAATTTATTACTTTCTATATTTGCGTTAAGTTTTTTTGTAAATGCCCAGACTCAACCTTTACAAGATCCAGATGTTCCATCATTAGAGATAAGTCCTGAAAGTTCAACTACCACAACCACAACAACTGTAACACCTTCAACATCACCTAACCCAGTATCTCCTCCTAATAATCCTACAATCGGCGGAGCTGTTTCTCCTCAAACAACTCAAGTACCAAGTAGTCAACCAGTTCCACAACAACCTGCAACTACACAAGATCAAAGAAGAGGATTTTCAGATAGTTTTAGAAGCTTTGCAGAAAGCAGCCTAGTGAAAAATCTTGCTATTTTTGGTGGGGGTGGTGCTGTAGTTGGAGGAGTGGCTGGAGGAGAAGATGGAATATTATGGGGAACTATTTCTGGAATTGCTGGAGGACTTACTACAACACTTCTTGAACCTTCGTTAGGTGGAATGGGAGCTGGACTTGCTGGACTTGCAGTTAGTGCACTGATATTTGCTTTAACCTATAAAAAGAAAGAAACAAGAGTAGTTGAGTTTTCATGTCTTCCTTGGCAGCCTCCAATGGGCGGACAAGATTGTGAGAAATGCAATGAGTTTGATGAATGTTCTGAATATGTATGCAAGAGTCTTGGGCAAGCATGCCAGCTTGTAAATCCAGGAAGCGAAGATGAAAAATGTGTGTGGGCTAATCCACACGATGTAAATTCTCCAATTATACAAATGAAAAATGTTAGTGAGGGATTGAAATTTGCTCCAGACCCATCAATTAGACCTCCTGCAACAGGGGTTAAAATAACCAGAAATAATAATGGATGCATAAAACCATTTAATGCATTTGAATTTACTTTCACAACTGATGAACCTGCTCAATGCAAGATAGATTATACATTAACAACTGGAGAAAATGCATTTGAGGATATGCAGTTTTATGCTGGGGGAAATACATTATTCCTTGAAAATCACACTGAAAAATTCTCATTGCCCGGCCCTGATGCAATTAATGCTATCTCACCAGAAATAAAAAATGATGGAACTTATAACTTTTATGTTAGATGCCAGGATTCAAACGGCAATTTTAATGTTAATCCTTTCTCTGTTAATTTCTGTGTTGAAAAAGGTCCTGATTTAACTCCTCCTGAAATTGTAAATACAAGCATCATAAGTGGAAGTCCAATTAAGTTCAATCAAAGTAATGTTGATTTAGAAGTATATGTCAATGAGCCAAGCGAATGCAAATGGAGCAAAGAAAATAGAGATTACGATTCTATGGAGAATTCAATGGATTGTGACGCACAATTATGGCAGATAAATAATCAGCTTTCTTATACATGCAGAGCAAAGTTAACAGGTCTTCAAGACAGAAAAGAAAATATCTTTTATTTCAGATGCAAAGACCAGCCTAATCTTCCAGAAGCTGATAGAAATGTAAACACACAAAGTTTCCAATTTAAACTATTAGGAACACAGCCACTCACTATTCTAGAAGTAAAACCTAAAGGGAAAATATTAGGTTCTACAGATACAATAAGTGTAACATTAGAAATAAGAACAGATAATGGATATAAAAACGGAAATTCTACATGTTATTATTCTTTAACTGACAATGAAGAGAATTATATAAAATTCTTTAACACGAACTCAAATATACATACACAAAGACAAGATTTGGTAGGTGGAAGCTACACTTATTACTTTAAATGTGTTGATTTAGGAGGGAATGCTGCTTATAACCAAACAAGTTTCAGTGTGGAAACAGACAGGCTTGCTCCTGTAGTAGTAAGGGCTTATAAAGAAAGCGGGGAACTAAAAATAATCACGCATGAAGAAGGAGAATGCAGCTATTCTTTAAACAGCTGTAATTTTGATATTGAAGATGGTATAAGCATGACTACTCTTAATTTTATTAATCATAATGCAGAATGGAGAGTTGATCAAAATTATTATATAAGATGCAAAGACAGATATGATAATCAGCCAAATCCAAATAGCTGCTCAATTATTTTAAGAGCATCTCAATCTTCAGCTTCTTCAAATCAACCAATCATAGTTTTATAATAATAAATTTTGTAAAAAGTTTAATCCAAAATGAAAAATTAAGATGTTATCGGAAAAAAATGCTCAAGTTTCATTATTTATTATAATTTCTATTTTAATTGCCGGTCTAGTGATTGCATTTGTTTTATATAATAATCAAAGTGTTATTAAAGAAAATATAAACCCTGAAATTCAACCAATTCACAATTATGTTAAAAGCTGTATAAAAAATGCTGGGAGGGAATCAATTTATTCCCTTTCTTTGCAAGGAGGATATTCCTTTGATATTTCTGATATAGAATACTCTGATAAAAGTTTATTTTATTATGATCAAGGAAAAAATAATATGATAACAAAAGAAGAATTTGAAAATGAAATTTCCAAAGAAACAAATTACAAGATATTTGAATGTGTTAATTTTTCATTATTTCCTGATTTTAATGTAACTGAAAATGAAATATCAACAAAAACAGAAATTCTTGAGGGAAAAGTTGTATTTAATGCGGATTATCCTCTTAGCATACAAAAAGGGGACAATGTATATGAAATAGAAAGATTTGAAGATATTGAAGTTCCTGTGAGATTATTGACAATTTACAATGTTGCTGAAATGCTGATTCAAGATCATATGGAAAATGAAGGTGATATTTGTTTAAGCTGCATAAGCGAATGGTCTATACAATATGACTTGTATTTTTCAATGGAGGACTATGAGGAAGATATAGTTATTTTTAGTATAACTGATAAAAATTCTAATATAAATGGAGAGGAACTTGAATTTAAATTTGCAAATAGATACTAAAAATGGAAATAAAAAAAGAACATAAAAAAATATTTTTTATTATTTTATTTTTAGTTATATTTTCTTATTCTTTAATTTACATTTTCGCACAAACAACTCAATTTCCAAATTCTAATACTAATAATGCGGACCAAAAAGACATTGGTGAAGAAATAGGGTTAGACAAAGGTTTTCTTATTATAAATAATAATGTTGAGCATTCAATAACACAAGAAGGAAATTTGAAATTAAATATAAATCAAGGAGGAGAAGTAATTTTAGGCGGAGAAAAAATAAATCTAAAAGAGACAATTGGAAATATTGGGAGATCAGAAATTGTTATTGACAAAAAAGGGAATATCTTTTCTGCAGAATTTATAACTGGGAAAAATGGAGGAAAATACCCTCTTGGACGAGCAACTGAAGTTGATTTATCACAAGATACAGTAGTAAAAATAATAGAAAATCAAGATGGGAAAAAACTGGTTGAAATGATTCTTCCTGAAGGAGGAAAGATAAATGAACCTAATAAAAGCAAAAATAGCGAGGAAGAGGAAGATAGGGAGTTTAGATGGATAGGAAACGGCAAAAGCCTAAACTGGATAGATTCTTTTGGGAATTCTCATACAGTCAATGGTGGTCTGACCTGGAATAAAAATCTAGGATTTCATCTTCCAGAAGGCAGAAGAACAACTATTGATGGTATTGATATATTTTCGGCTGATAGTAATGGTAATAATTTTCCAGTACAGATATTTTCTGATGGAAATGCACATCCAGAAGCTCTAGGAAGTTATGCAAGTTTTGGAAAAGAAAAACTATTCACAGGTTCCAATAATCAAGACCCCGGGCCTATATTGAGATTACAATCAGGAAACAAATATGGGGTAGATGTTGATAAACAAACTGGCAGATTTGTTATGCAGGCAAATCCAGGAGGGAGGATATCCTTAACAAACAGAGCTTCTTATGGATTACCTCCTGAACTACAATTAATTGAAAAGGGTGGAATAGTAAATAATGGAGAGATAGGATTTAGTTCAGATGGGAATAGATTTTACAGGCCTGAAAATATTGAGAAATATAAAGGTTATACTTCTTCTCCAATAGATATAAATCCAATCAGAGATAATTCTGGAAGTGGTTCTCTTTTATCCCAAGGAAAAGTTTTAAGAATCAATAATAAAAATGGATTTCAAGAAGTTCCAAGAAATCATAATCAAGATTTAGATGATAATTCAAGGGTAAATGGCAACATACCAAATCTCCCATCACTAAGCAATCCCCCACAAAATCCGGAACAGAATCAAAATCAAAACAATCAACCACCAAAACCTCAGTTAGAACCAACACAACCATCAACTCCAAATATGCAAATTCCCCCTCAACAAACTCAACCAAATAATATTCCACCTAATTATCATGCTCCGCTAGAACCTAAAATCAATAAAAAATTAAATTATGAAACTTCAAGCAGTAATATAAGAATAGACAAAAATATTTGGGATAAGCTTCCGAAGGGTCTATCCAAACAACAATTTTATAATAATCTTAGAAATAGTGCAATAGAAAAAGAAACTACAACACTTTTACCTGATAAAGGAATATTTTTAGTTCACTCAGGTCCGATTAATAAAGAAGATATTAAAAAAGAATTAAATAGCAAGATGAATATTTATATAAAAGAAAATTTTGGCTTGGATCCTTCTTTAAAATTTAATGCAAATGACCAAAGAATTATTCAAACAGTTCTTGACAGGGAACTAAAAGCTGATTTATATCCCCAACATAGCAAATTATTTTTGAGAAGGGATAATAATGGAAATCCTTCAATCCAAATTTTGATAAACAATAATGGAAAATATCAAAATTTGGGGGAATCTAAAATAACCAATCCTGCAGAGATAGAGGTTTTCAATAAGATGATAAAAGCTTCTCTATTGGATAATTCAGGTGGACCTTCTGATTTGGATAGGCTATATGATGCTTATAACAAAAGAAATTAAAAAATTAAAAGCAGATTTTATTTATTATTAAAAGAATATATTGTAAATATCATTAGTTTATCTGATTCTTCAGAAAGTTCTAATTTACTAGGTATTAATCTCCAGGGTATTACTTTTTCATATTCCATTAATTTTTGAAATGGAAGCTCATAAGGATTAAAATTATTATATTCTTCTTTTCCTTCTTTAGTAAATTCTTTTATTACCTCATCAGGATTTTCATATGTTAAACAATAAAATTTTTTATCATTTTCTGAAGCTTTACTCCATTTAAAAGGACCTTCATACCTATCTTCTAATGCTTTTTTAAATCTTTCAAAAGAATACTCTTCATTTTTGGTTTTTTTTATCTCATTTACTTCTAATTGTGTTATTTTTTCCAGATTATTTATGATTTTTTCTCTAGATTCATAACCGCATTGAGTTGCAGCTAATGGGATAGCCAATACTCCTGCAGCTATTAATCCCAAACCTTTCTTATAAGTTTTATTTTTTATTATCATTTTACTTATTTTTATTAAAGATTATATCTATATAACTATTATTATGTTGTTTTTATATTATATATCATTCATAAAAACATTTATAAAATATTACAAACTAAATAATAAATGAATAAAAGAGGTCAGGTAAGTATATTTATAATATTATCTATTTTAATTGTAGGATTTATTATTATATTTTTTATAATTTACAATGGAGATTTTTCTATTAAGAGAACAATCAATCCTGAAATTCAACCAATTTATAATTATGTTAGTGATTGTTTAAAGATTACTGGAGAAGATGCTGTTGAATATGCTGGTTTTACAGGAGGATATTATACTATTCCCAACGAATCTATTGATGAAGGCATTGCTTATTATTATGATAAAGAATTAAATAGAATGCCTTCAAAAGAAAAGATTGAAAAAGAGCTGTCAGATTATGTCAATGGATTAACATTTATTTGCATAAAAGAATTTTTACAATTTCCTGATTTTAATGTAACTGAAGGTGAAATATCAACCAGCACAGAAATTCTTGATGGAAAAGTTGTATTTAATGTGGATTATCCTCTTAGCATAAAAAAAGGAGATAATGTATATGAAATAGAAAGATTTGAAGATATAAAAGTTCCTGTGAGATTATTGACAATTTACAATGTTGCTGAAATGCTGATTCAAGATCATATGGAAAATGAAGGTGCAACATGTTTAAGTTGTATGAATGATTGGTCTGAACAATACGATTTATATTTTGCGATGGATGATTATAGTTCAGATACTGTAATTTTTAGTATAACAGACAGAAATTCCAGTATAAAAGATAAAGATTATACATTCAGCTTTGCAAATAGATATTAATTTTATTATGATTTTTAAATGAGTATATTTTAAAAGTACAGGTGGAATATATTATTATGATTTCAAAAAAAGAGAACAAAAAATTGTTGATTATTTTTTTGTTTATACTTATAATATTATCTTCTTATCAGATAATTCTTTCTCAAACTAATTCTATCCCTAATCAAGGTAATACTGCGACAGGAAATCAGAATGAAGTAGTAGCTGAAGATAAAACAGAAGCAGGTGTCGAAAATCCTCCTACACAAGGATCAGTTAAAGATAACAATGGAGAAAAGCAGGATATTGGAGGATTGGTAGGACTTGAAAAGGAAGAGGATGGAACCTCTGGAACAGGTACAGGAAGTGATGGTTTAGTTCCAGTTAAACCAATTCCCGGAACTGAAGAAACAGAAACAAATCCAAGTGTAACTGATTCTACTCCTTCACTTAAAGGAAAGAATTTAGATTTCGAGAGAGATCTTAATGCAAAAGAAGGGGAACAGAAAGTAAAGGTTACACCAAATGAAAAATTAGGGGAATCTAAATTAGAACTCAATGGAAATGAGTTTAGTGCAAAAGAGTCAAATGGTGAATTAGGAAAGGCAACGTTTTCTATTGAAAAGAAAGAAGGGGAACAGTTCCCTGAAACTGGAGGAAAAGGAGAGGGAACAAAATATACAGTAAAAGGCGGAGAAGGAAAAAATGGTAATGCAAAGGATGAATTAGCAGGAAGAGAAATAGAATTATCAAAAGATACCACAGTAAAAATAACTGAAGATAAAAATGGTAAAAGACAGGTTGAAATGACTGTTCAAAAGGGAGGGGAGATTCATCAGCCTGGAGAAAGAAAGAATGGAAAGGAGGAAGAAGGAAAAGAGACTGACTATAATTGGAAAGGACTTAATCTGAACTGGTTTGATTCTCAAGGAAATTCGCATACAATTAATGGAGAACTGGCATGGAATCAAAAAGCAGGATTTTATGTTCCAGAAGGAAAGACCAGTTTAATAGATGGGGTAAATTTATTCTCAGGCGACAACAAAGGAAATAATTTTAACACACAAATATTTTCTGATGGAAATGAGCATCCAGAAGCACTAGGAAGTTATGCAAGTTTTGGGAAAGATACTCTTTTTACTGGTTCTAATGATAAAAATTCAGGTCCTGCCTTACAATTTCTTCAAGGAAACAAATATGGAGTAAATATTGATTCAAAAAGTGATTTGGTTGCAATGCAGGCAAATGCTGGAGGACAAATATCCTTAACAAACAGAGCTTCTCAAGGTTTATCTCCGAATGTGGAATTAATGGGGGCTGGAGGATGGATAAATAACGGTGCTAAATCTTATATCTCAGATGGTAATAGATTTGATTATACAAGGAATTTAGCAGGTTTAAGTAGGTACACTTCTACACCACTTGAAATAAATCCAACAGGAATTAATGGAAAATCCTTAATAGGAGACAACAGATATCTAACAAACAATTTCAATCAGGGAGCTGTTGTTCCAAATAATTATAATTTTGATACACAAGGGCCTTATTCATATCAGGAAAATAGTTTTGATCCAAGAATAGGTTATAATATGTTAAATCAACAGGAACAACAATGGGTCAATTCACTTGAGACCCCACAAAAACAGGCAAATTTCATGTCAATGAATCAACAGGAAAAAGCAATATTTACACAACAAAATCTTCAAACGCAAAGACAACTTTTAGAATCAAATAATATTCATGATGGAATAAGAAATTTACCAGGAAATAATATTATACAACCTCAGCAAAATCCAATACAACAGCCTAATTCTAATTTACCATCTTCACCTAATCTAAATAATCCTTCTTTGACTAACCCTTATAGTCAAACTCCTCTACAACCCAATCAACAACAAACACAACCTCCTTCAGGAACATCAAATAGAAGACTTATAACTAAGGATGTAGAACCATTAAGAAAAGTAAATAATGGTCCAGGACTCTCTGTGTTAGATGATATTGAAAATCATGCAAACCAGGGTTATGATACTCCTGCAATACAAATAGGTCCTGATGGGATACCCAAACCCTTTCCTTACAATCAACAAGATATTATAACTAAAGCTCATGAGACAACTCATAAGGTAAATGAAAGACTAAGAGGAGAAAATGGTGGAGATGCTGTTAATGGATTTTATTTATTAAATGGAAAATATGTTTTATTAAAAGATCCTAAACTTACTATTGGTGATATACATCAAAATGGATACATCCCTCACAGTTTAAGAGGGGACAGATACAGTTATATTACAAATAATGCTAGATCTGGTTCAAGTCCTATTGGAGGAGAAAGTTGGAATAATAAACCTTTATACTTAATGGACGAGCTAAATGCTTATACAAATGGGGCTATAGCAGGGATCGAGGCTATAAAAAATGGTAAATGGGGTGGTGGAAACAGGGATGGTGTTTCAGGAATTCTTGATTTTAATGTTTATAATGTAGGAATGGGTATGGCTATAAAGGATCAGGATCCTAATTATTTTAATAACCCTCAATTCAAAGAATTTTATAAAAAAATGCTTGAAAGCAGTATGAAGGTTTTTAATAACGGAAAACAATACCCTCAAATCCAAAATCCAAATCAAGAAACTATTCTTTATAATCTGCAAAATGGTGCTGATGCAGAACCTATGAGGCAATTTTTAAGAAGTAATTTTGGAAGTGATTGGACAAGAAAAGTTTACGGTTTCTAATTTTTCTACAATAACCTTTATAATCTATTTCTCCTTCAATTTATTTATGAAAAAAAGAGGAATAAAAAACATTCTTAAAAAGAAAAAGGCCCAGGAATCTATTGGAATGAGTTTTTCTGTGATATTCTCATTATTTTTAATAGTTTTTATTTTGGTTATTGGATTTATTGCTATAAGAGCTTTCTTGGATTTTAAAAAATGCGGACAAATAGGAAATTTTATAGATGATTTTAGTTTAGAAGTTGATAACGCATGGAATTCTCAAACTGATATCACTAATTTTTCAAGGGTTCTCCCTAATGATTTAGAATATGTATGTTTTGCAGATTTGAATAAACAATTAAGTCCATCCTCAGATATACCTAAATCACTTGAAATTATAGATTACATATCTTTATTTGGAAAACAAGGGCAAAATATGTTTTTATATCCCATAGAAAGCTCATGCGAGATTCCTAATCATAATATAAAACATATAGATATAGATAAAATAACCCAATCTAAAAATCCTTATTGTTTTCCTGTAAGAGATGGTAGGATAAATTTAAAGATTGAAAAAAATAATAATGAAAGACTGGTGGTTATTAAATAATTAAATGAGATGAAGTTCTATAAAAAAGCAA
>Ga0209541_10014184_pt1 | contig 12054 bp, 7 predicted proteins | sample RifCSPlowO2_01_FD_184027 | JGI IMG/M metagenome (GOLD analysis project Ga0209541, IMG submission 184027) | Groundwater microbial communities from Rifle, Colorado - Rifle CSP2_plank lowO2_0.1 (SPAdes) (version 2) | ecosystem: Environmental > Aquatic > Deep subsurface > Groundwater | place: Rifle...
GCCTAAATTCATTTCTGGGCTCGCTTATCATTGGAGTCGCAATTTTATTCGGACTGGTCATCGGGTCTTCAATCATTGCCCGCGCTATCCGCAAAAATTAAAACCGCTGCCAGATTTTTCTATACAAAAACCGAGTTCAACTCGGTTTCCGCCGCGCCGATGCCTGCCCCGTACCAATTCTTGGTATAAATATGGATTTAAGAAGTCGTAAGCCGAAGGCGATGCCACGGGATAGACTTCCTACTACGATAGAGTTAGTTCGGAATTGGTGCGGGGACAATTTCAAGCATGCCCCGTAGTGAACGCGAAGCGTTCTACTACTGGGGTTTTTCTTTACTTTGCACTTCGTAGTTTGAGCGAAGAATGTGGCGGAAAATTCTTTAAAAATAGAGACCCACGGGCAAGCCCGTGGTACTCCGCACCTTTCAGTAATTTTGCAAAATGCGTATATGCTTTGCAAAATTACTGGGTCTATATAATCCCCTCCGCTTCGTTTCGGGCTGCCATTCAACCATGGTCTTCTGGCAGGGATTATAAAGATCCGTTATCCATATGAATAAATTTACTTAAGCCCCCCGGTAGCTAATATAAACAAAATTCCTAAGATCAAAAGTACTGCACCATAAATTACGCGCGTTCGCCTAGTATTAAAACCCCAATTTTCCCACCAAATTATCAACGACGAAGAAAGAATGGCGGTTATAAAATATTTGCTTGAACTTCTAATTATTTTTAACCAAAAGCTCTGTGGTGCCAGCAAACTGATAAAAGAAATTATAAGAACTACGCCTCCAAGCCATAACCCAATTATATTCATAGAATTTTATTTGATAACAAAATTATAAAACCTTGCGATTAGACAAGCTAATAGATAAAAAATAAAAGGCGAAAATATGATAAAAGCCATTACCCCAAGCAAAGGTGATATAAAACCGGCAAATAACGGCAACACAATAATGAAAACTATGGGTTCAGGCAGAATATCAAGCAGTAGAACATTAAGCAATCCTGGCAACATAATCACCAAAGCTACCACTGACCATAAAGATATAAAAATAATCCATGTAATTTTTTGCGGAACAAAAAATGTCATAAACTGTTTTTTATTTAAAAATTTTCTTTTCCCCAAAATGCAGTTCGAGCCGATATTTTGGACCTTGGGAGAATCGCCCTGTCATCCGACAGGGCGCCATGTCGTATGACATGGCGAGCTCCCGCCTCCCGGACTTGCCCCGTTACTCGCCTTTATTGGACTTAATGCGAACCCAGTGGAACCGGGTTCTCAAAGAATTGTACGATTGGCACATCCTTATCAACTCGGAAACCTTGAAATACTACGCAAGCCAACCAGCATAACCGAATTTCTGCCGATTGTTAAGATATTGACCCGCTCACTGTCGTAACCACAAAGCAAAAAACTCCCGCGATGGGAGTTTTTTGCGGGAACAGCGAGCGGGAGAGATAAATCCCTCTTGCGCCCCTCGGCCCTTGGCCGAGCTCTCGGTGAACCCATGACCGCACCGATTCTCATGGTTCGATTTTACTCACCATGACCCTGAGTTTATCGAATGGGTCACTATTCCAATATCACTATATCAATTCTTAACGAATTCCAAAAGCGGCTCCTCCCAGCCAAAACAGGTTTCTTTACCTTTGAGTTCATTGAACGCTTCAGCGCAAGAAGGATTGAGTTTTGCGTATTCTTTAAGCACTTGCACAGTCTCTTCAATGAATCCGCCTACGGTGCCATCAGAATCATCAACGCCGCCGCGGCACAATCTATCATCAAGCCGTAAAAGCATATCAACTAATAACTTTGCAGTTTGCTGGCCTACCGGCAACTCGGAAACAGTTTTTGATAAACGATTGCACCCTTCGGAAAGAGAACTTTGATATGCAAACCAGGTGCGCGACGGGCCTTCGTATGATTTAATATACCGCATGCCGGCGGTAATTGCCTTCTTCGTTGCCGCTAACTCGCTCTTGCTTAATTCTCCCAATTTGCCGCTGCAAGTAACTTGCGATACCATTTTTTTATCTTCCTCTGAAAGCGGCTTACCGCCAGTAACCGCGCGAATGGCGACTGCTACCATATGCTTGCAAAGCGTATCATTTTGCCCAAGATAACATTCGCAAGTGGCCAAATTATACCGGCGCGCTTCAACCGAAACCCGGTACAGCTTTGTGCCGACAACTACGGCCGAATAACCGCCAATTCCTTCCTCAAACTTTGTCACCTTTCCTTTCTCATACAAATCAACCGCCTTTTCAAAAGTCGGTGCATCCGTAGCAAATTTAATTTTGTTTAAATCGTATTTCGGCATATTGCGCTAAAGTAGATCGGCGAGTTCTTCGCGCTCGGCCTCGTCAAATTCGTCAGGATCAAGCCGCTCGCTCTCCAATTTTTCTCTCATTTCTTTTTGCCGCTCTTTTTCTTCGTTCATAAACTTTAAAATTTAATTAGCTCCTATCTTGAGATAACTTTTTCGCTCGTTCCTCCGCCTCATTTATCGAGGCCTCAACTTCTGTTCGAATTACTTCATCAATGCGTTCTAAGGAATCAAGGTTTCTGGAAAATTGTTTTTGTTCCTCTTTGTTACGAAAATATTTAAATTTAGTTCCCTCGTGTTTCCATAAAAACCAGTAGCCGCGCTTTCTGCGCAAATGTTCATTATAGATTTTAATTTGTGTCATTATCTCAATACCTTGCTTCATAAATCTTGCGATGAAATCGTCGATAGCATTGGCAAATAATGCAAGGTTTGCTGAGTATTCCGCTCTCTGTTGAGCTGGATTTGAATTGGCGTTTTGTTTCATTAAAATAATGTGCAGTTCGTTTTTTCGCTGTAATTCGGCAAAATCGTTTTTCAAGCTAATTACAGTTTCGTTTGTTTCTTTAATTCCGGCATCAGCCCATAAAAGTTTATTGTGCAGGTAATAGCTTTTCACTTTGAAATTCGGCGCTTCTATATCTCTGTAGATTTCTCGTACCGTTGGATAATTGATACTTTCGAGGGAGAACTGGCGAGGGTCTGTTGCGGCTCTTATTTGACCCACCAGATTATTTAATCTCGAAACAAAATAAAGTAGTTTTTGTCGAGTTTTATAGGTATCTTCTAAGCTTCGAGTAATTCCGACCTCTATCCGTCGTAAGAATTCTTTACGCTCCCTCTTGTTTTCAACTATAGATTTTATCCAAAAACCGATTGCGGAAAGAAGGACGGCAAGAAAGGGGCCGAGGGCGGCGCCTATCAATGTCTGCCATGTATCTAAAAATTTTATAAATACTTCCATAAAATTTATTATTTATCCTTCGGATTTATTCGATATTCTTCTTCATCCATAAAGATTATCCACTTTTCTCCAAAACTCTCTTGAAAATTTCTCCATAATCACCATCTCCGTATTTATTGCTCACAATGTCGTTATCATTTAACATTGCGTTTTTTATCGATTCCCAACTCGCTTTTTTGAATTGATTCTTTCCAAAAAATTCCTTCAAATCCTCAACGAAGAACTTTATAAACTCTGTAAATTGATTTATCTTCTTCGGATTTCGCAGCTCTCGCGCCAATGCGATTCTGTGTTCAAACAACTGCCACGGCTTTATATTGGCGTTCCATCCCGGACTCCATCTAATTTTTGGATACCGCGTCATATCTCTAAATTTTTCATAATCCTCTTTAAAATAGGCGAACATAATCTGATCTATAAGAATAGTTCCGGCCAACGCGGATAAAAAATATCCAAGATTTTCCTTTGGAATATGATCGAGTGGGTCCTCTTTGTCCTTATCACCCTTGAATAGTTCCACAATCATAAGACCATATTTGCCGGCAGAAAACGGCTCAACAAAGTCAAAGGCGTGATTGCCAATAACATTGACTCTCTTCATCAGCGCTTTCAAATCTCTGGTAAATTGATTGTAATAATAATCTTTCGGACTCATGGTTTATATTGTTAACTGCTAAAGTCATTTTGTAATGAAACCAATTTCTTCTGATCTATATTTTTATCAAGATTCAGTAGCTTTAAATCAGAGAATAACTTTATAATTGCAACATTGTGCCAAAGTATCAAATCAATGGTCGGAACTAAAAACCCGAATTGCTGATCAGAAGTTTTGCCGAGATGCATATTTAAACTTTCTATATTTGGGTGAGCAAATCTGGACATCATTTTATATTTTCCTTTATGACTTTCCTTGAACTTTGGAGGGATAAAATTATTTTTAATTCCATTCTGATACTCTGTAATTTTTAAGTCGCTATTATTAAAGAAGTCGCGCAATCTTGATACTATTTCTTCATCAGTTGAGCCAGAAAAAATATAAAAAACTTTTACATACAACTCATAGATATATCTGTACAAGTATTGCGAAAGAAAAACATCGTTGGCAAAAAGTACATTTTCTGTCGAAATATTGAGAGAATAAATTTTGTTTAAAACTGCAGCCGCAAAATACTCTTTTGGCTTTTCATCTTTTTTCACAGCTCCAAAATTAAAACCGGGCTTAATGATTTCGCCAAAAGTAATAACCTTGCCCTGCAATGAATTCCTAATAGCAATATTTTTGTTATTTAGCTGATTTTCCATTTTCAACAATCCTAATCTCCTCCGGGGTGAGGGCGTAGAGTTTATAGACGAGCTGGTCAATTTGTTTTTCGTAGTCGCGGACTTTTGCTTGCTTTTCTGAATTTACTAAATAATCGTTGTCCTTAGTAATGGCAAGAATTTTACCAACCCGCTCGACATAAGGTTTTTGTTCCGTAAAAGATATCTTTGAGATTGGCAAGTTGTCTACCTCATAACCATTAACATTGCTGTTCGTGCTAAATGCCTTGAAAAACCAGTTGAGCAACTTAGAGTTTAATAATGCCAAAAGATAAATGTCGGAAATCATTTTATCGTTAATCAGAATATAGTTAACCGAATTTCCACAAAAAACATCGGGGTCAATAATAGCCATTTTTAATCGATATTTTTCATCAACCCCAGTAATACCCTGCATAACTATGCGCCCTAGTTTGAAATGCTGTGATTTATTCCCAGTATTTTCTTTGAAATATTTTGCTTGATCCAAATATTCAACTTCTCCCTGGCTCATTTTTTCCTTTAAAAACCATTTTTGGACTGCGGCACCTTTGATCATTGGTGCATAGCCACCCCCTTCTTTTTTGAGGAACTTTTTATGAAAAGTTAAGTTTATTTCTCCCTCGTAACATCTTGCAAAGTTTTTCAGCCTCGTTGTTTTAGAGATTTTTTTAAGAAACTCAAACTCTTTTTGGTCAATTGATGGTATGGCCGCATTGTTTGGGTCCATGTTGAGTACATCGAGATTAGAAAAGGTAATTTGTCGCGCGAGATTCATGTATTTATCTTTGTAGATTCTTAACAAGAATTGATATTCTTTGACCGCTTTGTTTTGGCTTATCAATATACAAACACTCATTTTAACATTTTCAAACACTCTTAAATAAATATTGTCTCGCTCGGGAAATGAATCAATTCTAAAAATTCTCTGCATCTCAAGGAAGTGTTTGCGGATTTTTGATGCAGAATTGTCCGCAAGAAATGAATTTTGAAAAATCTCACAAAGAATGCCTTCGGGTTTTTGGAGCTCTGCCGATTTTGCTAAAAACAACTTATACGCATTCAACTTGCCCCCAGTTGCTTTTTCATATATTGGATATCTGCGAATCTTCTCGATTTCTCCTCGTCTGTGTCCCTCGTAAACATCGTATGGAGGATTTGCGATTATTACATCAAACCCGCCTTTTTCTTCAAAGACATCAATAAATTCCAGTTTCCAGATAAAGAATGGTTTTTCTTTTTTTGGGTTGTGCAAACTCTCAAGCGCCTTTTGAATGTTTGAGCTTGAACCAAGCCATTTGCTGAATCCGGATAAATACTGCTTGCGGCTTTTTTCATCAAGCATATTTGCTCTTGATTCGGCTTCTTTCTTTTGAGAGGCGAGGTCCCGATACCGTTTTTGCAAAGCTGTGCCAATCAGCCAATCTTTTATGTCATTGATCTCCTTTCGCTTTTTTAGCTTTTCCTTGTCATCGTGAATACTGAAATATTCTTTAACTTTCTTTCTTAATGCTTCAATCTTTTTATCTTTTTCCTGATCAACCAGCAAAGATGCCTGCGTTTCTTTTTCGCCGTTATAGAACTTTATCCCTTCAAACTCTTCCAGAAGAGAATTGCCGCACATAAGGCGGTAATCAAGATTCGGCAATGGCTCAATATCCTCAAGATCGTAATCCACGACCAATGCAAGCCACAGCCGCAGTTTGGCTATTTCAATTGCGCCCGGATCAATATCCACGCCGTAAATGCAGTTCTGAATCGCTTCGCGCTTTAGCTCGTATTCTTTCTTTTGCGGGATTAAATGATGATCCGGGGTCGTCTGCAGGAATATCCGAAGCTTCACGATCATATTGAGCATACCCACAAGAAACGCGCCAGAACCACAAGCCGGATCACACACTTTTATGTTTGCCAGTAAATCGTCCAATTCCTTCCACTGGCCAGGCGTGAAGCTTTCTCCCTTTTGCTTTTTGAAATTCTCAAAACTTTCGGAGTAGAAAATATAGTTCCGGATGTTTTCCTCCGTGATATTGGAGTGATTGGAAACAAGGTAATTGACCAAAGATTCCCGGCACATGTAATACACGATCTCGCGTGGCGTGTAATAAGTGCCTTTGCCCTTGCGCAAGTTTTCGGGGAGCAGGTTCTCAAATACCTTCCCGAGCATTTCCGGATCAACGGCAATTTCTTTGTCGTCCGGACTCTCTTCTTCAACGGTAAAGTTATAACGCTCAAAGACATCAAAAATGGATTGGAAAATCTTATTGTCCAAATACATCAGGCTGTTTTTCCAATCGTATTCGGCTTCAAACAAACCGCCGTTTAAGAACGGAATGCGGCTCCCAAAATCTTTTGAAAAGCTGGGGTCGGCGGAATCCCTATGCGCGTTATTGAGGGCGTTATAAAAAAGTTTCTCCAGGTAATCGTTGTAGAAGTTTACTTTTTTGGCGATTGCCTCTTTATAGATATTGCCCATAAAGTTTTTATCGCCCTCGCCCCACTTTTTGCCGGCCGGAACTCCGATCCACCCCTTTTTCTGGACGAAGTAGAGAAAAACTATTTGACCGAGTAGTTTTTTAGCAAAGTTTTCGGTATTGATATAGTTTTTTGAGGCCTCGTTGAGAAAAGTGTGATTCTTTGAAAGGTCTTCCATTAAGCTGTCAAAAAGCTTTCGGTATTCCAGATAAAACTCTTTTGTGACCTTCTCAACCGAAAAGGCGTCTTTTATTTTTTCAAGCGTTGAGAAATCTCCATCACCCACTCTCTGTAGAAATGTCTTATTGGTTAGTTCTTTACTGACGAAGTAAGTAAATCGGCGGAAATTGCTCCATTCACGCTTTGTGCCAACAGCTTCCGGATAAACCAAACTGAAACGGAAATTGCCGCCATCATCGTAAAAAATAAAAATACCGGCAGAGTACACCGAAAGTTCGCGCAGTATCCTTTTAGCTTTTTCGTATTGAGCTTTTTTACCGGATCGTTCGCTTAGGTCCCTACCAACCTTGGCGCTTGCTACCAATAACCTCTGTGATTCGGAAAATTCTATTTGTCCGAGTTTTACAAAGTCAAAAAAATCGGCGTCATCGTATTGAGAGAGCCGCTCATTGCTGAGACGGAAGTTTCCCTCTGCCCGGGTTTTAAGCCGAAAGAATTGGGAAAACTCCTTTATATCGGCGGATTCAATAATTTCTTCAAGCTTGGTTCTTGGCATAAAGATTTAATCTTTGACATTTTCAATGGCGACAATTACCTCGCTTTGCATGTTTCCGAGTTTTTGTTTGATCTTATCCAAATAGTCGGCGCCGAGATCGCTTTTTAACTTGTCGAATTCATTAAGAATTTTACTGATATCTTTTTCCTCCGGCGTAACAGTGCTTAAATTGGCTATTCGCCGCAAAGTAAAATCCGGCAATGTCTTGTAATCAATAATGTCTTCAAAAAGCATCCGCGCAAAAGACAGATGGCGATCAAATCCAGCCGGAGGATTATTCAGTAATGTATCGAGATTATTGCGTGCCCTATTTTCCAAACTTACCGCACCCGGAACTTGTTTTGCCTGCAATTTGAACTCTTTAACCTTTATATAATTGTTCCAAAAAGAATCACTTAACCTTTTTTGCGGTTCGTCTTTGCCACATTCTATTTTAGGATAGGCAAGCTCAAATGGCGGCTCGTCAACTTGTTCGCCGTTTTCCGTAGTACGAACATAAAATCCAAGCCCTTTCTTGATGAACACCGAGAGTAAATAGTCATCGTTTCCCTTTGCGACTTTTACGCGGGCCGGCAAGCTTTTTATTTTCTCAATCACCTCGGGGTTATTGTCGGCAATCTTGGCAAACGCGGAGCGAATTTTAGTTTGGAAACTTTCCTCCTCAACACTTTCCGGATTTACCATAATCTTTTGGAATAGTTTTGCCGCTGTCGGCTCCTCATCCGGTTCAAAGATTTTGGCATCCTCGCCAAGAGTATTGTGGATCAGGAACATCTTTTGAGCGGCGATCTCCCTGCTCCTTACATATTCCGACCCCTTTAAGGTCGGGAAGAAATTAAATATGAAAAGCTCATTGAAAACTTTCTTGCCAATACGGTTAATACGGCCCACCCTTTGAATAACCTTTGTCGGGTTCCACGGAATGTCGTAATTAATGACTGCGCCCGCGCGGTTAAGGTTGAATCCTTCAGAAATTTTATCGGTGGCCAAAAGAATTTGATAATCGTCTTTTTGCTGTCTGTAGCTTGCGTCAAAATTCTCCACAATGCTTGTAATCGTAGAATTAGACCAGTTGTCGGCAATAGACAAAATCTTGCCCGGAAAAGTAGCTTCCAGTTTTTCTTCAAGGTATTTTGCTGTATCCGAATATTCCGTAAAAATCACTATCTTACGATTAGGTTCAGAGACGGGATGCTCTGCGGACATCAATGACCGAATTTCCGCAACAAGCTTGTCGAACTTTGGGTCCTCGTCCACCAACCTTAATGTCTTTAGCGTGTCGAGAAGCTCTCCAAAAAGCTTTTTATCTGATTCAATGTCTCGCAAAAATTGTTCTTTGAGCTTGAATTCACCAACCTCATAAATTTTATATGATTTCGGATATTTGCCCTCTCCCAACTTTTGCTCATATTCTTCAAGCTGTTTATCGATCTCGTCTATATCCTCCTCATAAATATTGTCCATCAGCTTCCTGTCCAGAATGAATTTGCCGCCAGAATTTTCAACAAACTTCTGAACTTTATCCGTGATTTTGTAGAAATTCTCTATACTTCTGGAGAACGCACCGAAAGAGCTTTCAAATCTTTTAACCAACAACCGCCTCATGAAATCAAACAAGTTTGACTGCATCAGGAATTCGCGGTTTTTCTCCAGGTCTTTTTCTTCAAATTCATCTTGCCCGGACTCATAGTAGAATGGCCGGTAAATGGCGCCGGTAAATCTGCGGCTTTCTTTGTCATCCCCGAAATATATTTTTGTTATGCTGTCGTAAAAATCCAACTGCTTATCTGTCATTTCAAAAAACAGCTCTTTGGGATCTTTAACTTCGGACAAATCATAAACCTCTTTTGAATAAACGGGGTCTTTTTTGAGGTCAATTCGGTTGCGGCGAATAAGAACCGGCTCTATAACTTGACGGATGCTGTTTGAGAGATAACGAACCCGCTCTTTGAGTTTGTCCGCCTCAATTTTTTTCTCACCGAACATGGCTTCGTAGTCAGCGGCCGCGCGACTTCGCTTCTGTTTATCCGGAGATTTAAAGTCCTTTCTGATGCCGGACAGTTTTTTGAATGCGCTGTTATATGATCTAAAGCGACTTGCCAAGTCATCATCCAAGCTGATTTTTGATTTTCCGGGCACTACGAATAACTTCAGCAGAGAGAAAATGTCGGCCGGAGTATTGCTGAAGGGCGTCGCGGAAAGCAAAATAACGATTTTATCCCGGCATATATTGCTCAATGCCTCATACGCTTCGGTATCTTGATTTCTGAAGCGGTGAACCTCGTCTACGATAATAACTTCGTATTCATTATTATCCTTTACCAGCTCCAGAGTCCGCTCAAGATTTTCAAGCCCACAGGCGCGTATTTCCCAGTCGTGAAGCTCAAAATCTTCTTTGTATTTTTTCCAGCCTGATCTTTTGTTCTCGTCGCCTATAATCCCCGGCGGGCAAATGATCACCCCTCGTTTTCCTAAACTTTTCGCTATCAAAGAAGCAATAATGCTTTTGCCAAGACCGACAACATCGGAAACGATTAACCCATTTGGCGTATCCGGACTATTAATGATATTAAGCGCCTGCGAGACGGCATCGAGCTGATATTGATACGGTTTATATCCCTTGCGTTCAAGAAGTTCTTTTACGCTTTCCTTTACTCTCTGCTGACCTTGCACATCAAGATAATTTTTTAGTACAAACGCGAATGCCTCAAAGGGCGTGATATCGGCAATAAGCGTTTTATTTTCAACTAAGTTGATTAATCTGTCCTGATAAGTAGGTACTTCCGTAATAGGCACGGCCTCGTTCCAATTTCTTTCAAAATAATCGTTCGCCTCCTCGGTTCCATGATCACTGATTTCAACATTAAATTCATTCTGCGTGGAAAGTCCGGAGCGCGTTAAGTTGCTACTACCCGTAATAAGAACGGATTTTTTAAGCGTTTTTAATTCATCTTTGATATTAAAAATATAAAGTTTGTCATGGTGCGGTTGTAGAGTTTTGCGGATTCTTAATTTTCCTGACTTTATAAGTTCCAGATAAAACTTCACGCGTTCGTAAAATTCTTTCGTGTCAAATTCATCGGAGTTAATTGATTTTGCTATTGAATCAAAGAACTTTTCTACCCTCTCCCTATCTGTGATATTTGTGTTTGGGTCCGGATACTCAATTAAGCCGTGAATAGTTTTGTCGGTGTTAAGCCCAACTAAAACATCCATCTGAAACGAAGGGTTGCTTTTTAACGCCTCGTACAATTCGTCTATGCCGGAAAAATAGAAAAAACCGACAAGAAATCTCAATTCCTTACTACTCTTAATAAGCTCGGTAATTCTTTGCTTGAGCTGTTTATTCTTTTCGTTTGTAATAAATGTTAGATCGGAGTTCATATTCATTTTCATTTTTAATCTTTTGTGCGTCTCTTATAACTTTCTATATCTTGTACTTCTTCCAAGCCCAATTCGCTCGACTTTTTTGAGCCGCAAAAGCTTGTCTAACGCTTGATTGACCGTGGGTCTGGCAACTTTTGCTTTTTTAGCAATTTCGCCGGGAGCGGCTTCTTCCACCGTCTGTAAATACTGCCATATCGAAAGCTGCTTCTTTGAAAGAAGTTTCTCAATATTTTCTTTTGATAGCAACTCAACGGCCATCTTTGATTGCTTCAAGAAAATGATGAAAAAGAAATCGAGCCACGGGATGATGGTTTCGCTCTCGGCTTTGAATGTCTTTTGACTTTGACGAAGCGCGAGGTAGTACTCCGGCTTGTTGTCTTCCACCAGCTTCTCGTGCGAAATATACGGCATATACAAGTAGCCCTCTTTAAGTAAAAGAAGATTCGTAAGAACACGGCTAAGTCGGCCATTGCCATCTTCGAACGGATGAATCTGTAAGAACTCCACGAGAAAGTTACCTACAATGAGAAGCGGATGATACCTTTTTTCTGCCAATGCCTCTTGAGTCCATTCAACCAATTCTTGCATTTCTTTGGGAGTAAGATATGCCGGCGTGGTGTCAAAAAGTACGCCTACTGACTCGCCAGCGGTGTTGAGCATGTGTACCTTATTCTCAATTTTCTTGTAGTCGCCCCTGTGAGTTTCGTCCTTTTTTACATGCTTCAAAAGTTCTTTGTGAAAATGCTTAATAGCGCTTTCGTTAAAGCGCAGATTTTTCCACGAATCAAAGACATTTTCCAGCAATTCGTAATATCCTTTCACCTCCTGCTTATCGCGGTCAGTGAATTTCTGAATATCAATGC
>Ga0209541_10014185_pt1 | contig 12054 bp, 11 predicted proteins | sample RifCSPlowO2_01_FD_184027 | JGI IMG/M metagenome (GOLD analysis project Ga0209541, IMG submission 184027) | Groundwater microbial communities from Rifle, Colorado - Rifle CSP2_plank lowO2_0.1 (SPAdes) (version 2) | ecosystem: Environmental > Aquatic > Deep subsurface > Groundwater | place...
TGAAACTGTTTATGTAAAAGGGAAGCCCAGACATAAGATTTTAAAGTACTTGGGAACGGCTGAGAATATTTATAAGAAGTTTAAGGATTAGAACTTTTTACACACAGCAGTTTTGTAAGAAGCATATTTACAAGCAGTTGAAAAGAAGCTTTTATAAGTTAATCTGGCTTTCCCTAGAATATGGGATTTTTGCGAATATTTGAAACTAAAGATGCAAAGTATTATCTTGGCCTTGGACGCCATGACAGATCAAGCGCAATTCTTTTTCGAAATGTGGATTTTTATGATATTGATATTCTGGTTCTTGAAGAGCCTTTAGATGATGATAAAAATTCGCTGGCTTATATGGTTAATCATGTGCAAATAGCTGAGTTATACTCCATGGCAAAGAGAAGAAACCCAAAAATTAATGTTTATGGTGTTGACATTGTCCCTTACCCTAGAGAAATTCAGAATGCTTTATTTGAAGAAATGGTCATTGTTAACGGTGGAATAAGCTTAGCAGGCTTAGGTGTGATTGGATACTCCGGGGTTAAGATTTGCAAAAATTTGGATAGAAGGGCATTTCTTAAAGGAGCCATCGGAATTGCCAGCGGCCTGTTTCTCACTTCACCGGTAGTATCATATACTATTGAATCGATGATGGAAGACCAAGCAGAACCAATATCAGATTTTTTTGTAAATGCGACAAGAGAGTTGTTTAATTTAAGGACAAATACCATCCCAACTCCCTTGATAAGCTTTCGGGATGCTGTTGTAGCAAAAAAAATTTCTGAATACCTCGTTCCTAAAAACAAAAAAGAAGGCAAAAAAGTTAATGTTGCAATAATTTATGGCTCATGGCATTCAGGCATTGAGACAAAACTATGCAACCCCTGGATTAGTGACGCCACTATCTACTATTTTGACAGCATCCGGGAATTTGCCAGAAAAGATGTGCTTAATGGGGTCAGAGAGATTATAGGAACAAGATATGGGCCACAAATGCTCTATCATAACTGCAAACTATTCTAAAGTTTATGCTGTTGGGCTACTGGTGGCAATCTCAAAAATCAAAATATTTAATAATATGGGCATAATTTCATTTTTCTGAACATGCCGAGAAAAATTCTGATTACTGGCGGTCTAGGATATCTTGGGGTTAAGCTTGCTAATTATCTTTCTAAAAATCCGCAGGCGCTAAACTGGAACAGCAGAACAGAAAGGATAAAAACAATAGATCTCCTCGACGTAAAAGCAGATACTCCAAATAAAAGATTATTGAAGCAGGAGCATGAAATATTTGTTGCAGATCCATCTGATAATGATAAAACATTAGACTATATGGTCAAGGGAAACTATGACACAATCTTCCATTTTGGAGGAGCCCCTTCAGGAGCGTGCCAAAAAGATCCTTATTTAGGGCAGGAGAATATTAAAGCTACTGAAACTGTCTTAGTGGCTGCATCGCGAATTTATAAGAAAGGCGGAAGGGAAAAAACCAGAGTCATTTTTCCAAGCTCTTTGCTGGCATTTGAAAATATTGGCAGGATATATGACTGCACAGAGCCAAATGCCAAGATGCCATACGGAAAATCGAAGCTGGAATCTGAGCGCAAGGGAGCCTACTGCTTGGGGGCAGATTTCAGAGCCTTGAGGGTATCAACAGTTATTGCGAGAAGAGAGCCTTCTACAGCAGTTACTGCCTATAACTATAATCTTCCGAATAAGCTGCTTATGGGGGAAGATTGCACTGTCCCTGTTGACAGGAATTTTGTTCATCCTATAATCTGGATAGATGATGTGATAAATGGATTTGTAAAGCTGCATAACTTGAATGAAGGGCAATTAGCTGGTAAAAATAACCGCCCTTACCGCGTATTTAATATCACAAGCCACCCAATAATGGCAGAGGACTGGGCTTCTATCGTTGAAAGTTACAAGAACAGACTTCCATGGAAACTTGGAGATGTTATCTGGAAAAAAGGGACTGAAGAAGATTTAAAGATCCTCAATGCAGCAGGAAAATATATCAATGGAAAGTTAGCATCAAGTTATGGGATTACTGCAAGCACAAGCCCAAAAGAGATGGTAGAAAACATCTATGAACAAATTTTAATGGAGAGAAATGTTAAATAAGTTTACAAAATAATTTAAAAGTAGAATAACCTTAACTTTATTGCAGAATTAAAAATTAATTTCCTGATTGGCATGCCGCTTATTAAAAATTACAATTTTACTTTATTTCCTGCCATGGCCCATTGATAACGCTTTTAAGCTTGTCGTAGCCATTCGGTAATTCAGGGTCTAATAGCCTTGAAAAAACGCCTTTAAAGAATGTCTTTGTCTCTTTGTTCCATCTTTTGTTGTAAGCTATTATATCTGATGGATAGTCTTTTGAGGAAAGCAGCATTCTATTGACTATGTTCCTCCCAACATCATCCACAGATTCTGTTGCAAAATTTTCTGCTTTCGAATAGGTTTCTTGCAAAGCTAGATATTTGGCAAATGTTTCCTTCATTTTGCCTTGTTCCTTGTTACCCTCAGTCAATTCCATCAATGCATTTGCATCTCCTTCCAAAAATATCTTTGTATATACCCCAATATTTTCACGGTAAAGCTTTTTAACAAACTTTTCTTCCCCTCCGGCTTTGTTCCAGAGGTTATAATGCAGCATATGTGTATCTATTGGGCCGGGTGCAATGTAGGAAGCAACCTCTATTGTTTTACCTCTAACTTCGCTTTGGCAAAAATCAATCCCGGGAGATTTGGATGACACATAAACAGACCTTCCTGCCCTGGGATCCAATCCTTGGAAAGAGCCAACTTCACAAAGCCTAAACTCAGTAGGATTGTCTACTCCATTAAATGAATTTAATTCCATTACAGCTTTAGCAACCATTACATGGCCTGAATAATTCGATCCAATCAAATTATTTATACTTTCAGGACTCATCTTGGTAAGAGACCCGAAATCATAAGCTCCAGCATTATTAAACAAAAAATGAATGCCAACTTGAGGATTTGGCCCCTTCAACTGCAAAAAAGCTTCTTCCAGCTGTACCTGCAGTGTATCTTTGAATACTCTTTCTCCGCATTCTAACTTATCACCGTATTTTGAAGGATTTAGATCTAAAAGCACAGAAACTCCTTTGTACCCTAATCTTTCTTCCAAGCCTTTATTTTTGGTTCTGGAGATGGTAATAATGCTCATATTAGGCAATGCAGAATGCAGGTTAAGGGCAATTGATTCCCCTAAAGACAATGGAGACGTTCCGGTGACAACTGCTGCCAGACTATTATTATCCAAAAAGCCCTTGTTTTTGTACCTGTCATGCCATTCCTGAGAATTCATTTGCATCACCTTTGTTTTTTAAGTTATAACTCCATATTACAAATTAATCTGATTTTTGAATCTAGTTTAAATAATTTATGGATGAAGTTCATTGCAGTTATAACTCTTTAATGATTATTATCTGCGTTTTGAAGTTTGATTAAATGGCGTGATAGTTATTGAATAATCCTTCCTTGATGAAGGCTTAAGGCTCTCAAACTTTCCATCTGTGAAATAAGCCTGTTTTTTTGGATCTACTGGAATTTGGGTGACTGGCTCTATGCAAAACATTCCGGCATCTTTCCCAGGAGACCATAGCATAAAATTTCCGAAATTTCTCGCATCCAGATAAAATCCAATGCCTGTTGATTTATTCCCATAAGCGATATAGTCGGAATCAGCAATTAGAATCGGCCCTTTTGCTTGTGAAACATCACTTATGAGCTCTTCCAATCGGTATTGTTTTATGCCATCTGAATCAACAATTTCGAACATCCCATCCTTGGAATTTCCATTAACCTTAAAAGCTGGATGCCAGCCAAACATGTATGGCATGGTTTCCTTGGAAAGATTGATAAGTGAAAAAGTAGCCTTCAGTTTATCGCCTTCAAGCTCAAAGGTTTTTCTAAGCAAGTACTCAAATGGCCAATCAAGATATTCAGGATTTTTGCTGTCTTTAAGGTGTTTTGGGTTCTGTATTTTTGATATTCCGTCATGATATTGTGTTAAGCTTATCCTTCCTGGATAATATGGTTGTGTTAAGTTTATCATTTCTCTATCAAAACACAAGTTTCTTGAAATTCCATGCTGATCCTGGATAATTTTCCTCCCCCCAGCTTTGACTTTAAAATCTTTTACGGGCCCAACAACAGGAAACATAACAATCTCAGAATCAGGCCATCCTTTTTTATCAGCTTCTGTCTGCAGGTCTTTAGGCTTAGCGCCTCCATGCAGGTATTCTATGCCATCTCTGACCAAGCTTACCAGTTTGCCGTTAGAAGAAATACCAGCTTCAAGGATGCTGTTTGTCAGTTGTACCAGACTGCTCATTTTACTGGTGAATTATGGCGCCTTTATTAAGCTTTCCAATTGCTCTACTTTCAGATTTGTGAAGTCAGGAATGATAAGCACAGGATTGTATCTCCTTGCAAGCTCTTTGTTTTTAGTTACTGCAATCAGCTTAAATTGCGCTTCTACTACTGATTCAAATCCAGGCTTGCTGTCCTCAAAAGCAAAAGTGTATTCCGGGTCAGCGTCTATAAGCCCTGCTGCCTTGAAATAATATTCAGGATTTGGCTTGCTTGGGTTTGCTACATCTTCCCTAAAGACAAACGCATCAAAGTAATCTTTCATGTTTAATTTGTCTAGAAGTTTCAGGCCAGGCTCTTTTCTGGCAGATGTCGCAAGCGCTGTAATTGCGCCATACTTCTTCAGCCCTTTTAAAAATGATGATGCTCCCGGTATTTCCTTAGCGCCTTCGTAAATAAGCTTATCAACTTTTTTTTCTTTTAGGTCTACTACCATATCCAATTCAGGGAGTTTTTCTTGTTGGCATAACAAGCCCATAGAAATCAGCTTCTCAATCTTTTTTTTCCCTGCCAAGGCGCCAACACTGTCATCTGAATCATAAATTCTTCCAATTTCTTTAGCATCTCTATACGGACCATATTTTTTGCAAATGCTTATCCATGCTTCTTTGTGGAAATTCCATGTATCTACCAGCGTACCATCCATATCAAAGATGCCATAAAGTTTTTGAGCCATTTTTCTGGTTTTTATTCAGTATTTTTATTATGTAAACTTATCTGGTTTTTTCCCTTCGGCTTATTGTCTTGCCTTGATTGCAACAAATTTTGCCTGCCAGCGCATTCGGCAGAAATTGATTCCGATGCAGTTGCTTTATTGGCAGTTTTATCTTTAATGTTATTGAATCTGTAGCAGTTTATTATCTTGGAAATGCTACATGGCCAGTTGTATTTGTTTTTGCTAAGTAAAGATGACCTGCGCTTGTTGTTACAAGCAATAAATCCAAATCTTTTCCGCCAAAAGCGCAATTGTTCGGCTTTTGCACTGGTTCCGGCAATGGATAACAATTCAATACTTTTCCATCTGAAGAAAATTTTATTATTTTTGGCCCAGGAGGCAACCCTCCCCGGTCATATTCGGTATTCTTCCGATCTCCGGCAGTAGCCCAAATGTTTCCCCCTATATCCAGTTTCATTCCGTCTATTCCACGATTAGGCCAGAAATTATAAAGCACCTTTTTAGGCAAAAGGCTGCCATCTTCTCCGACAGCATAAGACCTTAAGTCTTTTTCCTCAGATTTTCTTCTTCCTGATTGCGCAATATACAAGATTTTTTCATCTTTTGAAAATACAATCCCATTTGGCCTTGTTGTATCAAATACAACCCTATGGATTGAATAAGAGCCATCCAATGCTGGATCAAGCCTGTAGACAGAATCATGAGTGAGCTCTTTATGCTTTCTTGTCTGAGTTTCTGGGCCACCGCATGTTTCATACCAAGGATCAGTAAACCAGATTCTTCCTTTAGAATCAATAGCCAAATCATTGGGCATATTCAGCCTATCTCCATTATATTTATCAGCCAGCACAACTGTTTTATCCTTATCATATCTTACTATAGCATGCATATTATTATGGCCTTCACAGGCAAAATAATTTCCGTTCTTGTCAAACATTGTGCCATTTGCCATGTTTGTATTCTCCATGAAAACCTGCACTTTGCCATCAAGAAAATAGCGGAAGATAGCGCTTTCCTCCACAAGAGTGAACCTGAAAGCCTCGCCATCCCATTGCGGCCCTTCAGTAATAACTGGATTTTTTGGCGCCCATACAAGCTCAAAATTTAATTTAAGTTCCAAATCCATGATTAGCGGAAATTCAGCTCAATATTTAATAGTTTTGCTTTATTTAGCGATATTTTATTACCTAACTGCAGCAAAACATTGATTAAAAATTTTGATTCATCCCAGAGTCATTTCCAGATTGTTCTGGGCTGCTGCAAAGCAGATTAGCCATCAAAACATTTTTATATGGTACACCTTTCTATTTTATATTGGCATTGGGCCCGTGGTCTAGCCCGGTATGATAACTCGTTTACACCGAGTAGGTCACCAGTTCAAAACAGCTTTTTTGTTTCCACAACAAAAAACCTGGGACAGCGGAAAATCCTAACGGATTTTCTAGGTTTTCCTTTAGGAAACAAATGCGGTCAACTTTCCGTTGGCTGTTTGCCTAGGATTTTTGTCAAATAAAAATCAAAAAAGCTGGTGAAAGTCTGGTCGGGCCCACCATTTTAAAACGCCAAAATTGGCATTCCATTTAGATTTTAATGCGCCAGTCGTCCAGTGACCTGCAGCCCTAAAGCTGCGGCTGGAAGTTAAGATGCGGCCTTGCCAAGGCTGTGACCCGAGAATTTTAGCTAAAAGCTAAGGTCGGGATTTCGAATCTCGGCTGGCGCACCTTTTTTCTTTAAGAAACGTTTAAATACCATTCAAAATTCTAAGCTGGATTGTGGGCCTGTAGCTCAGGCTGGTTAGAGCGCCGTCTTTAGAATATCATCTAAACGCGCAAGTCTTATATGAAATTTTTGGGCACATATCAGCAACCCAAAAATTCTCTGGGCCAGCCGGAAGTCGCCAGTTCAAAACGGCCTTTTACAAAAAGCCCGGGGAAAAGTATGCAATGCAAAATTTCGCGTTGCTCAATTCCGCGGAACGATGGAAAAGGATGATGAAAGTCTGGTCAGGCCCATTCATATTATCTAAGAGCGGCCACCACATAAAATTACTTGATATAAACAAGATGTTGGCATTTGGTGCTATTAATGACTCAAAAAGCTAGGTCATACACTGATGAAGTAGTGTATAGGCTGGAGAAGCTTTCTAGTGATTATAAAGTTGAGAAGATAGGGGAAGTTAATTATCCAATCGGGTCTTATACCCTCTATCGCGTTGCTGCCGGAAACAGAGAAAAAATGGCAGTTGTGCTGTCTGGAGGGGTTCATGGGAACGAACCTGCAGGAGTGTATACATCCCTAAATTTTCTGGAAAAAGAAGCGCATCTATTCTTGGATGATTTTTGTTTTTTTCTTATCCATGCATTAATCCTTTAGGATTTGAAATAGATTGCAGGTATAATCCAAAAGGCGTGAATTTGAACAGAGATTTTGGCGATGATATTATCTCTGGGGAAGCAGGCATTATCAAGGATAGCTTAAAAAAAGATGCTAAACAGTATATATTTGGCATAGACATGCATGAAATTCCAGAAGTAGAGGGAGATTTAGTCGATGGCAAGTATTATGGCAGCTTGCCAAAATCGTTTTTTATGTGGGAAAATTGCAAGGATAAAGGCCTAAGGATTGGAAAAAAAGCCTTGGAAACTCTTAAAGGCAAAGGTATTCCTGTATGCAGCTATAAAGAGATACTCGGTGAACCAAATAACAATGGGGTTATATGGTATCCAGAAGGATTGAAGAATGAGATGTATCTGGCATCAGCAACATTTGATGCTTATCTTTCTAAGCATTATTGCAAGCATGTTGTAACTTCTGAAACCCCGGTGATATGGATGTTAGATACAAGAATAGAGGCTCATCTCACAGTTCTGAGGACTGCATTGGAAGAAAAAAAGAAAGGAAAATAAGAGTACATATCCCCATAATGCCATTAATTTAACCCTAAAACTATCCTTTATACAGCCTTATTTTGCAAGCGATAAGGCAATGGAGAATATCTGCTGCCGGGAACTTGTCTGCCTAAAGCTTCTGCCATGGCTCTGACGTGATGTGGACCAGAGCCACAGCATATACCAAGATAGTTTACTCCAGCATTCTTCGCTTCTATAGCGAAGTCTGCCATATCCCCCCTGTCAAGGAGCAGTGAATCCATGTTTGCTGGAAAAGCAGGCTTCCCGTCTCTGCGTTTTAAGCCCATGAATGAATGTTCATGATCAGTAGTATTATACGGGACGGGCAAAGCTGCCATATAACCTTTGATTGTTTCTCTGATCTGCCTTAGGACGGGCAGCATGGTCTGCGGCCCCATTACGCAATTAAGGCCAACAACATCAGCTCCGTTCGCTTCAAGGATTTTGCAGGCATTTGGAAAAGTGTAACCATCAGATGTGCCAATCTTCCCAAAGTGAGAGCCGAAGGTTATCACTGCCCGCATATCCATAGACTTTATTACCTCCAAAGCCACTAAAGCTTCTCCTAGGTAATCAAGAGTTTCCGCGATTATGAAATTGGCGCCTTCTTCCTTGGCAATTTTTGCCTGTTCAGTATATATTGAGCGTATGAGATTTGAGGTTTCGTTGTGATTGTTTGGATTATAAATATGTGTATCGCCAATATTGCCTGCCAGCAGAAGATTATTGTCCAGAGCAACAGATTTTGCAATTTTGAGCGCTTGCCTGTTGAATTGCTCCAACTGGTCCTGCCTGTTGATAAGGCTCAAGTTTTTTCTGTCCGAATAGTATGTCAAAGCAACCATTACATCAGAACCTGCAAAGGCAAAATCCTTGTGAAGCTGCTTAACCGCATCGGGATTATCAAGAACAGCTTCGGGTATAAATTCAGGAGCTTGAATATATCCCCTCCTCTCCAATTCAAAAACATAGCCTTCTGCGCAAAGCACTATGCCTTCTCTTAGCCTGCTAAGCAAGTCCATAGACCGTCTTTGCTTCAATTTTACTGCCTTTTTTATATACTTTGCTTATTTGTTTGAAGTTGAGTATATTCAAAAATGTCTAAATTTTAGCAACCTTTAAAAACGAATTATCTAATCTTATGCTTCACTGCTCCCATGGTGTAGTCCGACAATCTTTTTGCAGGCAAAAGCTTGGCAGAAAAATTGGACTAAGACAATCATTCGGCCCTCTCGCGGCCGAGACTCGGGTTCAAAACAGCTTTTTTGTTTCCACAACAAAAAACCTGGGACAGAGGAAAATCCTAATGGATTTTTTAGGTTTCCTTTAGGAAACAAATGCGGCTCACTTTCCGTTGGTCGTTCGCCTAGGATTTTGTCCGCAAAATCAAAAAAGCTGGTGAAAGTCCCGATGGGAGCACCATTTTTTATTTAATCAAGGATTTTCACCATTCAGAAAATGGAGCGTAATGAGTATAATTTACTATACCTATACTCCTCATTCGCAAGTCAACTATAATCTTTCCCTTATCTTCTTTAGTTATATCTTTTGAAATAGCTTGAACTTTTTGGATAAATGCTTTCATTTTTTTTATATTGATATAATGGAATGTTGATGGATTGTAGTGATTTCCTTGATACATATAAAACTGCTTAGGCTCACAAACTTCACCAGTGCAACCCTTTGCAGGCTCAATATGCGGTGCTCCTAATCCGTGCGCAATTTCATGGATAGACACTGCTACAATCGATTTTATTCTTTTGTCTTCCGTAGCCGCTTTACTCATCAATCCATTAATATTGGCGTAGCAGATATGCACTTCAGATTCGCGTTTATTATATGGGAAAGAAGGCAATTGTTCCTTAAAAAGCATGCGTTCATATGTTCCCAGACCAAATTTCCCTGTAGGAGCATTTGCATGCATCTCAGGATATATCATTAGAATATCCAATCCCGAAAGCTCTGGGAAGGATTTAACTTCCTGGACTTTTTTGAACTTTATTCCTGTAGTATCAAATGCGCTGGTTGTTTCATGCAAAATCTGCTCCAGTCTTGGCTTAGTTAAGTATGGATTGCGATTAGAAAAATAAAGATTGTCTGCAGTAACTATATTATTCGCCATATCATTAACTATATTATCAACTGAATCAGCTGGCTTTTCACAGCCAATTAATGGCATGGTCATAGCAGCAGCGCCATACTGCAGCATCATTCTTCTGGTTAATTCTTTCATATTATCTTTCACAGATTAATAAATTGTGTTAATGCTTTGCTGTATTTAAAGCTCGTATGAAGGCTAATTGACTAAAAATTTTTTATCCCAAGGTCTTTAAGAATTTCCCTCGCAGCGTTATGCCCCGGAATTCCTGTCACGCCACCGCCGGGATGTGCTCCTGAGCCGCATAGGTAAAGATTAGTTATTGGTGTCCTGTAATTTGCTGAGCCTTTTACTGGCCTGTTATCAAAAATTTGATTCAATGTTAATGCTCCATGGAAAATATTGCCGCCAGTAAGCCTGAAATCCCTCTCTAAATCCAGCGGAGTGATAACTTCAGCAGCTTCGATTATATCCCCTATATTAGTATATTCTGCCATTTTTGCTATGGTTTTCTTAAGAAGATTGCCTTTTTCAGCATCCCAATTGCTGCCAGCTAGATTGTACGGAGTATATTGTGCAAATATATTAAGCACATGTTTTCCTTTCGGAGCCAAAGTCTTATCCACCACCGTAGGCATGCATGCTTCTAACACGAGATTATCTGGAATTTTTCCTGACTTGGCATCCTCAAAAGCTCTTTGGATATAGCTGGTATCTTCGCATATATGTATCATAGCGGGAATAGGGCCATCATAACAGTTGAATTTAAGCATGTCTCCAAGCACCAGGTTTATCTTAGAGCTGGCGCTGGAATAATCTATTTTTCTAATCTTAGCTAAGAAATCTTTTGGCAGTTCTTTTTCGTTCAAAAGCTTCTCAAAAGTGTTCCTTGGGTCTGCATTAGATGCAACAACATTTGACCTTATTTCAGTGCCGTCCTTTAAGGCTACTCCAGTAACAGTCCCATCCTTTACAAGTATAGACACCACATCTGCATTTGTCCTTATTTCTGCCCCGTAAGATCTAGCCACATTAGAAAGCGCTTGTGTCACTGCTCCCATGCCGCCCTGCGCATAGCCCCATTTTCCCCTTTTTCCGTTTACTGTGCCCATGACATGATGCAAAAGTACATAGGCAGTTCCCTTGTTTTTAGGCCCTGCAAAAGTTCCAGTAATGCCATCTGTGCACAACACAGCTATAAGCGGCTCGCTTTCAAAAAATTCCCTGGCATAGCCGTATGCCGAATATGTAGCCAATTTAATCAAAGTTGAAGCATCCTTTCCCAATAACAAAGCCTTTGCCTTAGAAAAAAGGTTGGACATTGAATAATTTGAAGGTGTTTTCATCAATAAGCCGCCTATAAAATCTATTGCCCGGTCTAATCTTCTTTCATATTCTGGGAGTTTTTCCGCATCTTTTTGGGAGAATTTTGCTATCTCCTTCTGAGTCTTAGCCATGCTGTGATGCATAAAAAGGTATCTTCCGTCTTTTAATGGGGTAAAGCTGCTTGGGTCTCTGTCCAAAACAACAAGGCCATGCTCCTTCAGGTGCAAATCTTCAGCAATCTTAGGGTGAAATAGCCCATAGGAATATGATGCTTTTGAGTACTTGGCTCCGGCAAGCTCTGCTGTTATGCAGGCCCCCCCAACTACATCTTTTTGTTCAAGAACAAGAACGTCCAAGCCTTTTCTGGCAAGATAAGCAGCAGCAACAAGCCCGTTATGCCCTGCGCCTATTATTGTAACATCATACTTTTTGTTCATATAACGCCTGCAATCTTAAACAGCATGATCAATCAGCAGTATTGATATATTAAAGCAGTATTGATATATTAAGAAGGGAAATAGGCTAGATTATAAGTTTTTTTATTTTATAATAGCGGCAGTTAGTTTTAATGTATGTTTTGCCGCTATTATATTCGGAGGAACGAACAATTTGATATTAATTACACTAAAAAGCCAGAAAGCTCC
>Ga0209541_10014187_pt1 | contig 12054 bp, 8 predicted proteins | sample RifCSPlowO2_01_FD_184027 | JGI IMG/M metagenome (GOLD analysis project Ga0209541, IMG submission 184027) | Groundwater microbial communities from Rifle, Colorado - Rifle CSP2_plank lowO2_0.1 (SPAdes) (version 2) | ecosystem: Environmental > Aquatic > Deep subsurface > Groundwater | place: Rifle...
TATCGGGGAGAAATAAAAGCAGGAATTATAAACCTGAGCTCCGATGACTACACCATCACCGCAGGTCACAAAGTTGCGCAAATGCTCATTCAAAAAGTTGAGCATGCAGAGATAAAAGAAGTTGAAGAGCTCTCGAACACCACGCGCGGGCATAGTGGATTTGGGAGCACAGGGAAGTAGACTTTTTTGATAGTTTGTGGTAGAAAGATAGAGGGTTTTTGATCTTAAATTTTTAGAGGGGATTCAAATGTCAGCTATTACCATTGCAATTGAGGGTTCTGATGGTGCGGGAAAAGCAACGCAGACAGAACTGTTGGTTCAACATCTTGAACAGAATCATAACAAGGTCGGACGTGTCTCGTTTCCTCGTTACAATACAACTTCGGCGGGCACGCTTTTGTTTGAATTCTTGAAATCAAATAAAGCGGCAGAGTATGACTTTGTGAACGCGAATCCAAAACTCGCATCTCGCATTTACGCGCAGGATCGGTTTGAATCGTTGGCGTATCTTAATGATTTGATAGCCCAAAATGATTTTGTTGTCTTTGATCGCTACGTAGAGTCGAACTTACTTCATCAAGGGGGGAAGTTAAAAACTAACGACGAAATGTTGGCGTTCGCAAATTGGTTATTTGGGCTTGAGTATGGCGAGCTTGTGTTGCCAAGGCCAGACATTATCGTTTACCTCGATCTCCCATACTCTTTCTCATATGAACGCGCATTTAAGCGTGCAAGAGAAAAAGGGGAGGAACTTGATGCGGTTGAGTCTAATATGGATTATGTGAGACGTGGGTCTGAGGCGGGGAGAATTTATGCGGAGATGTTTGGATGGGATGTGGTTAAGTGCGTCACTTTCCCTGAACCCCATTTTGCATACGAACTAAAACCCGAAGAAATTCACATGAAGATTCGCGAGATTATTCAGAAACAGTAAAGCGCACTCTCGTATTAGACCCTCAGTTTCGGCTGAGGGTTTTTTCTTTTTGCATACCCTATGTGTATCTGATACTATAGTATATTATACACATAGGGTATGCAAAAATATAACAAAGGAGAAATTGCAGAGATAATTCTTAAGACGCTACTTGCGGTTGGTTTTATTACGTTTGCAATTGCAATGCCGAACGCAGTACAAATTTTTAAATATTTTAAACCAAACAACTGGAAGGACAGAGCAAGGATAAAGGAGTCGGTATCTCGACTTGAAAAAGGTGGATACATTAAGAATAGAGGTGGAGCGAGTGAAACATTTACTTTAACCGAAAAAGGTCGCGAAAAAGCAATGCGATATGCAATTGAACAAATGAAAATTGCATCACAAAAAACGTGGGACAAAAAATGGAGGCTTGTCATGTTTGATGTCCCTGAAGAGAAAAAACAAGCACGCCGTGCGATTAACTTTGCGCTTAAAAAACTTGGTTGTGTACAGTATCAGAAATCAGTATTCATTACACCGTTCCCTTGCGAGAAAGAAATTGATTTCGTCGGGGAATGTTTTGGTATTCGTGAATACATTCGCATCGTTGTGGCAGGGTACGTCGAGGGGTCCGATACTCTCAAAAAAGCATTTAAGGTTTAAAGACGCCAACACTCTGACCCTACATGTATTTTATACTATATAACTTGGTACAATATATTCTGCGTTCGCTCGGAAATATAAATCCAATATTTGTACTTCACTCGCTCACTTGAATATAGTATAAAATACATGTAGGGTTGGCAGGAGAAAGTGGTTTTTAGTTTTTAAGTGTGCGTGGTATGCTCAATTCAATGAAAGAAAAACTAGAAACGTTGGTACGTGAGGCGCTTGGTGAGCTCGGTATCGAGGCTGGTGTCGTGGTAATCGAACGCCCAGCGGATATGGCTCATGGCGACTATTCGACGAACGCAGCCCTTGCGTATGCAAAGATGGCAGGTATTTCCCCACGTGAACTTGCAGGGAAACTTGTGGAGAAAATACTTGAAACTCCCAATGAAGAAGTAAAAGAGCTTGAGATTGCCGGACCAGGGTTTATTAACTTCCGCCTCTCGGATGCATATTTTTCAAACGCGCTCAAAGAAGCTGTTGACCAAGGAGAACAGTGGGGACACAATGAAGTTCTTAAGGGAAAAAAGGTTATTGTTGAGTATACCGATCCAAATCCGTTTAAGGAGTTTCATATTGGACACTTGATGTCGAACGCAATCGGCGAATCTATTTCGCGTATCGTTGAGGCGAGTGGTGCGGAGACAAAGCGCGCGTGTTATCAGGGAGATGTGGGAATGCACGTGGCAAAGGCAGTGTGGGATATTAAAAAAAGAATGTGTGTTCGAGAAATTCCCACGGGCGACGGAGATTGGAAGCAGGTTATTTTGGATTATCCTTACGAATTTGAATTAGACAAAAATTATGCAAATGGTAGTAAGGCATACGAGAGTGACGAGGCTGCAAAGAATGAAATTATTCAGATAAACAAAGCAATATATATAGGAAATGACGAAGAAATTAGTTATATTTGGGATGAGGGAAGAAAAAAGAGCCTCATAGAATTTGAAAAAATTTACAAAAAACTCGGTACAAAGTTCGATCACTATTTCTTCGAATCAAAGACAGGGGAGTTTGGAAAAGAAATAGTTCTTGAGAATCCCAAAATTTTTGAAAAAGGGGACAATGGTGCCATTGTGTACAAAGGAGACGAGGAAAAAGGGTTGCACACACGTGTATTTATTAACTCAGAAGGTCTTCCTACGTATGAAGCCAAAGAGCTTGGACTCGCAAAAATAAAGTACGATACATATCCATACGACACCTCAATCGTAATCACGGGCAACGAAGTGAATGCATACTTCCGTGTGCTTCTCGATGCGATGTCAAAAGTGTTTCCCGACTTGGCTACAAAGACGATTCACATTTCACACGGGATGCTCCGCTTGCCAACGGGCAAGATGTCTTCACGCACAGGGGACGTCATCACCGCTGAGTCTTTGATTGCGGACACCAAGGAAAAAGCACTTGAGAAAATTTCAAAAGAATTATTTACGCCCGTAGAGCAGGAAGAGCTCGCTGAAAAAGTTGCTATTGGTGCTATTAAGTATTCGATTCTCCGCCAAGCAGCGGGTAAAGATATTATTTTTGATTTTGATCAATCGCTGTCTTTTGAGGGGGACTCGGGTCCGTACCTTCAATACACATATGCACGTACACGTTCGCTTCTCGAGAAAGCAGGCGAGAAATCAGTCGATGCTCTGTGCGCACACACACAAACAAATACACTTCACAAACTCCTCCTTAGATTCCCTGAGACAATCCTCCGTGCAAACGAGGAGCGTGAGCCACACCATATTGTGACGTACCTCGTCGAGCTCGCACGCGAGTTCAACTCTTTCTATGGGAACAATATGATTCTCGACAATTCAGCGGACGAGGCGTACAAACTCGCACTGGTAAAGGCTGTGTCGCAAACGATGAAAAAAGGCCTCACGCTTTTAGCAATCCCGACTCCCGAGAGGATGTAAACATATTCAAATAATGCTCTGGTCTTTCTGCAAAGGCCAGAGCATTATTTTTTTGGAGAGAGGCCCCATTTGTGATATCCTAGAGAAATATGGACGAAAAGGAACAGGTAAAAAAATCTGACACAGCACAGCGCGAGGAGGAAACGCTCGCGTATTGGCAGTCTGCGAATATTTTTGAAAAATCGCTCGAGCAAACAAGGGGAGGTAAGGAATTCGTTTTTTATGACGGGCCGCCTTTTGCTACAGGGGCGCCACATTACGGTCATATCCTCACGAGTGTTATCAAGGATGCTATCCCGCGCTATCAGACGATGAAGGGGCGGTATGTTCGCCGTGTGTGGGGGTGGGATTGCCACGGGCTTCCTGTTGAAAATTTAATCGAGCAAGAACTCGGGCTTGGCCACAAAAAAGATATTGAGGAATACGGAATAGAAAAGTTCAACGAAGCGGCGCGCGCATCAGTGATGCGTTACGACACCGAGTGGAAAAAAATAATTCCGCGCATCGGGCGTTTTATCGACATGGGGCATTCGTACAAGACAATGGATGCCAACTATACAGAGTCAATCTGGTGGGCATTCAAAAATCTTTTTGACAAAGGACTCGTGTACAAAGGGTTCAAAGCGATGCACATTTGCCCACGGTGCGAGACGACGCTTTCGAGTAATGAAGTCGCCGATGGCTATAAAGATGTTGCCGATATTTCAGTGACCGCAAAGTTTGAACTCATTGAACCTAACACCCAAAACCTAACACCTAAAACCTATATCTTGGCGTGGACAACGACACCGTGGACGCTGCCGGGAAACGTCGCATTAGCAATAAATCAGGAATCAATTTATTGCAAAGTCAAAAGTCCAAAGTCGAAAGTCGAAAGTTCAGAATTCTACATTCTTGCTAAGGATCGATTGCAGTATGTACTGAAGGATATAGAGTATGAAATTATTGATGAATTTAAGGGTTCTGACCTCGTCGACAAATCCTACAAACCAATTTTTGATTATTACTCAAAAGACGCGTCATTAAAAAACCACGAGAATGGCTGGAAAATCTACGGCGCTGATTTTGTGACCATGGAGAGTGGTACGGGCGTGGTGCACATTGCACCTGCGTTTGGCGAGGACGACATGGCTCTTGGTGTGAAAGAAAATTTACCATTTGTTCAGCACGTTGCAATGGACGGCACGATGAAAAAAGAGGTGAGCGATTTCGTGGGGCTTTCCGTGAAGCCGAAATCAAAGGAAGAAAAGGAGCGTCTTTCAACCGACATTGCTGTTCTAAAATATTTACAGGATCACAACCTCTATTTTTCAAAAGAGAAGATCACGCACGCATACCCGCATTGCTGGCGTTGCGACACACCACTTCTCAACTATGCTGCGGATTCATGGTTTGTAAAAGTGTCTGCGCTTCGAGAAAAACTTCTTGCAGAGAATGCAAAAACTTCGTGGGTTCCAAAAAACATGCGCGATGGTCGCTTTGGCAAATGGCTCGAAGGTGCGCGCGATTGGGCTATCTCGCGCTCGCGTTTTTGGGGTGCGCCTATTCCCGTGTGGCAGTGTAAATCATGCAGTGAGATTGAAGTTTTTGGATCACGCGCGGAACTTTCAGCACGCGTTAAGAAATCGGGGAACCGTTATTTGGTGATGCGCCACGGCGAAGCAGAGAGCAACGCGCAGGGGATGGTGAGCTCGAAAGTAAATACAAATTCCGCGTATGGGTTGACCGAAGATGGTCGCATGTCTGCCACGGCTTCTGGCGAAAAACTTAAGGGTGAGAATATCGACATTATCATTACGTCACCTTTTTTGCGTACAAAAGAAACTGCGGAGATTGTTGCGGGGGTGTTAGGTTTTGACACACAAAAGATCATTGTCGACGAGCGTATCAAGGAAATTGATACAGGTGTTTTTGATGGGAAGCCAATTAGTGAATATCGCGGACATTTTTCTTCCGTTTTAGAAAAGTTTACCAAGCGCCCCGATGATGGAGAAAACCTTCTCGATGTGAAGCGTCGCGCGATGTCGCTTATGGAAGAGCTTGAAAATAAATACGAAGGTAAGACAATCCTTTTGGTAACCCATGAATACCCTACATGGATGCTCTCGGCAGGTGTGCGCGGTGCGACACCACGAGAATCGGCAGAGCTTCGTGGAGATAAAGAAGATTTTGTGAGCACAGGTGAAGTTACCGAGATTTCCTTCACTCCATTTCCGCACAACACCGATTTTGAATTTGATTTTCACCGCCCATACATTGATACGATAAAAGTTTCATGCTCATGCGGGGACATGATGTCGCGCGTGCCCTATGTGTTTGATTGTTGGTTTGAATCAGGGTCAATGCCGTATGCGCAGTTTCATTATCCGTTTGAAAATAAGGAACTTTTCGAGAAAAATTTTCCTGCAGATTTTATTGGCGAGGGTGTGGATCAAACGCGTGGGTGGTTTTACAGTATGCTCGTGCTTTCCGTCGGGCTTTTTGGGAGAGAGCCGTTTCAGAATGTTATCGTAAATGGGCTTGTGCTTGCCGAAGATGGACAGAAAATGTCCAAGAGACTCAAGAATTATCCAGACATATGGGACATCCTTAATAAGTATGGGGCAGATGCGGTGCGATATTATTTGTTGTCATCACCGATCGTGCATGCAGAGGATCTTGCCTTTTCAGAGCGCGGTGTGGACGAAGTGGTAAAGAAAAATATTGCGCGTCTCCTCAATGTGCTTTCATTTTACGAGATGTATGGCGGAGATGTGGAAGCCACAGAGGAGGATAGTAAAAACCCTCTTGATCAGTGGATCCTTGCGCGACTCGCAGAGATCACAAAAGAAATGACGCAGTCGTTTGACGCCTACGAGCTTGATCGCGCAGTGAAGCCGGTCAGTCTTTTTGTCGACGACCTGTCTACATGGTACATCCGTCGTTCTCGCGATCGTTTCAAGTCAGATAACGTAGCAGATCGTGCGCATGCTATTGAAACAACGCGTATGGTACTTTTCGAACTTTCAAAACTGCTTGCCCCAGTAATGCCATTTCTCGCGGAACATTTGTACGCGCATTCAGGTGGAGAAAAAGAAAGTGTGCATCTTGAGATGTGGCCGAAATCTGATAAAGCCGATGACCAAATATTGAAAAATATGACAGAAGTGCGTCGTGTCGTATCGCTTGCTCTTGAGGCGCGCGCAAAGGCGGGTGTTAAAGTACGCCAGCCATTAAACGAGTTGAAAGTTAAAAAGTTTTTATGGCCGAGCCACGAATCAGCTGATTCGAAGTTAAAAGAAGAATATGCTGAAATTATTAAAGATGAGATAAATGTAAAAGAGGTCGTGTTTATTGAAACGCTTAGTGAAGATGTCACACTCGACATTGTCATTACCCCCGAACTCAAAAAAGAGGGGCAGTTCCGCGACGTACTCCGCACGGTGCAGGGGCTTCGTAAAACAGCCAAGCTTAACCCATCGGAACTTATTACACTTCATATCAATACAAACGCCGAAGGGCGAATTCTAGTTGAAATGTTTTTGGAAGAGTTTAAAAAGACGGCTCTTCTTCGTGATTTTGTATTTGACGAGAAAACGGGCGAGCCAATTGATTTTGAAGGTATTCCTTTTGGTTTTTTTCTCGAGAAATAGCCATAAAATTGTTTTGAGTACGGCATCCTACTTTTGATTTTATGACTTTTAACTTTTAACTAGTTTTCCCATGTCCCACCACATCTACCACACCCGCGGTATTATTTTGAGTAGCCAGCCAAGTGGCGAGTCGAATCGCTTTTATAAGATCTTTACCGAAGAGCTCGGGCTTATTGGTGGCACAGCACAGTCGGTGCGCGAAGGGAAGTCGAAACTTCGCTACGTTCTCCAGGACTTATCGCTCGTCACCGTTGACCTCGTGCGAGGGAAGGAGGTTTGGCGAATCATAAGCGCGGGAGCATGGGACCCGCTTGAGAATATAAAAAGCGACAGAGAAAGCATGAAAATTTTTGCGCGATACACGGCGTTCCTTGAAAGATTGATTCAAGGAGAAAGGCACGATAAGGAGCTTTTTGATGAAATAGTAAGTGTTGTAAATTTCTTGAAGATTGGAGCAGTTCCGAAGGAGCTTAGGCTTTCTTTTGAAACACTCGCGATATTCCGTGTAATGACGCATTTGGGGTATATGAATCCCGATGGTTATGAACAATTTTTAGAGCCAGTCGAGTATTTGAATACTCTGTTAGAGGGATTTGAAAGTGTCCGTATAAAGGCCATCCTAAAGATCAACGATGCGCTGGATGCGTCGCATCTGTGATCCATAATGACAGGTTTAATTCTATTTCAGACATTAAAACTTTTAACATTATGGGATGACAGTGGTATACTAGAAAAATGGCAGATGATGTAAAAAGTAAAATTGCGGACCTCGAAAAAGAGCTTTACTCGAAGGATTTCAAGGCGCTTCAAGTGGAAGAATCTTTGAAGCCGAAAGAAGCGCGCGCAACACCATCGTGGGATATTGCTTCGGACGAGAGATTGTTTTTAGACGCACGTAAACGTCAGCACCGTACCATGAAAAAATTTGTTTTTATTTCCATAATGTTTTTTATTTTTGCGGCGGGAGTCGCAGGGTTCGTGTGGTATCGCGGGACAAACATTATTTCTAGCGAAAATATAATTATTGATATTTCGGCACCAATAACGATAAACGGAGGAGAACCATTTGAGACCAGATTTACGGTAACCAACAACAATAAAGTCCCCATTGAATCAGCAAAACTTTTTATAGAATATCCATCAGGGTTTTATTCCGCGTTGGACAATTCCGAACTCCCCCGCGCGGCAGTGGAGCTAGGAGCCATTGGCGCTGGTCAATCTGTGGTAAAAAGTATAGGCGCGCTTCTTTATGGTGAGGAGAATACCAACAAAGAACCGATGGTGACGCTCGAATATCGCACCACGGGGTCAAACGCAATACTCAAAAAAACAGAATCATTTTTGCTGCGCATCGCATCGTCTCCTGTAAGTTTGGTTTTGCGCGTGCCGAAAGAAGCAAGTTCTGGTCAAGAGATCGACATAATCGCCGATATTGTTTCAAACAGCAGGGATCCGATAAGCAATCTTCTTGTTTCGGTGGTATATCCGACAGGATTTAGTTTTATAAATTCTGACACGTCTTCTTTGTATGGTAATGATACGTGGGGAATCTCAGTGTTGGAACCACAAGAAAAGCGTACTATAAAAATTCATGGAGTTATTGAAGGGCAGGAAAATGAAGAAAAAACATCACGGCTTTCCGTAGGCACACCAAGCACGAAGGACGAGCGTTTTATCGGCGTAACGTACAATTCAGTCATTGAGTCAATTGTTATCACACGACCTGTTTTGGGGATAGAAGTATCCGCAAATGGAAGTTATCTGCCTGACACTGTAGTACCTCTCAATAGAGGAGTGAGTGTCGATGCGTATTGGAAAAATAATAATAAAACCAAAATTTCAGATGTGGTCATCGAGGTTAAACTAAAAGGCACCGCAATCGACCGATATACAGTTTATGCTTCAGGAGGAGGTTTTTATCAGTCGGTGGACGATACTATCATTTGGAACAAGATAGGAGATAAAAGATTTGAAACATTGGACCCCGGCGAAAGTGGTTCGGTAAGTTTTTCTTTTTCTCCAGTTGCGCTTGGTCTTGACGCAGAGCGTCTGATAAAGAACCCGCAAATAATCTTTGAAGTTCGCGCGCGCGCAGAGCGTGTCTCAGAAACAAGCGCCCAAGAACAAGTAGCTACATTTGTAAAGCATTCTGTAAAGTTTGAGACAGATCTGCGTTTGATCGCAAGAGGATACTTCTTTACGGGACCATTTGAAAACATTGGGCCATTGCCTCCTCAACCAAATATTGAGACAACCTACACCATATCAATGACTGCGCGCAATTCATCCAATAGTGTTTCTAATACAACTGTGCGGACTTCGCTCCCACTGTATGTGAAGTGGATGAATAAGGTTTATCCAGATGGCGAGGGTATTACTTACAACGCAAACACGCACGAGGTGGTCTGGAACGCAGGACGCATCATTTCCGGCGGCTCGCGAGACGCATCGTTCCAAGTGTCACTATTGCCAAGTATAAGCCAGATCAACAGCGCGCCTTTTTTGACAGGAGATTTTACGTTAACTGGTACAGATGATTACACAAAGACTGAGGTGTCTGATAAAATCTCAGCAATAACGACTGCACTGTCTTCCGATGGTGAATTTATGCCAAATTACTCGAATGTGGTACAATGACAGTCTGAAAGTCAAAAGTCCAAAGTCTATAAAGCAGATGCATTTGAACTCACTTTTGACTTTAAGACTTTAAGACTTATGACCCAAGCATCTGACATAATGGAAAAGATTACCTCGCTTTGCAAGCGTCGTGGCTTTATCTATCAGGGTTCCGACATATATGGTGGCATGGCGGGCATGTATGACTTTGGTCCCTACGGCGTGGAGCTTTTGAATAACATAAAGCGTGAGTGGTGGAAAGAGCACGTGCAAAACAAAGACAATTATGTTGGTCTTGATTCAGCGATGTTCAAGGATCCTCGTGTGTGGGATGCGTCGGGGCACACGAGTGGTTTTTCTGACCCACTTTCGGAGTGCAAGAAATGCAATACGCGCATTCGTGTGGATAAGGAGCTTGGGAGAATTGGTGTGACCGCAGATGAAAAAATGTCGGAGGTAGAGCTAAATGCACTTTTTGACGAGCACAAGAGTAAAATCAAATGTCCCAAGTGTGGTGCCACTGATTTCACTCCTGTCCGTGCGTTCAACCTCTTGGTCAAAACCAACATGGGAGATTTCACGGGCAAAAACGAAACCCCAGTGTATCTTCCCGGGGAAGCGTGTCAGGGAATCTATCTCAATTTTAAAAATGTTGTCGACACCACGCGTATGAAGGTGCCGTTTGGTATTGCGCAGATTGGCAAGGCTTTTCGTAACGAAATTTCCCCCCGCAACTTCCTTTTCCGCACGCGCGAGTTTGAGCAGGCTGACACGCAGTACTTTGTGCGCCCCAACGAAAACAAAGAAGCGTATGAGAAAATCAGACAGGAGCGTTTTGCATGGTATGTGAAGATGGGAATCAAAGCGGCGAACCTCCGCTTTAAGCAACACGACAACCTTGTTTTCTATGCATCGGATGCATGGGATATTGAGTACAATTATCCATCATACGGTTTCGACGAGATGGAGGGTATTCATGACCGCACCGACTACGACCTCACCCAGCACATGAAGCATTCTACGGTGGACCTCAACTATACCGACCCTCATACCGGAGAGAAATATATTCCGTGGATTTTAGAAACATCCGCTGGTCTCGGTCGCATGTTCCTCGCATTTATTTCTGATGCCTACACGGAGGATGAGCTCGGTGGCGAGACCCGCACCGTGCTCAAGCTTGCCCCACGCCTCGCACCCATCAAGTGTGCCGTTTTCCCGCTCCTCAAAAACAAGCCTGAGCTTGTTGCAAAAGCGCGCGAAGTTTTCGCAATGCTCCGCACCGAGTTTATGTGTGAGTTCGACGACAACGGCAACGTGGGCAAGCGCTATCGCCGTCAGGACGAAATCGGCACACCATTCTGCGTAACCATCGACTTCGACACACTAGGGGAGAACCCTGATCTTTTAAACACCGTCACCATCCGCGACCGTGACACAGGGGAACAACAGCGCATGAAGATAGAGGACTTGACAAATTATATCAAAAAGGCTATTGTGTAGCCAGCAGTTCGGGATTTGTTCATTGGCAATTTTGCCTAATTTTTTAGGAGGTGTGAAAATGAAACTACTTACGTTTTTCTCTTTGCTAACTATTGCACTCGTCGGCGCTGGGGTACTTATTACTCCAGGACTCCTTGTCCCTGCTACGATACTTTTTTCTTGTTCGATTCGGGTCGCGTATACAATCGGCGCTCATCGCGGATTCATTATTGACGAAGACGAACTTCCTCGTGTGGTTTATCAAGTCGTAACAGTCATCAAGGATAAGGATGGTTATTATCCTGTGGCGATCCTGCGTGATAGCAAAAAACGGCGCATAGCATGCAGGAGCTGTACAAATATTGGTTTTGCGTTTTTCCATGTTACAGAAGTTGGGGATGAAAGATTTTTTGTTCCATCAACTCTTGGGGCGCTGGACTTTGTTGATTCAATGGTTGTCCAACCTGCAGAGACGTAAAACCAACTGTTGGTTCAATCATATCTACATAAAAGGTTCGAGCAATCGAGCCTTTTTCTTTGTCTTTGCGAGTACTAGAAGTAATCTATGAACTCTATAGATTACCCAACTAATTTACTCGCCCACAACCGCTGACCCCTATTGTCTCCAATTTGGTACTATATGGTCTTACCCCCTAATTGGAGACAATAGGGGTCAGCGAATAATAGAGTTTTGTAATTAAAATTATGGTAGACTACCCTCATGAAATTCAAGAAAAAAGTATTACCCAACGGTCTCCGCATGCTCGCGGTGCCGATGGTGGACAATCCTACAGTGACGGTGCTCGTGCTCGTCGAGACTGGCTCGAAGTAC
>Ga0209541_10014188_pt1 | contig 12054 bp, 14 predicted proteins | sample RifCSPlowO2_01_FD_184027 | JGI IMG/M metagenome (GOLD analysis project Ga0209541, IMG submission 184027) | Groundwater microbial communities from Rifle, Colorado - Rifle CSP2_plank lowO2_0.1 (SPAdes) (version 2) | ecosystem: Environmental > Aquatic > Deep subsurface > Groundwater | place...
AACAATCCGGAGCAGGCGGCGACGCGCGACGGGTTCGGGAAGGGTGTTGTGGAAGCGGGGAAGGCAGATGAGCGGGTCGTCGTTCTCTCGGCCGATCTCGAAGAATCGACGCGCGCGGAATGGTTCCATAAGGAATTTCCCGCTCGATTCATCGAGATGGGCGTCGCGGAGCAGAATATGGCGACGGTCGCTGCTGGCATGGCGAATTACGGCAAGATCCCATTCTTCACTTCGTACGCGGCGTTTTCTCCCGGCCGTAATTGGGAACAGATACGCACGACGATCGCCTTGAATAACGTCCACGCGATCGTCTGCGGCATGCACGCAGGCGTTTCTGTAGGGCCCGACGGCGCGACGCATCAGATGCTTGAAGATATCGCCCTCATGCGCGCGATGCCGAACATGATTGTCATCTCACCTTGTGATGCGGAAGAGGGTCGCAAAGCGACGATAGCAGCGGCAAAAGCGGGGAAACCCGTCTACATGCGCTTCGGTCGCGAGAAGACGCCCATCATGACGACCGCCGAGACGCCCTTTGAAATAGGGAAGGCGAACGTACTCTGGAAGAATCTAGGAGGCGACGCCTCCGAGTCGAAGCCAGTAGTTGCCATTTTCGCGACGGGGCCGCTGGTTCATAACGCGCTTCTCGCCGCGCGCGAGCTCGAAAAGGAGAATATTCATGTTACGGTCACGAACGTCCACACTATCAAACCGCTCGATGAAGAAATGATTGTTTCGCTGGCGTGCAAAGCGGGGGCTGTCGTTACCGTCGAAGAGCACCAGGTGAACGGGGGACTCGGAAGCGCGATCGCGGAACTGCTCGCAAAAAAACAGCCGACACCTATCGAATTTATCGGCGTGCAGGACCAATTCGGCCAATCGGGCGCGCCGCAGGAATTGATCGAGCATTATGGGATGGGAGTATCCCACATCGTCGCAGCCGTAAAGCGTCGGAGCGCGCGGTGATGCAGAATTCGGAGAAACATCATGGGCAAGAACAATCCTTTGACCGCCAAAGTGAATTTCATCATTTCAGTTTGCTTCATCGGTACCTCGGCGCTTTTGGGCATCGTGACGATACTTGAGGCATCGGATAATTCCAATCCGATCGCGGATATGTTCGTGGCGCGAATGGTGCTTGAAGATGGGCGATAGCTTGGAAAGCGCTCAAAATAAGGCTTCCTGGACTGGACGTCTGATATTCTTAGTGTTATAATTTTCACGATCCAGCAAACCTCGAGAAAGGAGGGATTCGATGACAACCATGATCAATCGGTTGTTATTGGTGATCGCACTTGCTTTCGGTGCGGTCACGGTCTGGATGGTCAGGGACATGTTTGCTCCGACGCCATTCGCGGTTACGTACGAGCTCAAGCAGATCGAAGGCTTTGCTGCTGCGGCACGTGCCGACGCGTACGGCGAAAACCCTGACATGCACGGTGTAGCACAGGATTACGTCATCGAGACGATGATGCGCTACATCGCGACGCACCCGAAGGTGACGCCCATCGATGTCCTTCAGAATGCGCTTACGCTCTACCCGGAAGGGTGGTCGTATGCGAAATCGTTCTGGGGGCGTCGCGTTAGCGCCATCAAGTACAGTTTCTTCTACCACGGCTCATCCTGGGACGAAGTGTACAAGAGGGCGCTCGACGCAATCAGGCGCGGGGCTGATCCCATAGGGTGTGCGACGCACTATGTCCGCGCTAAGCCCGGATATGGTGCGTTCACCAACGAAGGCACGGCGGCCCAAGAACTTTTGAGGACGATGGTCAAAGATCCTCATCAACCGTCCGGCCTGAAGATGATTTTCCTGTGTCCAAAGACGTGACGTCTTCGGACAACCGCCCGAGCTTCGTCTCGGGCGGTTTTTCTACCGATTGCGAAGGAACCACTTCACCGCATGTATCGCTGCCTGCCAGCCGCCGACGATGAACGTGAGCCAGAAGACCGCACTCGGGATATTGATGGTGAAAACCCAGGGGTTATACAAGGCGTACGCGCTTAATGTCATTATCGTCGCGCCGCTAATGATGGCGAGTGCGTCGATCATCCACGCGTACCAGGCATCGTAGATCGCACGCCTCCCATGCGGGTGATTATAAAAAAAGAAAAACGCCACCAATTGGATGACGACGATGCCGAAGAAACGCAGGAGCGCAAAGAAGGGCATGCTTCGATTCTATCAAAGCGCGGTTGCGACGAAATCCGCTGGCCGTTTCGCGTAGGCATCCTCGATCTCCTTTTCGTGCAGAAGTCCGGCTTGCGCGCCCACTTTCTGCACGACGAACGCGGCGTTGATGAGGCCGCGCAGAAGCGCCTCTTTCGGCTCCAAGCCTTTGGTGATATAGGCGACGGTCGTCGAGGCGGCGGCGTCTCCCGCACCAGTGCGGGAGATTGGCGGTGCCGGGTCCGGGTACATCGGCGCATGATAGGCGCCGGAATCGTCCATGAGGTATGAGCCGTTGCGTCCGTCGGTGATGACCGCTATCTTCGGGCCTAAACTCCGGATGCCCATGAGTAATTTTTTGAGATCGTGTTCTTCCGGCGTACCGAGGATAAGTTGTGATTCTTCTTTATTGCAAAAGAAAATCTCTGCAGCTTGATACACCTCTGCAAGCTTCTCTTTACCGAGCTGTATCTGAAACGTGCCCGGCTGGAACGCGAGCTTCACGTTATTCGCTTTCGCGTAGCGTGCGATCTCGAGCTGATAGTCGAGGGTCTGCTCGGGGAGCGAGGTGAGATAGAACCATTTCGGCGGCTCGGTGAATTGCGGGAGCGCGTACGGATATGCTTCGTGCTTCACGAGAATGGTGCGCTCGGCTTCGTACTGAAGGACGTAGTGGTAGTTCGTCTTGATGCCATCATGCGAGCGGATGAATTCTGGATTCATGCCTTCTTTCTTCAAGGTCTCGATGCAGTTGTCGCCGTTATGATCCTTGCCGATATTCGCGACGAGGGTCGCATTCAAGCCAAGGCGAAGCGCCGCGACGGCGGCATTCGGGCCGTTGCCGACGGCGAAGACCTCCGTCACTGATTCAAAAGGGATCTTCTGTCCGAATTTGACGCAGAGCATGCAATTTTCGTCGTTGATATCACAATTGACCCGTGCGTCCTTGAGGCGAATAAAAGCATCTATCGTAATGTCTCCGAAGGAAACGAAGTCGTAACGCATAAGAAAAGTTTAGCATGTTTTGTTCCAACGACGTTTGTTCACTAGTCTGAAGTGGACGTTTAGCCTGCAAGCATTATAGTGCCGAGTAAGCTGGCTTGCAGAAAGGAGGAAGCCATGCTCGCTCGGACAGAGTGGATCCCGCCCGAAGAGCCAGATCCTTGGCAGAGGCGGTTTTTGAAGCTTACGCCGAAGATCACGATAAACTGGGGCTTAGTCGGTGCGGCCCTTCTTTCGCTCGCATGTCATGCAGGAGGAGCGTACCTCCTCTTATTTGGCTAGCGTCCGAAGGAGACGAGATGAGGGCGCCGCGACTTGGCGCCCTTTGTCTTGCAAAAATGGCCCGAATCCGTATACTGCGCACCTATGTTAGAGCTTGAAATCAAGTCGCGAGACGCGAAGGAATCCGGAGAAGTGCTCCGCGCGAAAGGCGTCATGCCTGCCGTCTTGTATGGCCCGAAAGAAGATTCCACCCCGATTGCCGTGAGCGCGAAGGAGTTCGAGCGCCTTTTCAAGGAGGCAGGAGAAACGACCATCATCAAGCTTAAAGGTGTCGGTGATGAGAAAGATACGCTCATTCATGACGTCCAGCTGCATCCGGTGACTGATACGCCCTTGCACGCCGATTTCTACGTCATCGAGAAAGGCAAGAAAGTGACTTTGAATATCCCGCTCGAATTCGTGGGAAGTGCTCCCGCAGAGAAAGCAGGGCATATTATCGTGAAGGCGCTCCATGAGATCGAGATCGAAGTTGCTCCGGCGGAACTCCCGCAGCATCTGGAGGTTGATATTTCCAAGCTTGAGAATGTCGGCGATCACATTCTCGCTTCGCAGATTACGCTCCCACCGAGCGCAGAGCTCAAGGTGGATCCCGAAGAGATTGTCGTCTCGGTGACGGCGTTCGTCGAAGAGAAGATCGAAGAGCCGGCCGCGCCCGCAGCTGCCGAAGCCGCCCCTGCGGAAGGCGCAGCTCCTCCGGAAGAGGGAGCGGAAGCCGCCCCTAAGGAGTAACAAGAAAAAACACCGGATTCCCCGTCTTAGACGATGGGATATACTAGGCGTATGTCAGTGAGGTTGTTTATAGGCGTTTTTGGTGCGCTGTTTGTGATATGCACCCCGCTTTTTTCGTATGCGGCGCTTACGCCGGAAGAGCGCGCCGAGCTTGAACGCCAGCTCGCGGAAGTCGAAGAGCAGATCGCGGCGAATAAGACGGAGCTCGGGAAGAAACAGGAAGAGCGTCAATCGCTCGAACGCGACGTCGCGATACTCGACGGGAAGATAAAAAATGCGAAGCTCGCCATCAAGCAGCGCGATCTCGCCATCCGGAAGCTCACCGACGGCATCACCGACAAAGAAGCCGCGATCAAAGTCTTGGATGGGAAAGTTGCGGCGGGGCAGGAGTCGGTTGCGCAGATGCTCCGCCGGACGCGCGAGATCGACGACACGACCTTAGTCGAACTCGCGCTCGGGGGTTCCATCTCCGATCTCTTTACCGAGATAGATGATTTCGAGACAGTGCAGCGCGCGCTCGGCGAAGCATTCGAAGTGATGGCAACAGCGCGTGCCGACCTTGCCGCGCGCAAGGAAGCGCTCCGGAGCCAACAGGAAGAAGAGGAAGAATTGAAGCAGCTGCAGGTCATCCAGCAGCGTTCGCTTCAGAGAACAGAGGGTGAGAAGAAGGAGCTCGTTACGGTCGCGAAAGGGCAGGAATCCATCTACAGCCAGGTAATCGCCGCGCAGACGAAGACGGCCAACGAGATCCGCGCGCGGCTCTTCAATCTGCGCGATTCGGGTGCCATTCCCTTCGGCAAGGCGTATGAGTACACGAAAGAAGCCTCAATAAAGACCGGCGTGCGGCCGGCGGTCATCCTTGCCATTCTCGCGGAAGAGTCGAATCTTGGGGAGAATGTGGGTACTGGCAATTGGCGCACCGACATGCATCCGACGCGCGACCAGCCGGTCTTCCAGACTTTGATGGCCGAACTAGGACTGAACCCTGACGATATGAAAGTATCGAAGAAGCCGTGGTACGGCTGGGGAGGCGCCATGGGTCCCGCGCAGTTCATCCCCTCGACGTGGGTGCAGTACAAAGATCGCATCGCGAAAGCGACGGGGAACGACCCGCCGAATCCGTGGGATGCACGCACCGCGATCTTCGCCTCCGCGATCCTCATGATGGACAATGGGGCTGATAAACAAACGCGCGCGGCCGAGCGCCTCGCCGCCCTGCGCTACTTCGCCGGCTGGGGGAATGCCGGGAAAGCGGCGTATGCGTTCTACGGCGACGATGTGATGGCGCTCGCGGATAAGTTTCAGAAGGAGATTGATATTTTGGAGGGAAGGTAGGAGCTCGGCGGCGGGCATGTGCTTCGCCCCGAACACGGCCTTCGTAATCGCTCGTATATCGTGAGCTACTGCTTATGAACATTCACGCGTCATTGTTTGCTGCGCGATGTTCTCTCGAAGCACATGCCCGCCGCCTCGATAGCGGTAATTGGAGGATAGTGCTATTGTCCTTTTGCAGCCATTAAACTCAAGGAGGTGGATATGACTGCTTTTGATGAGGAAGATTTTTGGGATAGCTCTCCACTAGTTTGTCCAGTAGCTGCGATACTGGGACTTACTCGGACTTTGGGCGATGGGCTAAAAGCCAAGCTCGAAACTTCGCTCGACGGTCTTTACGATTCCCTGACACCCGAGTGCGGTTGGCTTGAGCCCAAGGCGCACAAGTTTCTTAGGAGAATTCGTAAAGAAATTAGGCGTAAGCCGAATAACGTCAGGGACCTGTACGGGGCACACTTCTGGATGGGAAATCTCGAAAGGGTGATTCTCTACCTCTAGTGCACGTTAATCGCCGCTGCAAGCTGAATCTTGCGGCGGCGGCTCTTTTTAGGTATAGTACCGCGACATGAAAAAGGATCTTCATCCGGCAGATTACCGGCAGGTGATATTCGAAGACTCCTCGTCGGGAGCACGCTTTCTGATTGGTTCGACGGTCGCGACTGACAAGAAAGACAAGTGGGAGGATGGCAAAGAATACCCGGTCTTCCAGGTTGAAATCTCCAGCGCATCACATCCGTTCTACACAGGCCAGTCAAAGACCATCGACACCGCCGGCCGCGTTGAGAAATTCAAGGCACGCGCATCGGCACAAAAAACGCAAAAGACGAAAGCATCGAAGAAATAACACTTTATGAGCGACTTACGAAGTCACTCATTATGAGTGACTTCGTAAGTCGCTCATTTCCCCTTGTTTCCCTTAATGCTTCAGTATTGATTGTAAACTGGTGTATATGACTACTTCTCTTCTCAACCCCGAAGATTACGCAGGCGACCACCGCGTCGCATTTCTCGTGCAGGAATGGAAACGCCTCATCCAAGCGGAGAAAGATGCACAGGAGCTTCTCGAAGTCGACCCCTCGATGAAAGAGCTTGCCGAGAAGGAATTCTCCGATATCGAGGCGCAGAAGGACGCGCTTATGAAGCAGATGGTGCAGATCGTGGGGAATCCGAACGAACGCGAGTGGCCGAACGAGATCGTGCTCGAAGTGCGCGCCGGTGTCGGCGGGGAAGAGGCGTCGCTCTTCGCCGAGGAATTGGCACAGATGTATCTCAAATACGCGCAGTCGAAAGGCTGGCGCACGAAAACGCTTGAGGAATCACGTTCCGAGCTCGGCGGCGTGAAGGAAGTGCAGATCGAGATGAAAGGCGAGAACGTGTATCGCGCGATGCGGTTCGAGACCGGCGTGCACCGCGTCCAGCGCATTCCCGCGACAGAGAAGCAGGGGCGCATCCACACCTCGACCGCCTCGGTCGCCATCATGCCGATCTATCAGCGCATCAAGATCGAAGTGCCGCCGCAGGATATCGAGGTCGAATTCTCGCGCTCCGGCGGCGCGGGCGGGCAGAACGTGAACAAGGTCGAGACGGCGGTCCGCCTCATCCACAAGCCGACCGGTATCGACGTGCGCTGTACCTCCGAGCGCAGCCAGAAGCAGAACCGCGAGAAGGCGGAGAAGCTCCTCATGTCGAAGCTCCAGCAACTGAAGGATGAGGAGGAGGATCGCGCGCGCGCTGCGGACCGGAAGCAGCAGGTCGGGACCGGCGATCGCTCCGAAAAGATCCGCACCTATAATTTCCCGCAGGATCGCGTCACCGACCATCGCATCAAGGAATCATGGTCGAATATCGAAGGCATCATGAGCGGCCGCATCGGTCCCATCTTGCAAGCACTTGGAACGGCAGGGGCCGGGCACGCATCGGTTGCACAGGAAGAGTAATTCTGTTAAAATCTGCGCCACATTATGGTTATGGTTACCGCAGGAACCGCAGACATTAAGACCCTCTACGACGCCGGGACGCACGTGGGGTACGCCCGCACGCGGCGCAATCCTTCTGTCGAGCCTTTTCTCTATGCGACGAAGGATCGTACGGACATCTTCGATCTTGAGAAAACACAGAAGCGGCTCGAAGCCGCGACCGCCTTCGCTGCCTTGCTCGCACAGTCGGGGAAGCAGGTTCTCTTTGTCGGCGGCAAGCACGAAGCGCTGCATTCGGTGAAGGCAGGCGCCGAGCACGCAGGGCTTCCCTTCGTCGCCAGCCGCTGGATCGGAGGTACCCTCACTAATTTCAAGAATATCCGCAAGCGCATCGATCGTATGGAGAAATTGATGGCCGACCGCGAATCGGGCGAGCTCGAAAAATACACGAAAAAGGAACGGCTTATGATCGACCGCGAGATCGAGGAGCTCCAAGGACGTTTCGGCGGCATTGCGAGCTTGCGCGATCTTCCCACCGCGATGTTCGTTGTCGATACGCGCCATGAAAAGACCGCGGTGCAAGAAGCAAACCAGATGAAGATCCCAGTCATCGGCCTTGCAAGTTCGGATTGCGATTTCTCGCTCGTGCAGTATCCGATCCCCGGCAACGATACTTCCGTGAAGTCGATCGCACTTGTCGTTGAGGCGATCGCGGAGGCATACCGAGAGGGGAAGAAAGCGCCGACAGTAAAGTCATAGTAGAATAGGTTCTTGCATTTACTACAAGCTACCAGCTGAAAGCTACAAGCTATTTACTATGGCTACTACTGAAGAAATCAAAGCGCTTCGCGATGAGACCGGCGTCTCTATCATGCAATGCAAGAAGGCGCTCGAAGAAGCAGGGGGCGACAGGGAGAAGGCGAAAGTGATCCTGCGCAAGCACGCGTCCGCGTCGGCATCGAAGAAGGCCGACCGGGCGCTCGGTGCGGGTATCGCGGCCGCATACACACACGCAGGGGGGCAGGTCCTCGCCGCCGTCATCCTCGCATGCGAGACTGATTTCGTATCAAGGAATCCGGAGTTCCAGACGCTGGCACGTGACATCGCGATGCAGGTCGCCGCGATGGATCCGCAGTTCATCGCGCGCGAGAACGTGAAAGAATCCGATCTCGCCAAGGCGCGCGAGGTATTCGAAGAGGAAGCGGTGAACATCGCCGAAGCGAACCGTATGAAGGCTATCGAAGGTAAACTCGACGCGTTCATCAGAGAGAAGATCCTCCTCGAACAGCCGTTCGTGAAGGACCCGTCGTTCACGATCCGAGAGCTCATCGACTCGGGCGTCCAGAAATTCGGCGAGAAGATCGCGGTCGTGCGTTTCGAGCGTCTTTCGGTACAATAGCGTCATGGCTCTTGCAGCTGGTATCGTATTCGGGAGCTCCCTTGTGGGGATCATTCTTTTGTTTGCTCTGAAACGGTATGAATCTGCCCGGCAGAGGACGATCGGCGGTCCATGGCGCGCGCATGCGGACGTGTTTGCGCTGGAAGTGAAGCGCGCCGTGATGATCATCGAATGGTATATCGCTCGCACGCCGATCCTGCTTCTCATACTCGCACGCGCCAGCGTGCATGTCGGTGCGCTCGGCTTCGCGCGCCTCATGCGCGCGCTTGAAGCGCGCGCGCATGAGCTCGCCGATCTCGTCTCCCACAAGCGCAACTTCGAGCGCAAGGAGACGCGTTCGGAATTCCTGAAGAAAGTGGGGGAGTATAAGAACGGCAATGGGAAGGAGAAAGATGATGGTCCTATGGCCAGCATCTAGAGCGTCAGGTATAGTAGATTTGCGCCGGAGTAGCTCAATGGTAGAGCGTCCGATTTGTAATCGGCTGACGGGGGTCCGATTCCTCTCTCCGGCTCACGGTATAATAAGATTTACTGTTATGCAGGAGCTACAAGCTACAAGCGACAAGCTCCCGATTTCCACATCGAGTACTCGAGATGTAGGAAATCGCAGTCCTTTAGGGCTACCGGCTGACTACTGGTATCTCCACATCGCTCGTGCAACGGACCTCCACGGTTCTGACCGCGTGCTTTATCGCCTCTTCGAGATGCTTCCCGGACTCTTTTCGTTCGGAACACTCGGCATGTTCATCGCGCTCTCGTTCCTGAAGCCCGTCTGGGCCGCGTACCTCACGATCGTGTTCGCGGCCTACTGGTTCTTCAAGACCGCCTATCTTTCCGTGCACCTGCGCTACAACTTCAAGCGCATGCGTTTCAATATGAACGTTAATTGGCGCGAACGACTGCATGATCTGCCGCACGTGCCTGCGCGCGCGGAGCCGCATCTCGTGCACCTCGTGCTCTTCCCATTTTACGACGAGTCATACGAGCTTCTAAAGGAAAGCGTGAGCGCCCTCGCGCACGCCGATTGGGACACTAAGGGAATAGCGGTCGTGATTGCGGCGGAAGAGAGGGCAGGGGAGGCACAGCAAGGAATCGCCGAGAGGCTCTGCGGGGAATTTAAGGAGCGGTTTCTCGATTGCATCGTGACGGTCCACCCGGCGGACCTTCCCGGGGATATCCCCGGCAAAGGCTCCAATCTCTCGTATGCCGCCGAAGAGGCGCGCACGAGGATCCTCGATACGCACCAGATCCCCTACGAGCACGTGGTCGTCTCGGCGTTCGATGCCGACACCGTCGTCTATCCGCAGTATTTCGCGTGCCTCACCTGGCACGTGCTCTCCTCGGAGAACCCGGAGCGCGCCTCGTTCCAGCCGGTCCCCCTCTATCACAACAACATCTGGGAGGCGCCTCTCATCTCGCGCGTCATCGCGTATTCAAGTTCCTTCTGGCAGATGATCCAGCAGGAGCGCCCGGAAAAACTCGCGACCTTCTCATCGCATGCCGTCGTCTTTAAGCCGCTCTACGAAGCAGGATATTGGCAGCGTAATGTCGTCTCCGAGGATTCGCGCATCTTCTGGAATCTCTTCGCGCGCTATGACGGCGACTACCAGGTCGTCCCCATGGCGTACCCGGTCTCGATGGATGCGAACGTCGCACCGACCTTCTGGGGAACGGTGAAGAACATCTACAAACAGCATCGCCGCTGGACGTACGGCGTCGAGAACATCCCCTACATCCTCTGGGTGAGCGTGAAGAATCCGCGTATCCCACTCTCGAAGCGGTGGCGCGCCGCGTCGGTCCAGATCGAAGGATTCTGGTCCTTGGCGACGCATCCTTTGATCCTCTTCAGCATCGGCTGGCTGCCGCTTTTGGTCGGGGGTGCCTCATTCCACACGACCGTGCTTTCCTATAACCTTCCGCTTATCGCACGAGGGTTTCTGACGACCGCGATGTTCGGTCTCATCATTTCAGCCGCCATTTGCATGTATCTGTTGCCTGAACGCCCTGCGCACATCCCGCGCTACCGGCATGTCACGATGCTCCTGCAATGGATCCTCGTGCCTCTCACCATGGTCTTTTTCAGCTCGATCCCAGGACTCGAATCGCAATTGCGCCTCATGACGGGGCGCTATCTGGGCTTTTGGGTGACGCCGAAAACGAGGCAGGAGCGTGTAGCGTCAAGTGTTTAGCGTTTAGAAAATCACTCTTGCCATACATCATCTGACTAGACGCTGTACGCTAAACGCTATACGCTGTTCCAATGCAGCCGTTTCCTGCCCACCACCGTCGTCTCTACCTCATCATGTTCATCGCGTTCTTCGCGATCCTCCTGCCGCTCGTCATCATGTATGCGGACGGGTGGCGCTTCAAAAGCGGTTACGGGCTCGTCAAGACGGGCGGCGTCTACGTCGAAGTGCCGTATTCGGATGCAACGCTCTATTTCGACGGCCGCGAGTACGGCCGGAGCGGATTCCTCCAGCGCAGCTTTTACATTGACAATCTCGCGCCATCCGCCTACGTGGCGCGCGTTGATCGGCCGGGGTATCGTTCATGGGGGCGTATCCTTGTCGTTGAGCCGCAGATCGTGACCGATGCGCGCGTCCTTTTGATCCCTGAAGAGATCACACTCCAGCCGATCACCGTGGGCGGGAGCGCGACGACGACGGTCGCGGTCTCACGAGCTGTCTACAACTCCTTTCTTGCGGCATTCGCGACGTCGACCGTTGCATCGACGACAATGCCTGTTGACGTCTCTGACGGGGTCGCACTCCTTATCGATGCAAAAGGTGACATGATCGCGCGCTACGAGGGGAACAGTATTCCGCCCTCGATCTTTTGCAGCACCCCTTTGTATTGCGCGCGTGAGATACGCGTTGCGCGCCAGGGCGGGCCGGTCCTCGATGCATATTTCTTCAAGAGTGGCATCGTCTATCGCACGAAAGAAGGAGGCATCTATTTCGCGGAGATCGATATCCGCTCGACCCCGGTCGGCGCCTCGATCTTCTATTCGACAGATGCGGACATGCGGGTGATCGACGGCGCTCTCATCGTGTCGACCGGAGGCTCTCTTTACCAAGTCGAGGGTCTCTAGCATACTCTACAGGTATGCAGCGCGGGCACACCCGGTCAGTACAATTTGGCATTGTTTCTGCCGTTATTGACGTCTCGTGCGCTAACATTAATGGTTCGGTAGTTTATTTCGATTGAATCGCGTATGCTCTCAA
>Ga0209541_10014190_pt1 | contig 12053 bp, 13 predicted proteins | sample RifCSPlowO2_01_FD_184027 | JGI IMG/M metagenome (GOLD analysis project Ga0209541, IMG submission 184027) | Groundwater microbial communities from Rifle, Colorado - Rifle CSP2_plank lowO2_0.1 (SPAdes) (version 2) | ecosystem: Environmental > Aquatic > Deep subsurface > Groundwater | place...
GAACATGCCAATCCTAAATTATACAAACTGGCCAACACGGCAAACAACGAACTTTCAACACCGGTACCGTGAGACAATTTTGCAGCCGCCGAAAGAAGCGGCAAAAAAATCATAAACCCTAATATCCCGGAAAAAAGGGTGATGGCAAACGCGGTCACATGCGATTGAATCAAAAGTGTCAAAAGCACATCAAACACCCCCAATCCAATAACGCCATATAAGGTCTGCTTGACAGACAATGCTCGAGAAAGCAATAAAAAAATAATACATCCCAAAATAGCTCCCAACCAACCGACGCTGCCAAGGATACCGAGAAAGACCTCGTCAAAACGCAGCTGTTCGCGCATATAAAAGAACAATGGGGTTCCAATGGCCGCAGAGCATGATGCAACAAAAAGAAAGCCGGAAAACCATTTCAAATCACCTCGGACAAGCTGTTTCAAACTCTTGACAATCGGGCTCAGAATCGACATCCGAACCCCCGCTCTGTCGAAAGATTGCTCTTCGAGAAAAAAAGATGCGCCCAACGAAATTAAGGGCAGTGCTGCGGTAATGGAAAAAACAACAGGTGCGGATACTTGCGCCGCCAAAAATCCGCCTATAACACCTGCCAACACAGAGCCCACGCTTCTTGAGCCCCACGAAATGCCCTGGTATAGCTGAGCGGTCCCCTCAACCGAGTGTTCTACCACTAACCCGTCCGTGATTACGTCTGTCGCGGCAAGGCCCAAATTCGCAACGGAGAGCCCCAAAATCAGAAAAGCTGTTTGCGGTGGAAGAATACTGATCAACAGCCAACCTAAACATGAAATCCCAGAACAAATGATCAAATAGGGTTTTCGTCTAAGCCCGTTGATGGGAAAACTATCAGAAAGTGCTCCGTAAAGAATCTTACAAAACCATGGGGCTGTGGAAACAGAGGTAATCAACGTGATCGTGGCAATGCTAAGCCCTTGAGCCCGCATATAAAGCGGCAATGCGATACTTGCGATTCCGAGCGATCCTTGAATGAAATAGACAATCGCTGCGAGTCTTGCGACACCCTTGTCAACGATCATGAATCGGTGTTTGAAAAAAACTCTCGAGCGCGCTGACGACCCGTCAGCTTTTGATAATCGGAATAATCAATCCAAACGAGGTCGGTACGAATTTGGTTTACGCGTTTCACAATTTGAAAACGTTCTTCCGGATGAGATTCAAAGCGGCGACACGTCACATAGTGGAATGCGGTTCCGCATTGAGGACAACTTTTAACGGTCTTGTAGTCAAGGCCGATTTCCCGACAACTGGCGCAATCTCCTTTGACGTCCCCAACAATCAAAAGATGTTTTTGAACGTCCGAAAGTTCTTTTCGCGCCCACAGGCGGAGCCATACGTCCATGTGTGACCTCACGAATCTTAATCTGAATTTAAATCTGGGTACCTTTTTATTCCCACGCTAAGCGGTCCCGGTCACGCTCGAAAACCCTATTCCTTTTTAGCCGGAACCATCACGTCGTGCGTTCGTACCCGCTCGTTCACTTCGAGTCCGATTTCTTTTCCCTTCGCAGCTTTTTGAATAGGCTCGTGATCGATTTGCATCGATTTCACTTCCTGCGAAAATTGGGTGGTATGACCTTGAAACTGGACCCTGTCTCCGACAGATAATGGTTTCTTGAGTTTGACGACTGCCGCATTCACCTTAGGAAAATAGTGTGTCACAACTCCCAAAACTGTTTGACGCTTCTTTTTTGCCGATGTCGCCTTTTTTACTTTCTTCTTCTTTCGAACAGTCACTTTTTTACGGCTTACTTTTTTCTTTCTCTTCGAAGCCATTTCTTCCCCTCCTCCTTTCCCGTCTCTCACGGATCATGCAGGTTGAGACTTGCTGAGAAACGGCACAAACCTAACCCGCATGACTTGTTTTGTAACCAAAACGCCGCGTGTTTTAACGCCCACCACTAAATCTTGGTCTCCTTCTCCAATCGGTATGATCAGTTTCCCTCCCTCGCTCAATTGATCACTCAATGCTCTCGGAATGCTTGGGGCTCCTGCCGTCACGATGATACGCCTAAAAGGTGCGTGTTCTTGCCATCCATGCGATCCATCGCCGCATTTCAAAAAAACATTTTGATAACCCAAAGCGTTCAGCCGACCACGCGCTCTGACATAAAGCGACTCGTTGATTTCGACTGAATAAACGGCTTTGACCAACTCAGACAAAATCGCCGTTTGATAACCGGACCCCGTACCGATTTCTAAAACCTGGTCTTCAGCATTCAGTCCCAGTTGTTCCGTCATGAACGCTACAATAAACGGCTGCGAGATCGTCTGCCCAAACCCAATCGCTAGAGGCTGATCTTCATAAGCTCGGGAAACCAAAGGTGGATCAACAAAAAATTGACGTGGCACACGATGAAATGCGTTCAGAACTTTTGGGTCCTTGATCCCGCGGCGTATGAGTTGCCGCTCGATCATTTCTTCCCTCTGTTTGAGACATTCGACGCTATCCTTGAGCTGTCCCCGGCTCATATTAATGCTCACGTGAGGGTGCTGTTCAGCCATACGTTAAAGGCCAAACGATACTCAGGGTGATTGAGTTGTTTTTTGCTCAGAGTTTTCCTTTTGAAAATCAAGGGCGCGAAAAAACCATGAAAATGCAGAATGGCCGACCGATTGCACCGTTTCCACGGTTTGATCCGTTCCTCGAGCAACTAATTCATGAGAGGTCCCCATCACATCAAGGGTACCGTCTTCAATTGCTTCAAACGTTTCCTGAACGGCACTGTTCTTAGAATCTAATGATTCATCACTGATCCCGGTCACAGTCACTAATGCTTCCGTTCGGTCATCATATTTTTGAATCGACACCTTTGCACTTTCTGCCATTGCTTCCGAATGACAAAAAATCCAGATGAGTACGAAATACGTAAGAATCGATAAGCATCTCATCAGTATCTCCCCGGACCATACCGGTGTCGGTCTTTCAATCATGCAGTTGTCTCTAATGAATCCTTTTTTTCGCTTGCAACAGCATGCACCTGATCCACCAAAGCCAACTTTCCCTCAAATTGGTCCATGTCTCTTTGTACCCGATCAAAAGCATTTTTCGCATGGTTTAAGTGAGAGCCCAACGTATCATAATTTCCAAGGATTCGTTTAAAATCACTCTGCATCTTGGTAAGGGATTCGGCTATTTCTCTCGCGGCTTCATCCACTTTCAAGCCCCGAAGACCCATGAGAATGACTTGCAAATACGCATAAAAACTATTAGGGGAAACAGGAATTACATTATGTTGAAGAGCGTAATGGCTCAAAGAAGACCGGCCTTCTTCTTCATCTGGTATGATCACCTCATAATAAACGCTTTCGGCAGGAATGTACATAAGAGCAAAATCGAACGTTCCTTCATCGGGCTGAATGTACCGCTCGGCAATGGCATCGACGTGCCTTTTCACATCGCGGGCAAACTCCTTCCTGATTTTTTTCTTCTCCTCGGCAGGAACGGACAGCAAACGTTGAAAGTTCTCCAGAGGAAATTTTGCATCGATGGGAACGATTCGGTTGCCGACCAAAACGGTCGCATCCACGCGCGACCCGTTTCGAAATTGGTATTGAAGCTGAAAATGATCCTGCGGAATCATCTGTGCGATCAAATCCGCGAGCAAAAATTCCCCGAACCCTCCGCGCGCTTTCGGCGCTTTCAGCACATCCTGAAGCTGCCCGATCTCCGCTCCAAGTTCTATGATTCTCCTGCTTGATTCCTCAAGAATTCCAAGTCTTGTGTAGACATCGCTCACAACCTTAACGGTCCCCTCGCCCGTTTGTTGGGACCATTTGGCGCTTTGTTCCAAATGATGATGAACGCGCTCGGTAATGTCTAAAAGTTCCCGCCGCAATCGCTTGCCATGACTCATCAAAATGAGCCACGTCGTCACAAGGATGAATAACGCTACAACTAAAATTCCAGCTTGGAACCAAATAAGACTCATGAGACGTTAACCCTCAACTAAGTGTTGATACAATAACAAGTTATGATTTATTCTGGAATTATAAACCCAAATCTCAGAATACTCAATAACGTTGTCTTGGCCTCGAAATCTTACTTCACAAACGTAATGTTGACATCTTCCCGATGTAAGCTAGGGTCTGCCAACACGACGATTCGACTTTGAGTGGTTTTCTCAAGATCCCGTATAGATTTTTGTTCCTGATTCAGAAGCCGTTCTGCCACCTGAGGATGTACATACACATTCAATACTCTGTCTTTCGAGTGATTAAGTGTTTTCTTCACTTCCTTGAATGCTTGGATGGCCATGGTGGTAACCGACTTGACGATGCCTTTGCCTTCACAATAGGGACAAGTCCCATAGACGGCGCTTTCAAGTGAAGGGCGTATTCGCTGCCGTGTCATTTCAATGAGCCCAAGCTCGGACATAGGCAGGATATTTGTTTTCGCTCGATCCCGTTTGACGGCATCTCGAAATAATTGATACAAGTGCCACCGATGATCGGCTTTGGACATGTCAATGAAATCAATGATCACGATGCCGCCCATGTCTCTCAAACGTATTTGTCTTGCTACTTCTTGAGCCGCCTCCAGATTGGTTCGATAGACGGTTTCCTCCAAATTTGATTGACCCGTAAATTTTCCGGTGTTGACATCAATCGCGACCAAACCTTCGGTTTGTTCAATCACAATATGACCGCCCGATCTGAGAAATACCTTTTTCTGAAACGTTTTTTCAATTTCCCGTTCAATGCGATACCGGTCAAAGAGTCCCTCTTCCCCTTCGTGCCGTTCCACGCGGATTTGCGTCCCTGGCAGATAGATACGTACAAACCGTTTCACCCGGTAGAACAGATCTTTTTGATCTACAACGACTCTGGCCATATCCTCGGTCAGATAATCCCGAACGATCCGTTCTACTAAATCCAGCTCCTGGTGTATCAGAGCACAAGCTTTTTTCCGCGCCGTATCTGCCTTGATGGTTTTCCAAGTCTTGTTCAGATACTTCGCATCGCGGATCAAATCGCTTTTGCTTTTCCCCTCTCCTGCCGTTCGGACGATGAATCCGCACTCGGTGGGAAGATTCAGTTCGGCTAAGATGGTTCGGATGCGTTCCCGTTCTTCTGGGTTGTCAATCCTTCGTGAAATACCTGATTTCGATTCTCCGGGGATGGAAACCAAATACCTGGCAGGAAGTGCGATGTGTGTCGTGAGGCGAGGCCCTTTATCGCGAATCGGTTCCTTGACGACCTGAACCGTAATCTCTTGGCCTTCCTTTAATACATTTTCGATTCTTGGGATTCTACTTCGATCCCGCCGCTGACGAAAATCTACTTCGTCAAACGCAGAATCGATATCGAGCGGAGATTCAACCGCGTCCGCAACATAGAGAAAACCATCCTTCTTGGTTCCTAAGTCGACAAATGCTGCTTGAATCCCCGGTACAATCGATTTGACTTTTCCCTTGTAGATATTGCCGAACATCCGATTCGTGTCGGCCCGTTCGATAAAAAATTCTTCCAACTTTCCATCCTCGAGAATTGCCACACGTTTCTCGTTGGCCTCGAGCGATATCAATACTTCTTTTTTCATGATTCTCGACCATTCCTTTTTGATGATTCTTGGTTAGCAACACAAATACGTCAGGCACATCACGTGCCACTGATTTTTGTACGATTGTGTTGTCCTGATCAAATAAATTGGCAACTGGTTCCTGCTGTGTTGCAACACGGCAGACTTGTTTCAAAACATCGAAACCACCGTTTCTGTTCGCGAGGCTCGACAAACTCATACCCCCTCTTTTTAGCTTCCATTGCCTATTTTCCATAGGGATATGTACCGTTACTGGAGTCATTCTGCAGGTGTTACTCCTTTATAAAATGATGAAATAGTATAGCACACCACCCGACCGTTACCAAGCTCAAGAAAAGGTGAAATTTAGACGTCTGGCGATACTGCTAAACGGGGGTTCTTTTGGTTACCGGCTAGCTGACTTTACTCCCGGGGAAGGAAGCATGCCATTGCTTTTAAGGCGCTTTGATAAAACTGGAAGGACCGGTTGCCCTTCGGTATCAACAACGGTAACCGTAACGAAAAACAAAATTTCCCTTTTGCGATTATCCGACCCTTTCGTTTGCCTCTTAGACCGGAACAGCTTACCCAACAAGGGAACATCTCCCAAGATCGGCACTTTCACTTCCGAGGAATCTACGCTGTCCGTTTGTAATCCTCCGATGGCAATCGTTTCCCCGCTCTTGATTAAAACCTGCGTTTGCGCCGATTCTACCGAAAAAATTGGTATATCAGTAAAGTCACCGTTGCCGAAATCTTGAGAACCATTTTGTGCGCTCACTTCAGGTTTCAGATCAACCAAGATCTCATTCGCATCATTGATGTGTGGAGTAACTTCAAGCACAACACCCGTATCCCTATATTCAAAACCCGTGATCTCCAAACTTCCCGTAGTCTCATTGCGCTCAAGCGTAGGTAACGGAACCTCGTCACCGGCATTGATGCTTGCGGTTTGATTATTCAATACCGTAATGCGCGGATTTGAAATGACTTTCGTATTCGTTCGTTCCCTCAGAAACTGAAGGACGCTTTGAAACGATGTAAAGTCAAGCGTGCCAAACGTAAAAGGCATGCTGTCCCCACCTGCAAAAATAGGTGTCGCATCTCCCTCCAGAGTCGGAAATCCGAGCGGATTCAGGGGATTTGAAACGGCTGTGTTTGCGGTTGAGGGAAAAAATCTGTTCAGCGCGCGATCAAAAAAGTCAGAATCCTTGGACTTATTCAGCGACCCAAATGGAAATGTGGCAGGCCGTTGCGAACCCGTCGCGGTTACTTGTGTGGCCCATTGGATACCTAAATTTTCTCCGATTTGAATTTGGGTTTTAACAATTTTCGCATCCACATAAGCTTGAGGTGTCGCTCGATCTAACTTTTCAATGACTTCTCTAATCTTAAATAAATTCGTCGGGATATCAGTCACCACCAGCATGTTGGCCCGAGCCACTGACTTGACTTTGCCGCGCTCCGAAAGAATATCTTTAACGGCTTCTTCCGCTTCGGGAGCAGTCGTATAATTCATCAGGAAGGTTTCGGTTACCAATTCTTCCGTTGAAAGATTATCTTTCGTGGTGACACGTATAATGTTTCCTTCCCGTTCATAAACGTACCCATAAGTTCTTAAAACAACGTCCAGTGCTTTATTCCAAGGCACATCTTCCAAGCGAATCGTAACCGTTCCTTGTACTTCAGGCCCAGCAACGATGTTCACCTTGCTTTTTAAACTGAGGATGCGAAGGACATTATTGATGTCCGCGTCTTTGAAATCGAGACTTACGTTACCGGAAACTGCCGAAGACGACGCAACTTCCTCTTGTGCGACCTGCGCACCCACTGCTGCTGCCTGCATCTGCGGCGGAGGATTTTGGGTCCATGCTACGTAGGGGAAACAAAAAAGAGAAACCGTTAATAAGACACTCAAACGCGGATCGAATTTCGAAATTCGCACGCTCATACACTCCTTTGGGCAGCCAATCTTCATGTTTAAGGCGGTATTCAACCTTCTATCATCTTTTCGACACATTTAAAAATTTCTTCAGTATAGAGTTTTGGCACTTTAGGGGTTGGGGTGGTTTGAAAGCGTAGCTTACTTAAAAGAGGAAACCGCTTAGAAGTGCTCTGATCTCTAACGGAATTAAACGGCCGGATCAACCTTTTCCGTCTGTTGCTTGTTCAAGTTGTGCCGCTAGCCGATCTTCTTGCCTTAAGTAAAGTAGATATGCCTCTCCGTCTTTGGTAAGTTGGACGTGCCCGGCGTCGATTTTCTCAACCCTAAAACCAGAAAATGAATCACCCTCTTTAATAATCTCTCCGTTAATGACGACGTAGGATGCCATCGGATCCAAAACAACCCCTTCAAGTCGGAGATCCTTGAAACTCCACTGGCCGCTTGCCCATATCGTTTCTGAAGCCGGAACAAAGGGGTCACGTCTCCCATGACCGTCGTACTGAAACTTTTCTGAACGCCCGATTTCCGGAAAGATAACCACAAGGTAAAGAGCCAATAAGACACAGCAAAACCTACGCCGCAAGTTTATCTCGTCAGAGGTCATGTTCTGTCTCACAGCGTACATCGCTGCGCTTTCTGGAGTACAGGGTAAGTGCGACTAAAGTTTTGGTGCACCAGTTCCTCCCGCCGCATCTGTCTTTCTCACAAATGCAGCTAGACGAATTGCGCTTTCTAAAACCGTTGGATCGGATTCATTTTTTGCAATCCGAAACTCATACACCATAAAATTCTTGGCGTGTTCTTCTAACCCATTGATCAAAAGACCCAATGGATGAAACCTTCCTGCAAGGGTCAAGTCGTAGCCTATGATTCCATACTGTTGGTCAAAAGGAGCCGGCAAGTCAAAATCAACTTCCGCAGGCCTTGACGCCGTAATCTCTGCCGATGCGCCCGTGGCAACCTTTGAAATGATCTCTAGAAGCTGGTCCACTTCGCCGGGATCGAAGAATTGGCCTCGCACTTCTGCAATTCGCGCACCGTATATTTCCTTTTGCTGTTTCATTTGGGGAATGCTCGCGATTTTCGCATGTGCAGTTTGAATTTTTGTTCGCAACTCACGATTGACCGTTCCGAGTCGCTGGTTTTCCCGAAACACGGGGAAGAAAAAAAAGATCACAAATACAACAAATGCGCTCCCCGCAATCGAATTTTGAATCACCTTCTTCCGGTCCAGGGACCGGATCCATTTGCGAAGACGATCTAAATTTGAATGTTTTGAAGAAGATGACGGCGCCATGGTCTATTCCTCTTTGAATCCCTCACTTTTCAATGTAATTTTGAATTGAGTTGAAGGATTTTCACCTTCCACTTGCTGCCGATTTGCCGTAGTTACTTCTGTCCGAAGCGACCTCTTTTGCACCCGAATGCCCATGCGGTCACGATTGATCACTTCTTCCAATTGTTTTTTAATGCCATTCGCATAATTTTGAATTTCAACCAACGTGGTACCGGCCCGGGGCGTCTCGGAAACACCCAGTAAAAAAACTTGAAACTCGTGCCCCTTCCTCAAAAACTTAACCTCGGTTAGAAATAGATTCTTAGGAATCAAATCGCTCACAAGATTCAGAATGCGTGCCGCCTGAAGTGAGGGATCAACAAAAGCATCATAAAAATCCACCTCGGCCAAAATGGAAGATCCAAGTTCGGTGATCAGTTGATCTGCCTGTGCGTTTGAAACCTTTAAACTTTCCCACTGGGCGTTGAGAGACCGGTTTTCTTGGTGGATTTGAAGGTAAAGAAATAAATGGTAAACAGAAAAAAGAAGAAACAAGGCAAACGCGGCAACAAAGATATGTTGGTACGTAATTTTACTCTTGGGCTTTTCAAGAATCCGATATTCCTGCGGGAGTAAATTGATGAGAATCATGGTGTCAACGGATGGCTAACCCCACCGCTACCGGCAAATACGATATCACGTCATTGAGCTGCTCTTGAGAGATGGAAGAGTTCAATGTCATTTTCTCGGTTGGGTTCCAACGCTTAACGGGAATCTGAAATTTATCTTGAAGACTATTAGCCAAAACTGCCAGCTGGGAGAAACCACCCGAAACGTATAAGGTTTGCACTTGAGCTGCATCGGGATGCTGATTTGCATAATAATTTAACGATAACTTGATTTCCTGAAACAGACGATCAAGTACCTCTTGGACCGCAAGGAGATGTTCGGGAGGTTCCAAGGTTTTCTCATGTTGAATCCGATGTGCTTCTTCGGCGGTCGTGTTCAATTTTCGTCGAATCAATTCGGTCATATCATTGCCGCCAAAAGCAATATCGCGCGAAAAAACAACATGCCCCAAATGACAAATACACAAAGTGGTATCCCCTGCTCCGAAATCAATCATACCTACAGTTTGTGATTTGATTTCCAGAACAGAATATTCCAGCGCGTTGACGCAGGCGAATGCGTCAAGGTCGATCGCCTCCACCATGAGTCCCGTCGGTTTGACAAGCGCCATCATTTTATCCACTTCCATCTTTCGCACTGCCACCAAAATAACCTCCACAGTTTTCTGACCGGAATCGCCCTGCGTCACCGGAAAATGGTAATCAAGAACCACGTCCGCCAAATTAAAAGGCAAGTATTTTTCGGCTTCATATTGGATAGAACTCGAAAATTCTTCCCGCGTCATTTTGGGAAACTGAAGAAATCGAATCACGACCCCTTGTCCTTTTAAAGAAAGGCGAACCTTGTTCGATTGAAAACCAGCGTTTTTACAGAAATTTTGAAGTTGATCGGAAAGAGAACCCTCCGCGCTGATCTTGATGCGGCCGCAACGTTCAAGCGTGACACGATCACCTTCTACGGATACTTCGCATCCGACGATGTTGGCCTTTCCTATATTAAGGCCGATTCTGCGGCTGATTTTTGGAAGGGGTGACTTTCCGGAAATGCGGGGGAAAAACTTCTCACTCAGATTCTGAAGAGTTTGAGGGAAAGGGATTGTCATATCTTGTTATAGTATAAGAACTACGACAAAAAATACAATCCAAAAGTCTGGTGCCATTTTTCCGTTCCATAACAAAATGCCCTACTTACCTTTTTGGCAAATAGGGCATTTGTTTGACAGACTTCTTGTGCCTTTGCTTACGTTACCGCTGTCCAAGCTGCACCGGTGCATCCGGCCGCGCCGAACGCAGGGGTTTGAGCCACTGCGAAACTCAGTACGCCCGTTTGATCGATGCAATAACTATTGGCAGATTGGTTTGCTGTGAATCTACCAACTATGCTATAGGTTGCAGGAGTTGCGCCAGCACCTGGCGTATAAGCAATGGTATGCCCATGCTTAGTAGCCCCAGCGACCCACGTATCGTCTAAATACGCAGGAACTGCACCTGTCAATGCTGCCAGAGTGGTAGCATAACCGGGCGGGTTTTGTGCAGCCCTAAAGCTTTCGTTGGCAGTGCTAAAGGCACGCAAGTCGCCTTGAACTGCGCTGTCATTGGCGTTAATTCTCGCACGGAGTAAATTAGGAATCGCGATTGCCGCCAAAAGGCCGATAATGGCGACCACGATCATAATTTCCACCAGCGTAAAACCTTTCTTATTTCTAAAGATATTCATTTGTAGGTACCTTCCTTTCTTTAACTATGACTTCCGATATCTTTTATATCAACAACCGTGCCAATCTTAAAGGTATTCTTGCTATCAACACAACACCTTGTAAATAAATGGGTTACGATACTCAATCAATGACAGCTCAATTTTTAAATGAGCGTGCATACATTCTGCCGTGTAAAAAAATTTTGTCAATTGTAAAGAAGTTTTGGATTTGTTGAACTCAATCGAGTGAAACGTACTCCACATCGCTCAAGCGAAAATTTAGCCCGTGAGTACAGTCCCGCCACTTGGACAATTTGATCCGTCCGAACTCAGGCCTGCAGGATTTGCATAGATGTAAATAACATTATTAGCATTGGTACAAAAACCGTTATTTCCGGAAAACCCGGGAGCATTTGGTGCCGTAGTTACGGTATAAGATTGCCCACTATTCCCCTGCACCCACGTAAAGTCATAACCATTTTTGGAACCTGTCTCAAGACCTCCTCCGAGGTAAGCAGAACCCATTTGAGCCAATGAAACCGCATAAACGCCGTTTGCCGTTCGATAAGAAATCGCAGCGCTTTGGATGCTTTTCAACGCCCCGCGAACAGCTCCCTCATTACCTTGTACACGAGCGCGAAGCGCACTTGTCGCACTTATAGCAGCAATCAGGCCAATAATCACGAGCACGATCATCAATTCCACTAAAGTAAATGCCCGCGTCAAAATATTTCCTCCGCTTCTCAAATCTTCTTTCATGATCCGTCGATCTTTCATGCTTTGCGTGACGTTAAAGCTGAATCTTGTATTTATCTACTTTATACTGCAACACTTGTCTGGTGAGGTGCAACTTTTTTGCCGCTCGGTTTTTGTTGCCGTGCGCTTCTCGCAGTGCTTGATCGATCAACCGGCGCTCATAGGTCTCAACCGATTCCCGCAACGCATTT
>Ga0209541_10014191_pt1 | contig 12052 bp, 10 predicted proteins | sample RifCSPlowO2_01_FD_184027 | JGI IMG/M metagenome (GOLD analysis project Ga0209541, IMG submission 184027) | Groundwater microbial communities from Rifle, Colorado - Rifle CSP2_plank lowO2_0.1 (SPAdes) (version 2) | ecosystem: Environmental > Aquatic > Deep subsurface > Groundwater | place...
CTCACTGTCAAATCCTGAAATTACGATGTTAATCTTACGATCAACTCGCTTAAATCCCTGCCGCATTTCTTTTCTCATAGAACTGACTTCTTTGTTCAGCGGTTCGACTCTCTTATCTATAAGTAGCCCTATTTGTTCTAGATCTGTTTTGGTTAACATCGGAGAATTATATTACTTGCTTTTCCAAAGCCCGTCAAGAGTTTATAAACAGCAGGATTACTTTTTGAAGTAGATGATGAGAAACATTCCGACAAAAGACAGAAGTACTCCTAAAGCTTGATAAAGATTTAGCTTCTCATGCCAGATAAACAGTCCGAATAGCACTCCATAGATTATGTAAAGCGGATTAAATAAAGCAACGAAAGAAGATTGTGGAGCTCCAAGCGAATAAGCTTTTATTATTGCAAAATTGCCAAAACTTATGAGAACCGCTATCCCTATTGTAACCGGAATGTATTTGGTATTTAAGGTGATTGACTTATTAGAAGAGGTAAATAAATAAATCAGCAACATTAAAAGCGCCCCAATCGCCGACACATACGCGTTAACAAGTAGCACAGAGATGTTTTTCGGGAGCAGTTTAGAAAGCGCCTGATAACTCACGAATAAAAACGGTGCGATTGCTGCAAATATTCTCCAGTCCATGTGGTGATCATACCATAAACTCTCCTTTACAAAAAGATAATTGTGCTACAATGATGGGAGTTTATGAAGAGTAAGAAAGTCGCAAAGAAAAAAAAGGACAAAAATAACTCCTCTCCTGTTGCCAAACATCTCCTTAATGTTAAATCGGTAACGTTTCAATTTAATCCTCCTTATACTTTTACCTCGGGGCTTAAAGGACCCATGTATATTGATAACCGAATTGTTCTTTCCTATCCAAAAGTCCGCAAAGCAGTCGTTGATCATTACGTTAAAGTAATAAAGAAAGAGATTGGACTTAAAAACATCGACTACATCTCAGCAACAGCAACAGCAGCAATTCCCCAAGGCGCTTTGGTCGCGGAACAACTGAGACTTCCCATGGTATATGTCCGGCCGTCAACAAAGTCGTATGGAAAAGGACAAAAAGTAGAGGGATATCTAAAAAAAGGGTCCCGTGTTCTCGTCATTGAAGACCATATTTCCACTGCTGCAAGCGTGATAAACAACGTCCTCACGATACGGGCTCTGGGAAGCAAGGTGAAACACGTCATAACCACAACCACCTTGGAAACCAAACGGGCAAAAGACCTTTTGAAAAAAAATAAGGTTAAACTAATCCCGCTTACAACCGGTCGCCTCATTATTGAGGAAGGCCTTAAGAACGGCTATATCTCCCGCGAGGAAAGGGATATCGTGCTAGAATGGATAAAGAGTCCTGAGAAATGGTCTCAGAAATATGGCCGATCCAAATCCTGAACTTACTACACCGGTTGAAATAAGAGAATCCAGAAGAGTCTTTGCAGAACACCCTGAATGGTTTGAAGCTTTTGACCGCTTGAGTAATCAGAAAGAAAAAGAAATACAAGAAGTTACATCCGGGCTTGGCCGCTATCCGGAGCTCGCCACGCGCATTGAAGATAAAAATAATCCTTTTTCAGTGCTTTTTGTGGGAGCGGGTGACGGAAAAGTAGAAATTCCGGTTCTTCAAAAACTAGTGTCTCAAAGGGGCTCTGTAGATAATCTGCGCGTTTTGTGTGTTGATCCAGACGAAAAAGGGAAAGCGCAATTTTTAGACAAATTAGGCGAATCTGGACTAGGTGATGTCAATGTAGAATATCACGCGGAAAGATTTGACGATCATGATTTTGGAGATGAAAAGTTTGATTTTGTTCTTGCCAACCAGGCCTTTCAATATATAGGCCACAATCAAGCACGTACTACTGAGGAGCTGGTAAGATTTAAAAGCTTAATTGCAGAAAGAGGTCTTGGAGCGATAGTAATGCTCACCTCCAAAGGAGACGTCACAGAGGTCAGAAGAATGTTGAGTTGCGCGATGATAGTGGGTGGGACTGAAAAACGGATAGACTGGGGGGCTGATACACTTGGTCTTTATGCTTCCATGGCAAAAATACCCTATACGTTTACCCGCTTTCCCTGGCAATTAGATATTTCTTCATGGTTTGAGGGGCACACTGGCGAACTAGCTCTTTCAGAGGCTCCAGACGTTTTTAATCCAGATATAGATGGCAAAAGCCTCCTTTCTTTTTTAGGGAGGGAATCATGGGACGATATACAAGAACGGGAAAAGGAATGGCTAATTCGTTCATTTCCTCTTTACATCGACCCTGAAGATCTCGGCCGGAAAAAAATCACAGGCCACGATGACTGTATGTGGCTGACTGATCTTGAGCCAATCTCCGGATCAGCTGAATTTCATCCACAACAAGAACATAGTGAGGAAGACAATCAAGTAGGAAAAATGTATATTCCCCCTACTCTTGCATCATGAGTTGAGGTGGCGGCCGGTGGGCTTACCTTTTATTTTGCCGTTTTCGTAGACGAGATTTCCCCGCAAGAATGTTGCAATTGGTCTGCCACGAAGCCTCATTCCTTCATACGCTGACCATCCGCACTTACTGAATAAGTCTTTTTTGGCCACCCTCCATTCTTTCGACAGATCAACTACGGTAAAATCAGCATCTTTACCTTTCTCGATCGATCCCTTGGTCTTTAATCCAAAAATTTCAGCGGGCTTTTTCGCTCCAAACTTCGCAAGCAACATCAATGCCTCCTCTGCACGTTTTGTGCCATATTTTTTCATAAAAGAAGTGATGAGAGAGGGTAGATTTTCCTGAATGCTCGGCATCCCCGACTGCGCTTTCCAGACATTCGGCTGATTTTTAGTCTTCCATTCATGTGGGGTATGTTCTGCACAGATCGTGTCGATCTTTCCTCGTCGCAACCGTTCCCACATCTTTTTTTGATCGCTTAAATCTCTCAAGGCGGGCGCAACCTTTATCTTATTTCCAAATTTTTTATAGTCTTTGGTAGAAAAGTCTAGTTGCCGGCTTACCAGCTCTCCAAAAACTTTTACACCTTGTTTCTTGGCGCGGTCAACATGAGCAAATTCCTCAGGAGTTGATAGATGCATGAGATAAATCCGTGTTTTGTTTTTCTTGGCGAGCTTGATAGCACGGGCTACAGCAACAGCAACTACTTTATTAGGACGTACTATGCTCCACACCGCAGCGTCAGTCCGCTTTCCGAATTTTTTATTGAAATGATTTATAAGATCTTGGTCTTCGGCATGTACTCCAACCAAAATATCTCGTCTTGCAGCAATTTTGAATACTTTTCCCAGAGTTTCGTCGTCCGGGATCGTGGTTGGCGTCGTCTCATGTCCGGCCATAAAGACTTTCAGACCGACAATCTTCTTTTTGTTTACTTTATTTATTTCATTAAGCGAGTCTTTTGATACTCCCAGGAAAAAACTGTAGTCAGTATATGCTCTCTTGGGATAAATTTTTTTGATTTTCTGATTTAAAAGCTTGACTGTAGTAGTTGGCGGATTGGTATTTGGCATATCGAGCGTTGTCGTAACTCCTCCTGCAAGTGCAGCTCTTGTCTCATGTGGAATATCGCCTTTATGAGTCAGCCCCGGTTCTCTAAAATGCCCGTGCGTTTCGATAAGTCCGGGAAGAATGTAAACTCCTTTGCGTCGAAAGTCATATGTAAGAAGAGCCCTTGAAGAATTTTTCTGAATCTTTACTATCTTTCCATTTCGAACGGTAATTATACCGTCAATAATTTTGTCAGGATAAACTAATCTTCCACCTACGAGGTGGGGATTGGAAATTTTCACTTTACCAGATTGAGAACGCGGGTTTTTAACTGTCCTTTTTTGTTTTTATAGACAGCAATGTTCTTTAACCATTTCTTATCCATTTTGGGATAGTCGAGACGGTAGTGAGCTCCCCGGCTTTCAGTCCGTTTCAAAGCAGAAATGATGATTGCTTCTGCTACTTTTAACATCTCCTGAAGTTCCAAAGCGTCTTGCAGTTCTTTTTTGTTTCGGGCGACGACATCAGTCGCTAATCTTTGCAGATCTTTGATGATGATTAGTGCTATATCAAGTCGGCGCTTATCTTTGATGAGTCCAACGTTATTCCACATTACGGTCTTTAGCTCCAAAAGAAATTTCTCCGGCGACTCTCCATCGCTTTGCGTAATGAAGGAGTTTACGCGGTCAAGTTCCTTTTCTACGATCTTCTTTGGGATTACGGCAAGCTTTCGTTTTTTTGCATTTTGTGCAGCGCGTAGGCCAACCCGTCTTCCAAAAACCTGTCCTTCAGCAAGGGAGTTTCCACCAAGGCGATTGGCGCCGTGAATGTTTCTGGTTGATTCTCCGACAGCTAAAAGTCCTTTCACTCCGGTCTCCCCCCATTCGGTTATATCAATCCCTCCCATCATATGATGCATCGATGGACTAATTTCCATCTGTTTTTTTGTTATGTCGACCCCTACCTCTTTCCAAGCTTGAAAAACCTCTGGTACGAATTTTTCAGCTTCTCCTTTTTTCCAATGGGTTATATCAAGCCAGACCCCCCCGTTTTCCGTCCCTCTTCCTTCCTCGATCTCTTCGTAAATTGCCCGTGAAACCTCATCGCGTCCGGCAAGCTCTAATCTTTTCGGCTGATACCGCTTCATGAATCTCTCTCCGAATTTATTTCTCAAAATTCCTCCATGTCCCCGGACTTTTTCCGTGATCAACCGTCCTTTTTTTTCAGGAGGATACGCCATACCGGTCGGGTGAATCTGCACCATCTCCATATCCACAAGTCGAGCTCCCGCATCAAGTCCCCACGCATATCCTTCACCTGTGTTAGTCGGCTCATTGGTATTGATGAGGTAAAGCATACCCGCTCCACCGGTTGCAACAACGGTGACTTTTGCAGAAATGAGAGTTGGGACTGTGGTTTTTTGATCTAAAGTCAAGGCGCCTATAACCTGTTGGTTTTTTACCAGAAGTTTCGTCACAAATTGTTTGTCTTTATAATCTATTCCTAATTTTTTTGCCTCCGCTACTAAGCCCCTCATCATCTCACGTCCCGTGTAATCTCCCGCGCAGAGATTAAGTGGCGCCGATTGCTTGCCTCCTGCCCATGTGTAAAAAGATCCATCGGGTAGTTTGTCAAAGTTAACTCCATAGTCTTCGAGGTCGTAGATACGCTGAGGCATCTCACGAGCGAAAATTTTAGCCATTTTGTAGTTATTGATCTCCCATCCACCTTTTATGGTGTCTTGTAGGTGTTGCTTTGCTGTTGCTGGGGGTTTAATCGCAACATTGAGGCCTCCCATTGCCATTTTCGTATGGGCTTCCCCCATTGATTCTTTGCTTATGACAAGGACCTTAGCGCCGTTTCTTTTTGCTTCAATTGCAGCGCGCAAGCCGGCACCTCCTGCCCCGATTACTAGGACATCAGTCTTTATGGTTTTGAGGTTTTTTTTGCGGAGTTTCTGTAGTCTGGCTTTCCGTTTCATCAGGCAACAAGATACAATATCCAGCCTACTCTGTCAACCTTACACCTAGCTTTCTTTATCTAAAAGTGAGATGGAGCGGGCATATGCAGTGTAGCCAGGCACGTACTCCTCGATTCGCGAAAGGAGTAATAGTCCTTTTGCCAAAATAACCGCGTCCTCGCTACGAAATACTTCTGGCTCAAGCTCGCCGATCGTATCTTCATACGTGGTTGCCTTATCCTCTTCTTCATCCACCGCACCGTAGTCAGTAGTTGTAACTCCATCGTGGGGCATATGATTTCCGTATTCAAACCACTTGGGATTAAGTGCGGTATATTCCTCATCTTCATCTCCTTCTACGGGATCTGTTATCTTCTCATCGATCATGTGACCAAACTCATGATCCGGGATTTCATCATCCATCCCCAAGTCAGATACAGTTATATACATTTCTAGAGGATCTCCGGATACAGCAGCAGCTGATTCTCCTTCTGTTTTCTGGAAATCTACTGACCTTACTAAATTCACGGTTTTCAAGCCTGATAGCGAAATCACTTCTTTAGGTATATTGGAAATTCCGTTTATAAATACGACAACTGCATCCTTAAACTTTTTAGGCTTAATCTTTTTTGGATTTATTGGAGTGAAAAGATCGGTATCGATTTGGTCTTCGTCTGGGATCACCACTTTAAATCCCAATTTGCGCGTGTAGCGATTGAGGACAGATAAGATTTGGTTCACGGAACTGGCTTTATCAAGCATGTCAAAATACGGCTGCGTCTCAAAAAGAGTCAAGCCGTATATTTTAGCCTGCCTCAGAGCATATTCGTTCAAAACAGTTTGAAAGCTTTCATCTGCATATGTAGCATGTTCTATACGGAATAACTCTTCACTATCTCGTTGATTAAGAGCTGTCTTAATTGAGCTAAAAGCTCCGCTCATCCGGCGGTCCGGGGATTGAAGAGGTTCTTTATTTGTGGCGGTGGCAATAGCCGGACCACTAAGAAAAGAGGTGGCTATAAGCACCGATGAGACGATGGGATTACGCGCAAACCTTGAAATTCTGCGCTCTTTACTCATGATAATCGACTATTGTAGAACCAAGTGGTCCTTTCCGCAACAGATTTTTTTAGAGCACTCTTGCAAAGTGATTTTCCCTCTCGTACACTGATATCGTGAACGGTTTTCTGAAGACTTTTTTGATAATAGCAGGCTTCGGTGTTGGGGTAATGGCTGTCGTATTAGTCCTTTCTAATACATTTTCGTTCCGATCTTGTACGGGCCGGGTTCCTATCGGCTTTGATAACAAAGTAGTTAAATGTGCCGGACAAACCGCCTTTTCTTTGAATAGTCCAGCATTTACCCTTTCTGTTGAAAAAATTACATTTGAATCAGACGAAGGCTTTATCACATACAAATTCCCTCTTATTTGGGGGCTTTCTCTCCCTCTCAAGATGCAGGCTGGCTCGAATGCAAAAATAACGCTCTGTCCTATTTCAGCAAATGCGGACGGGATAAAATACATCTGTCAGGAAAAGCCCGTATCCGAGCTTGCAAACGTCCTAAAACCCGGAGATATCGTAGTTTCAGCCATTGTAGATCCCAATTTTTTATCCCCGAAGGACAACTTTCGGGTCCGCTGTGGTCAAATCCAAGGTGACTTCCTATCGCGAGTAAAAAAGGGGGGGAGTATTCTTCCGTATCTTTCGGTCTTCCGTAAAGGAACCTGTACTCCTTCTGTTGGAAAAATTTTATATAAAAACCCTTAAAGGCTTGACAAGTCTTTGGAGAGGTGTATAATAATTTTAGATAGTTATACTATAGGTTTATGAACGAAGGTATGGAAAGACCCAAGCCAAGGCCAAAACAAACTCCCGATATGTCTCGCAGAGACTTCCTTATTAAAGGTGGCTCAGTTGGCGCAGGAATTGCTTTAGGAAAACCTCTTGGAGTATTTGATGCTGTTTTCGGAAAGGACAAAAAGCCAAAAGGTAAAAACGGTAACGAAGAGGCTCAGGGCGTAACTTCAACCACTAAGGCAGAAATTAAAGAGATGAATAGTGAGATCTCTGCTGTGGCAAAGAATATTGATGCTACTTTGAGGATGACGCCCGAAGAGTTTACAGAGTGGGTGAACACCGAGCATGAAGACGGCACAACTAATGCTTTGTGGTATGGTCAAACCGTTCCCTTTGGTTTCCCACATGTACAAAATTTTGCAGATGGGGGTTTCTCAACTCGTCTTACTTATATTGATAATGAGGGTACGGCATTTACTTATGCCCACATTCCAGGCCGGGTATTTCCAAGAGTTCCCCATATGAGCCTTGCACAGTGGAATCCGGAGACTCCTTCTTATTTGGGAATGTTGTCTTTCTTTAACGGATCAGTGACTATACCACTAGAAAGTGAGGACGCGGGAAGCGCAACAGTATCTTTCGGAACACAGATCTGGCCCGACGGCACAAAGGTACCTTTTGGATGGATAAGTAACTTAGATGTTCCAAATAATCCCCTTTTCGGACCGAACCAATCGCTTCTCACCGATCAACCTCAACCTCTTTATACTGCACATAAAAACAACGTCAACGACAATCTTCATCGTGGAAAGACAATGACCCGAGAAGAGCTTCTTGAAGAACTTGAGACCAATATTGGAAAACCGATTGAAACGTATTTAAATACAGACCAGGCTATGAAAACAGCGCTTTTTTTTGATGAATACGGGAGCGTTGGATCAATAGACGTTCATATTGAAGGACTAGATCTTTTCCAACAATATCCTACATATAGAGCTATGATAGATGGATTTTTTAACCAGGATTCCGTTGGGTTTCAAGCGGCTGTAGAACAAGGAATACAAAACGGTTTCTTTTTAAACGCTGATACTGCCTCACCCAAACAGGTTGTAAAAACCTTAAAAACAACTTTGACTAATATTAAAACCGTCCAGGATCTATTCGGGCGGTTCCCTTGGGGACGCCCCACTTTTATCACGGACGCAATTGCTCCTAAACCACTCGTTCAAAAATAGATAAGAGTCTCCTCCCGTGCTTGAATTAACCATGAATTATTGATACAGTGATTTTATGTTCCTTTGGTTTAAAAACAAGAGTGTGAAATTCTTATATCACTCTTCATTTATAATTATTCTCCTCCTATCTGTTCCTGTATTTAGTCTTGTCCATGGACAAATTCCTCCACCTGGCCATACTATAGATGAATGTACTCCTGATTTTTGTACTACAACTGGTAGCGGTGGTGGTGGTGAAACTTGCGTTGGGTATCCTGTTTATGGATCCTGTTGGACTTGGGAATGTCACGGATATGGTTACACGGGTGCCGGATCGTATACTACCGGCTGCTCGGATGGAGGAGGAGGAGGAGGAACTAGTCCTCCTGCCTGCAGAAATCTAAATCAAAGCTGTAGTGGTAGCAATCAAGGTACCTGTTGTGGAGGACTAACCTGCGACCCACAGGGAAAAAGCGGTTCCCTTTGCAAGAAAAATGGTTGTGGGGCGGCCGGAAAAACTGGAAGCGATTACGCCGATGGCTGTTGTGCTGGTACTGCACCCGACAGTAAAGGCGTATGTCAATGCACCACTCCTAATCCTCCTTATAATTTAAACCCAGACGGCAAGGATGTATGTCCGGGCACAAGTAATCTTTCATGGCAACCTGCAGGAAAAAGTTATTATGTAAGAGTTGATGAAAATCCTAGTTCCTTTAATGCCGGCGTTTGTGAAGGTCCCGGTAATCCAGCTGGAAAAAACGGGAGTGGAGATGAATGTTTTATAGACTATGACAACTCGCAGCCGTACAATTTCCAAGCTGGTCAATCGTACCAATGGTGGGCTCATGTCAGAAATACGCAGTCAGGTTGCAATACTTATAGCAACCCTACTTACGCGACGGTCGACGTCTCGTCTCAACCGACGGCGCCGACTAATCTCCTACCACAAACTTCCACTATGCCCGGCTCTCAAACGATTTCATGGACAGCCCCATCCAACGCAGATTCCAATACGAGATATAATGTATACATCGATGATGAACAAAACGGATGGAATGGGAGTTGTTCGTCGCCTCTTTCCGGTGATTCCTGCGTACAAAATCTCAACGCGACATCTACCAACTTCACCTTTACTTCAGCTCACCAGTATCACATCTGGGTTACGGCAATTTCGTGTAGTTTTCCGGCAAGCGCCCAAGTAGATTCTTTTGTAGGAGTTCCTGCTCCAATTCCGACAGTTGCAATTCAGGGAAATCTTAGAGAATATGACACGCCAGCTTGTCACAACGACATATCCACCAACGGCCTCTCCATAAATATTTCTGCGCAATACCCATCGGGAGTAACACCGGTCTGTACAGTCAATCCTTCATCCGGCACCACTAAATCTTCCTATAATTGTAACGTCAGTTTTGATGAATTTGCCAATCCGACACCTGTTGCAACGCAAAATCTTACAGTTTCTGCAACTTCGACCGAATATCAACCCGGTTATCTTGTTGATTCGGCAGCTTGTGAAGCCTCAGGAAGTAGTTCGATCGCGATCGATCTTGCTGCACCAACACCGACCACTACATTTACCAAAGATCTCCTCTTTAAAATTGCCAAATCATGGATTAAGATCAAAAACGGATCGTTTGCTTCCTCGCTTAATGTCAGTAACCCCATTCCTCTTTCGGTCACCTCATACGATTTGGAAGATGATGGTTCTCGTCTCTTTATCATGGCGTCAGCAGGAAATGATCCCGGAGCTGCAACCGCGCGCGCTCTTAATATCGGCACCGCTGATCCTTCTTCCAAAGGGTGGAAAGCAGACTACCAGAAACTCGGAGTTCTGAATCCGGCTACGTTCTTAGAATACGTGAAAGCACGAAAAGAATTTAAAGAAATCGATAACCTATCGGAACTTGAAACCGGAAAGATACATGTTTGGACCGGTGGAGATCTTACGATAGAAGACGCTTCTAAATTCGACAATATAAAAGGAGTTCTTATTTCAACAGGAACCGTGAATATTACCAAAGACTTCAAGCCATCCAGCGCATCCGTTGCAATAATCGCAAACAGCATTACGTTTGCAGGAGATCCAGAGCCGGTCGAAGAAGCTGAGGGATTATTTGTCGCAGAGACCATAAACACCGGTGAAACAGCCGCACAAGGCTTGAAAATCACGGGTAATCTGGTCGCTGCTTCCGGTCTTACCAACAACCGCACATGGGGTAGCAATTCCCGTCCGGGAATCTTTATAATTTTTAATCCGACCCTTTATATGGAGCTTTTGCCATACGTGTCGGTCTCAAAATATGAATACCAACAGACGCAATAAAATAAAGCGTGGAGCGTGGGACATGAAACGTTTCAAGCTCCAAGCAAGCTCCAAGAGAGAATCAGGACAGGTCCTTCTTATCGCGGTCATGCTTTTGGCAGTGACTTTGACGATCGTCCTTTCCATTACGTTTTCGTCCCGCACCGATACTCAAATTACAAAGCTTGAAGAAGAAAATCAAAAGGCGCTTGCTGCAGCAGAAGCAGGAATCGAAGCCGCCTTAAAAACCGCAGGGACCGTCAACATTGGTCAGGCCGGTACCGGTGGAATTCTCCCCAACTCGGGATTTAGCGGCACAGCATCTGTTTCAACCAATCCCTCAGATACCAAATTCACCACGCCGATCCTTCAGAAAGACGAACAGTACACATTCTATATGGGAGTATACACTGCACCCAGTACAATCGGTCCGTCGGACGGAGAAAATCTGGAAATTTGTTTTGCTTCTTCCAATCAATCTACCAAAAGCGCAATTGAGATAACCGTGGTAAAAGGAACGAGTCCCAACTACACATTGCGCCGATTTGTCATAGACCCAGATGATAGAATTTCCGAATCAGACCAAGGACTCGCCTGTTCCAATACAGCCTTCTATAAGGGCACGACAATTGACGGCTCCCTCATCGGTGAAGACACCAAGCTAGTCATTGTGCGGATGCTGTATAGCTCGTCCAAGGTGTTCTTCTCACGAAATTCCCCTGACCTCCCCTCGCAGGGAAAGTTTGTTTCTTCCGAGGCAACTTCAGATACCGGAGTTTCAAAGAAAGTTCAGCTATTTCAGTCGTATCCTCAGCTCCCCGCAGACTTTTTCGTGACAGGATTCTAGAATAGCATTTAGTAGTTAGTATTTAGAATTTAGAACGTCCCTAAATGCTATATGCTTAATGCCAAATGCTCTTAAACGAATTTTTCCGTTACGACATGGAGAGGATCGGCTCCCAGAGTAAGTAAGTATTGTTTGATTGACTCAACAATGTCGCGGTCTCCTGCTATGTACACGTCCAGATCCGCATACGTCCCACCGGTGGGACGTATGCACTTGGTATGTAGCTCATCAATCCCCTTATTGACCCTCCCTAACATGAAATGATCTGGTTTTGATACTGCAACTGCTCTTGAAAGGAACACGATAAAGTTAAAGTTCGGGTTTTCATCATGAAGCTTCTTCCACTCATCGTAAAAATACACATCCTCTTCTTTTGGCACTCCCCATAAAAGAATAAAGCGTTCATCCGGATGTTTTTTAAGGTGCTCCAAGATCATGGAGC
>Ga0209541_10014194_pt1 | contig 12051 bp, 12 predicted proteins | sample RifCSPlowO2_01_FD_184027 | JGI IMG/M metagenome (GOLD analysis project Ga0209541, IMG submission 184027) | Groundwater microbial communities from Rifle, Colorado - Rifle CSP2_plank lowO2_0.1 (SPAdes) (version 2) | ecosystem: Environmental > Aquatic > Deep subsurface > Groundwater | place...
AAAACAAATTCTCTGGCCGGTTCGAGCCAAGACAATCTCTTTTGTTCAAAATCTCTGATTTTCTCCTGTAATTCTAACTTATGAGTTAGGATTTTTTGTTTCCGGGAGGTGTATTCTTCAGTAGAAATAACTTCGTTCAAATAGACATCCAAGAGTTTTTCCAGTTTTGTTTCTATTTCTGCTAATTCTTCCTTGAGATTTTGAACAAGGATTTTCGTTTGCTCTTTGGCTTTCAATTCGTCTTTTTCTAATTCCGCCAAAACCTTTTTTGCGTCTTGGTTCGACAAAGAAACTTTTTGGAGGTAGGTTTTGATTTGTTCAATAAGTGTTTCCTCTCTCAAAAAATGCTTTTCTTGGCAGGGTCCTTTCTTTTTGGTACAGCGGTAGTAAACATATTCTCTGCCGCTTGGTTTTATTTTCTTTTCAGCAGTTATTGCCGCAGAACAAAGGCATTTCATTAAGCCAAGAAAAGCAAAATTGTGTTTTATTTTCTGCGGTTTGCCTCTTTCTTTCAGAACTTCCTGAACCCTATCAAAAAGTTTCTTTGAAATTAAAGGTCTATGTTTCCCTTCAAAAACTTCTCCTTTGTATCTCATCAAGCCAATGTAGAAAATGTTTTGAAGCGTTGATTGAACTTGACCCGGCGAAATGTCATTATCCAAATTGCTTTTGAGGCCTGTCTTTTTAGACCATTCAGACATTTCTTTGAGTGTGTAATTACCAGATGAATAAATTCTAAACATCCTTTTTATTAGAACTGCTTTTTTATCATCAACATCAATCCCTCTGGTGATTGGATTATTCAAATAGCCAAGCGGCGCCCAAAGCGGCCAAACACCATTTCTGATTTTTTGCCTCATACCTCTGGTGACATTTTCTTTCAAATTATCTACATAGTATTTACTTTGGCCAAAAGCAATTTGGAGCATAAATAATCCCTGCGGCGTTGGTTCAAACCAAAAAGTGGGGAATTTGAGTGATTTTATCAGGCCGCGATCTACCATATGGATTATCTTTCCACCATCAACCGCGTTTCTTGCCAATCTGTCCGGATGCCAACTCAAAATCCCATCAGCCTTACCTTGTTCAATCTCCTTTAACATTTCGGCGAACTTTGTTCGCCCAGGTTCTTTGGCAGTTTTTGCCTCGCACAGCGAGGCGAAAATTTCAAGTTTTTCTTTGGCGGCAAATTCTCGCAACTCGGCAAGTTGCGATTCAATAGACAAAATCTGCCGGTCTTCATCTTCCGTAGATTTTCGGGTATAAATTATGTATTTCATAGTTTGTATATTTATTTAGTAGGAAAATTTTCTTTTACGGGAACGAAACCAAAAATTGATTTTTTCTTTCAATTTCCCGTTCAATTTGGCCGCCGAGCCGCGAAGCGGCGAGGCGGAAAGGTTGACATATCCGAAAGTGTGGACTATTCTTAAATTAGCTCGGACGATTTCCGCCCCTCGCTTCGCTCGGGGCGGCGGAGAGGCCCAAAAAATTTAACGGCTCGCTGCGTTCTTCAAAAACTGCCAAAGAACCGGAAAAATATCGGCCGAACCACATTTTAGTAAAAGAAAATTTTTCATATTATTGAAGCAGAAATTCTTAAGATTTCTGTTTTTTTGATGCTGAATTGTTGGCTTGACAAATTTATTAAAATGGGTGTATAATATAGACAGAATTTGGAAACTTGTTGACCCGACAGGATTCCTGTTCTGTACAAACAATCAGAAAAGGAGGAAGACAATGGTCACCAGCGCCTTAACTCGGGAAAACCTGAGCAGTGTCGCTTCTAGGGCCAGTTGGGCTTTTATGCTTATGGAAAGGGGAGATAAGTCCAAGCTCGACGACGCCAAGAATGGACTTCAACTGTTGGAACTCTTTGAACATGCTCAAGCAGCCAGCGAAAAGAACTGGGAGAGCATGAACGACGAGGAGTCCGACGCCTATCGAGCTGTCAGGCGTACTTTCTTTGTGGAGCGCGTTCCGTATGGTGCGCCAGGATGGCAGGAGTGGAACATATTCATTCACCAGGCGTTCAAGACTCTCCTCAACTCCGGCATCATGGAGAGGGTGAAGCGGGCAAAAACCATCGCACAGGAACCCCTTGAAGGCCTAGAGAAGCCTCAGTTGGACGAAGTCCGGGAGTTATTTGCGAGGCTGTCCCTGTCCATGAACGAGCCCAAGTAGGAGAGCAAGTTCTTTCTGAAAGGCAGCTGGAGTATTTCGGGTCTGCTCCAGCTGCCCGTCATTCTATTCTCGGAATAAGCACAGACCGTATTGACGGTTTTTCTTTTTTGAGAATTTGCCGCCAAATCAGAAAATTTTCGTTGAAAAATTTTCTGAAATGAGTTAATATTAACTCATAGAAAAACTTGAAATTGTCAAAGAACGCAGCGAGCCGTTAAATTTTTTGGGCCTCTCCGCCGCCCCGAGCGAAGCGAGGGGCGGAAATCGTCCGAGCTAATTTAAGAATAGTCCACTCGACTCACCCTCGACTCACTTCGTTCGCTCGGGTTCGCTCGTGGTAAACCACCCAATAGTTGATGTGGTTATTTTATAATAAGTGAGTCGAGTGCCCTGAGCGAGCCTGAGCGAAGTCGAAGGCGAGTCGAATGGGCACCAGTAAAATATGCCCTTCGTTTACATGGCACGAAATACCAATAATAAACTCTATGTCGGTGTTTCCAAGCATCCATATTTTCGGCTGAAAGAACATAACACCCAACGAGGTTCAATATTCACGAAATTTGGTAATTTCAAGGTCGTATTTCAAGAAGAATATTCAACACTTCCAGAGGCTAGAAAAAGAGAAATCCAAATCAAGAAATGGCGGAGAGAAAAGAAAGAAGCATTGATTCAAAGATACTAAAAGGGGCTATCAACCAAGATGTCCTAATTCAAAACAAAAAGCCCAAGAGTTTTGGTGCTCTTGGGACTTTTGAACCTTAATGGTGTTTTGTGGTTTTATGAAGACGATTTGTCAGTTTTTCCAGTTCACCATCTATCATTTTGTAGCAGTGTTTCTCTATATCTGGGAAGGTTCCAGCTTTCACTTCTTTGACGTATTTTTGGAATGCCTGACGAGTAATATCGGCAAGGGGTTGCATGGCAAAAACTTTAACGAATTTGGGCTTAAAAACTACGCCCCTACCTAGTAAATCAATTTCCAGCAACAACTGGCCGTCGCAGAAAGGTCCTGCCCCAATACTCAAAACCGGAATTTCCAGTGTTTTTGTCATGATTTCGGTCACCTCCGGCGGCACCGCCTCAACCAATACAGCGAAGGCACCAGCTTTTTCTACCGCTAGAGCGTCTTCGATTATTTTCATTGCGTCTTCGGCTGTGCGACCCTGGGCCTTGAACTCCGAGGCGGTTTGAGGCGTTAATCCAATATGTCCCATAACATTCATTTTTGCATTAACGATAGCCTTTATTCGTTTTGCCATCCCGATGCCACCCTCCAGTTTAACGGCATCAACAGATGCCCTTTCATAAAATCTTCTCGCATTTAAAATAGCTTTCCTATTACTCTTTTCGTAAGAACCAAATGGCATATCGCCAACAATAAAAGTGTTGGGCGCTCCCAGGCGAACCGCTTCGGCGTGGGTAATCATTTTGTTCATTGTGGCTGAAAGAGTATTTTTTTTGCCGTAAATACTCATTTCGACCGAGTCGCCTATTAAAATCATCTCTATGCCGGCTTCTTCGGCACGTGCGGCAGTGTGAGCATCGTAAGCTACGACATAGGTGATTTTTTCGCCCAGCTTTTTCATTTCCCTGAAATCAAGAATCGTCTTTTTTGCCATTTTCAACCTCCCATCTTAGGAATTCTCAAATCTTCTGGCCCCCAATCGGAAAGTACGATATCCGGGTATTTCTTTTTGATAGTTCTGACAACCTTAGCCGCGGTTCTTACATCTTTGCGCTTATGTTCGGCTAAATCATTTTCTGTCCAATTGGGCCCAGACAAGTCATAAACGCCAATGCCAGGGTTACCCGCCTCAAATTTGAAATAACAGGGACTGCAAATTCTGGCCAGTTCCGGCGCATCTTTAATCCTGTCATAGGGTTTTGCCACAAGTTCCAGCCCGCCTTTTTTATTTTTTTCAAGAGCTAGTTGCCAGAAGGTTATGTGGATGTCTAGTTTCACTCTTTCTGGCACAGCGCTTCTTATTTTAGCCAGTTTTTCTAACGAAAGACCATTAGCGGTATTAATTGTATTGGCGCCTTTCCAAACCGCGGAAACAAAATTGAGGCGGTTTAAACTATTAGCAAAAGTGGAAAGTTTAAATATGATATCGGAGGGCCTTCTTATTTTACGATCCAACAATTCCAGAAGGTCTTTATCCCAGACCAGAAAACCTCGAAATCCTATTTTGGCGCATCTGTTCATTTCTGAGAGATATTCATTGGTTTCTTCGTCTGTTAATCTCAAATCGGTAAGAATCTTATTGTGATTCTCGAAAACCAATCCCGCTAATTTCCATGGGCAGATAATAACCTCAACTTTGTTTTCAGCTGCAATTTGGGCTAATTTTTCCAACTGTTCGTCCGTCCAGTACATTGAGCCATTGACCGTAGCAATAGCCCGATGAATGGGGATTTTCTGCTTTTTTGCTTCATCAATCACCGCTTCCAGAATTTTCGGTGTTTCTATGCCAGAAACTTCAATCCTGTAGTTCGCTCCATCCGGGAATGTTTTCATCAAGACCCCCTTTTTAAAGTACTTGTAATAAATAACATCTTAACAATGTGATGTCAATTTGCCCTTTTGACTTTTTGGGGCTAAAATGATAACAATATGGGTTGGTTTGGTGGGGTGGCTGAGCGGTTGAAAGCGATAGTTTCGAAAACTATTGGGGTCGCAAGACCCTCGTGAGTTCGAATCTCACCCCCACCGCCATCAACATTTTTTATCGAGTGACCGAGACACCCCGGTTCTTTATTTTCCACTTAATTTACGATATAATTTAAGAGAAAATTAAATTATTCTAAACTCATGCCATTTGGTGAGCCACAATTTTTTAGGAGAGAGGAAACACCAAAAGAGACACAACAGAAAGAAGGGACGGAGTCACCTAAGCCAGAAATACTCCCAGAAGCATCATCTGAGACCCAGGAAGAAATTGAGAAGGAGTTGCGAGAAAAAGGAGTAGAGAAAGAGAATATCGAGGCGGGTCTAGCCTTAATGAAACGAATTGGTTTTTTAGACAGAAGGGTTTTTGCGGAAAATCCGGCAGCTTTTAATTTTGCGTTAAAAGAAGATCCCCAAGGAAACTTCGCGGGATTCATTAGGCCTAAGAAAGATGAGGAAAATAGGTCCTATCACATTATGGTGAAAGATTTGGCTGAATGTTTTAAAGAAGAAAAAGGCAAGAAGGTGCCAATTTTTGGACCAGGAAGACATCTTAAGTTGGAGAAATACCAAAGCGATGGGCAATTTTTAATTTCGGTAGCGGCTCACGAAGTTCGGCATCGCATTCAGCACGACAATCTTATTAGAAAATTTTCTCCAGAAGACGCAAAGTTGATTGACGATCCACTCCTCCGGTTGATAATCGAATTTTACGAAATGGAATTTGAAGAAAGGGAGAAAATTTATCGGCGAGAAAAAAGGCCAGAAGAATTTATCAGAGAAAAGTTAAGCCCGAAAGAATTCGACGCTACGGTAATAGAAAAATTCGTTGCGAATAAAATGAATGAAAAGTTCACAAAAAAACCTAGACCTACTTTGTTAGACCTGAAAGATTATGAGGAGATCGTTTCCATGATACAAATAGCCGCACCAGAGAAAGATAATGGTTAAAAATGGGAGACCGAAAATACTCCAAAAGACCGTGTCGGTTGTTTCATTTCCGAATAAATGACCCCGACCGAGATGCCTCGTTTCCAGGGTCCCCAAATCAGCCGAATTCCTTCTTAAGATCTTAGTTTTAGTCCTAGACACACCGCTCTGCGGAAATTAGAAATAATTATTTTATTACATTATGTCCATAGAAAAAGGGCCGGAATTTAGAATAGTCGGCGGAGCATCGCCGGAAAAGAAAGAAGAAGCAAAAGCAGAGCTTCAGAAAGCTTTATTTAGTCATTTTGAATCTCTTTCGCCCAAAGAACAGGAAAGCGTGCTGGAGTTTGAATATGAAAAATCTAATAAAGAAAAAGGCCTAATTGACTTTGCGAATCAAGAAACCAATATATTGAGGCAAGAAGCGGGATTAGAGCCATATTCAATACCTTACGAAAATTATCACTTGCTTCCCTCAAAAAAATACAAGGAAGTGGTGCCTGGGGGGAGCGATGCCGTAACTTATTATACTCGTCAGGGGATACTAATGAATAAGGGAAATTTCAGCTCAGACCCAATGAAATTGGGGAGTGCGTTTGTGCACGAAACACTTCATCTCAAGGGGCATTTCGCGGGGAAGGCAGAAGAGTATGACCAAAATATAGAGGTAACTAATTTTCGTGGCGGAGTTTCCGTCTATGGAGCGCGACGCGACAAACCGCACGAACACTTCCAGGGTTTGCACGAGGCGATAGTGGCTAATCAGGAAAAAAAATCTTTCTCAAAATTGCTTGAATTGCCTTTCTTCCGGAAAGAAAGAAAATGGTTGGCGTCTGATGAGGCAAGAAAGATAAGAAAAGAAACAGCAGATAAAATAAAAGTTCCGGAAGATGAGTTCAGATGGGTTGGCAAAAAGAGGGGGTGGGGAATGTTTCCCTTTCGCGCCCAAAGGGAGGTTCTCGATTATGTCTGCGCCGAAATCCAAAAAGAGTATTCTCGGCAATATCAAAATAAAGACGAGGTTTTTAAAGAATTCCTTAATTCTCACTTTACCGGCCGGCTTTTAAAAATAGCTCGGCTTGTGGAAAAAACTTTCGGCGAGGGCAGTTTCCGGGCATTAGGTAATATGACAGTTGGCAAAAAAAGCGCTATTTTGCATATGGAATTGCTAAGAAAAGCGAGAATGAGGCAAATGAAAATAGAAAAACTTTAATAAATATTGTTTATGCTTAATATTTTCAAAAAAAATAAAAAGGGGCACCCTCCTGGTCTGGAGAACATGAAAGAGGTTTTGGAATACCTGAAAAAGCTGGAAGAAAATTATCAAAATATTTCCCATGAGTTGTCGGTGTTTAAGGAAAAGAGCAAAAAAAATCTGCAAAAGATGGGCATGGTTAGATTTAATCCTTTTCCGGAAGTCGGCGGGGACCAGTCCTTTTCTATTGCTTTGCTGGATGCCGATAATAATGGATTTGTTCTGACCTCACATTATTTGCGGGAGTCTAACCGAGTTTATGCAAAACCAGTAGAACTAGGCAAATCTAAATACCAATTATCAAAAGAAGAAGAAGATGCCATCAACAGAGCAATCAACATCTAATATTCAGCCGCGGCCGCCGATTGTGGTGGTTTTGGGTCATGTTGATCATGGCAAGTCTTCAATTTTGGAAGCCATTAAAGATTTCAAAATAACGGCCAAGGAGTCCGGCGGCATAACCCAGCACATCGGGGCCTACGAAGTTGACCATAATGGAAAGAAGATCACTTTTATTGATACTCCCGGGCACGAGGCCTTTACAGCCATGAGGTCAAGAGGAGCCAGGGTGGCAGATATCGCTGTTTTGGTGGTGGCGGCTGAGGAAGGAGTAAAACCGCAGACAAAAGAAGCGATTTTACACATTAAGAAAGCTGGCATCCCGATGATTGTGGCTATAAATAAGATTGATAAGCCGGAAGCTGAGCCGGAAAAAGTGAAAAGAGAGTTAACCAGGGAAGATGTCCTGGTTGAATCCATGGGCGGAGACGTTCCTTCAGTGGAAATTTCCGCTAAAACTAAAAAAGGAATCCCGGAGCTTTTAGAGCTTATCTTATTGGTTGGAGAAATGGAGAAGCTGGAGGCCGATATTGAAAAGCCGGGCCAGGGCGTGGTAATAGAATCGTATTTAGACAAAAAAAGAGGGTCAACCGCCACTCTGCTTTTAAGGGACGGAGTTTTAAAGCAGGGAGATATTATTGGCACGGCTTCGGTTTTGGGCAAAGTTAAAATCCTGGAAAACTTTCAAGGGAAACCCTTAGAAAAAGCCTTGCCGTCCCAGCCGGCTATTGTAATCGGTTTTGAAAAAGTCCCGCAAGTCGGAGAAAAATTCGTGGTTTATCCAGATATTGGGTCTGCCCAGACATATATTGCCAAGAAAGAAAGAAAGGCGGGAGGGGGCGAAGTTTTCTTAATCGAGGAGGGTAAAAAAGTCTTAAATTTCATTTTAAAAACAGATGTTCAGGGGTCAATTGAAGCTATCGAGGAAGTTTTAAAAAATATCCCCCAGGAAAATGTTATTTTGAGAATACTTAAGAGGGGGGTTGGGGAGATTTCAGAAAACGACGTGGGGCTGGCGAAATCCGGCAACGCCAAGATTTTGGGTTTTAGGATAAAAACAGCTCCCTCCGCCATTACTTTAGCTGAAAGAGATAATGTCAAAATCATAACTTTTGATATTATTTATGAATTAGCTCAAACTGTTCGTCAGATAATGGAAAAATCAGTTAAATTAGAGAAGGTCAGGACTGAATTAGGAAAAGTTAAGGCCTTAGCCATTTTCTTAACTGAAAAAAACCGCCAGATAGTCGGCGGAAAGGTGTTGGAGGGCGAAATTAAAAAGGGTTCTTTGATAGAGATTTTCCGCAACGAAGAGCTGGTAGGGGAGGGGAAGCTGATTAATTTGCAGAAAAACAAGAAAGACGCCAATGTCGCGGCCAAGGGAGAAGAATGCGGGATTCTTTATGAGGGAGATAACAAAGTTCAGGAAGGAGACATTTTGGTAATACATATAATACAATAATGACAACAGAAAGAGTTCCCCGGGTTAATCAATTAATAAAAAAGGAATTAAACCAGCTCATTCTTAAAGAGACTGATTTTCCCGAAAGAGTTTTGGTGACCCTGACCAGAGTAGAAACATCCCCAAATTTGATTCAGGCAAAAGTTTATATCTCTGTGATGCCGGAAGAAAGAGCCTCGGCCGTTTTAAATATTTTAGGAAAAACGGTTTACCATCTTCAGCAAAGATTGAATAAGCGTTTGAAGATGAGGCCGATACCTAAGATTATGTTTATTGAGGAGAAAGCAATAAGAGAGGCGGGGAGAGTAGAAGAGCTCCTGGAGGAAATACATAAGGGAAATCCGAAATCCGAAATTCGAAATCCGAAACCGCGTGTTTTGAATTTATAATTTATAATTTTGAATTTGTTTCGAATTTCGTGCTTCGAATTTCGAATTTTTAAAAGATGTCTAACAACCTAAACGAACAATTTAAGCAGATTGGCGAATTGCTGAAAGGAGCTCAAAAAGTTTTGATCGCTTCTCATGAAAATCCTGACCCAGACGCCGTATCTTCGGTTTTAACTCTCCATAATATTTTTAAAAAAGATGGGCTTGAGAGTTTTCCCTACCTGCCCAATCCTGCCCCGAAAAACCTTAATTATTTGCCCGGCTTTTTTGAGATTAAGCAAGAAATTGATGATTTCGAGCCGGATATTTTATTCGCCCTTGATTACGGCGATTTTAAGAGGCTTAAACTCCCCGAACATATTTTAAATAAACAGATAAATATTGTTACCATCGACCACCACGCAGAGAGCGATCAAAGGGGGCAGGTTAAAATCTTGGAACCGGAATTTTCTTCTACCGCAGAAATTGTTTATCATTGGCTGAAATATAAGAATATTGAAATAGATAAAGATATCGCCGTTTGTCTTTTGTCGGGAATCATTTCTGATAGCGGAGGGTTTCGTCACGTATCCACTTCCTCTGAAACACTGAACATTGTTTCTGAACTTCTTTCTTTGGGGGTTTCTTTGAATAAAATCACCCGTCAGACCTTGACTTTTGACAGCCCTCTCAATTTTTCCAGGGCCTGGGGTTGCGCCCTATCAAGGACAAAATTGGATGGAAAGACTAATTTAGCTTATTCCTGGGTTACCCAGGAAGATTTAAGCAGGTATAAAGTGAACTTGGCTGATTTTGATGGAATTACCAATTTAATTTCCACAAGCTCGCCGGTTAACCTCGGCCTTTTTTTGGTGGAATATGAAAAAGGAAAGATTAAGGGCAGTTTAAGGTCAGAACCATACAAAGGAAGAGATGTGGTAAAAATTGCTAAAAACTTGGGTGGCGGAGGACACCCCTATGCTTCGGGTTTTCAGCAAGAGGGGACCATTGAGGAAACCTTGAAAAAAGTGCTAAATTTGATATAATAAATGATGTTTTACGCGGCCGGGTAGCCAAGTAGCTAAGGCAGCGCTCTGCAAAAGCGCTATACGTGGGTGCAATTCCCACCCCGGCCTCCGCGGAATAATCCGCCCGGGTGGCGAAATTGGCACACGCACGACACTTAAAATGTCGCGTCCGCAAGGACTTGTGGGTTCGAGTCCCACCCCGGGCATAAAAACATCGGCCCGAACCATATTTTGATTTTGGGGAAAAGAAAATTTTTGCATATGTCAAAAAACTCCACTATTGACACTCATGCCACACATGAACTACCATATTGTTGTTGTATGTACTAGAGCTTTTTGTCGAGAGGCTCAGGAATAAGAAATAAATAGTAAATAATTAAAGGACATAAATTATGAAAAGCAAAAATATATTTAAGGGAATAACAGCAATTTTGGTCGGGGTAGTGGTAATTTCTGCGGGCTTGATAGTTGTTTCTTCAATAGAGAAAGCTCAGGCTTCTCCCGTGACGGTCTCAGTTGATGCTACGATTACTGCTGATAATGACTATGCTCTATATTATGGAACTGAAAATGGGAGTTCAATCACTTTTGTAGGTCGTAGTAATCTCACTGATACCTGGACAAGTGCTGAAAATTGGAGTTTTAATGCGAAAAAGGAAGACTACATTTATGTTGCCGCTTGGAGTGATAATGCCGTAGCCCAAGGACTTTTAGGTCAATTTGTTACCGATTTGCCATCAACCATTTTAACCAACACTAATTGGCAAGTCTATCTTACGAATGATGATAAAGGCAATGGTTCAGTTGAACCCTCCACTTCCGAGATGAGTAATAAAATTACTGGGGCTGTCTGGTCACCAGTTTCTAATTATCTTAACTACGGCAGCGGTCCCTGGGGAACTACTGTCACCGGTATTAATTCAGCTGCGAAGTGGATTTGGGGGAGTCCCTTGCTGCCTGGCAGTGGTTATGGAGAATATCAGATTTTCAGAATCCGAATTGACGGGAAAGTGGTCATTTGCCACATCCCTCCCGGAAATCCGTCCAATGCTCAGACAATAACAATCAGCGCTACCGATATGAACGCTCATCTAGCTCACGGGGATACTCTGGGTGCGTGTCCTTTGGGCGAAGCCAATCATGGCGGAAGACGATAAAAGAGATAGTAGTCACGGTATCTATTTATCTAAATTCTTAAAACTGTCCTTGGGGGCAGTTTTAAGTTTGCGGTGAGTTATAATTAACTCATAGAAAAACTTGAAATTGTCATTAATCTTTTATATACAAATGCAAGTTATTTTGCGATTTTATTGGTTCCCAGGTTGGGAATTTGAAGCTATTTAATACCACCCTGGCGCCAGGTTTCAATTCTTTTCTCAATTTTCGTTCAAGCCTCTTCATTATGTGGTTAATACCGTAGACGGTTACGATATCAAAAGAAGAAAAGTTTTGAGACCAGAAGTCTTTCCAGTGGATAGACGCTCTATTTTCAAGCCCGGCTTTTTTAATATTGCGCCGTCCCAGCCAAACGAGCCATGGCTTAATTTCATAACCATGAGATTTCGCGCCGGCTTGCGCGAATGCTATGGCGATTCTGCCGTCTCCTGACCCTATGTCAGCCGCTTTTTCGCCTGGTAAGACTCGCGACAATTCTACCATTCTCAAAACTTGCTCGCGCGCCGTAGGCACAAAAGGCGCCCCGCGAAGCAAGATAAAAAGAATCCCGACAGCTACCGTTAAAAAAATGAAAGAGTATGCCATTAATTTCCCAAAACCTCTAGATAGGTTGTTTTAGCTCCAAAATTGAGCGCTTCCCC
>Ga0209541_10014196_pt1 | contig 12050 bp, 12 predicted proteins | sample RifCSPlowO2_01_FD_184027 | JGI IMG/M metagenome (GOLD analysis project Ga0209541, IMG submission 184027) | Groundwater microbial communities from Rifle, Colorado - Rifle CSP2_plank lowO2_0.1 (SPAdes) (version 2) | ecosystem: Environmental > Aquatic > Deep subsurface > Groundwater | place...
TCTAAAAAGGTCTATATTAAACCTATAGTGAAAGACATAAATTTTCTACCAATTTTTTATGTCTTTCCCTTGCAGGAAAATTCCTCAAAGGAATTTTCTGCACAGAAAATTGTTTTGCACAATTTTCTTGTTATAGTCAAGGCGCAAATGGTAAATTTTCAGCGTCCTTGACTATAATATAATCTGCGAAGACAAACAATTTAAAAACCTCGTCTGCATCCTCCTATTGAAAAAGATGAAACACAACGAAAATCAAAGACATCAAAAATCGAAGATTTTTGAATGCCCCGAAAATCGAAGATTTTCGATGTTTTCAGGCATTTCATTTTTATTAAAATGAAACACAACGTTAAAATAACATCTTTGTTAATAAGTATGTTCTTGATAACTCAGTTAATAGGATTATTCGTAATCAGCGTATACAACAATCCTAATGTAACCCTTCCTTATGGAATGGAGCCTCCTGAAGAAATTCAGCAGACTCCTCAGGGTCCACAAATAATTTTTGCTTTTGCAATTGCAATAACCTTATTTTTTATTTTGACAAAATTCAGAGCAGAAACATTTATACGGCTTTGGTTTTTGGTTGTAACAGTTATTGCCCTCGGACTTGCTTTAAACGCAGTCATGATAAAATTAAACCTAAGTTATTATTCCTCTTTTTTAGCGCTCATAATTGCCATGCCTTTGGCATACGTGAAAATTTTTCAGAGAAATCTTATAGTCCATAACCTTACAGAATTTTTAATCTATCCAGGAATTGCTGCAGTTTTTATTCCTATTCTTAATATTTTCTGGATTGTAATTCTTTTATTGTTGATTTCAATTTATGATATGTGGGCTGTTTGGCACTCGCAAATAATGCAGAAAATGGCAAAATATCAGATTGAAAATCTCAAGTTTTTCACAGGTTTTTTTGTTCCATATGCGACACTAAAACAAAAACAAAAAATAAAACAAATAAGAGAGAGATTCGCAAACAAGCCAGCTCTTCTTGAAAAACAATTTAAAAAAGCAAAAATAAAAGTAAGTTTGGCGATTCTCGGAGGAGGAGATATTATTTTTCCAATAATAACTGCAGGAGTTTTCTTTGCAGCTTACAATTCAATTCTTCCTGCACTGATTATAGTAATGTCAGCAACTTTAGCTCTCCTTGGACTTTTCATCTTAGCTCAAAAAGGAAAGTTCTATCCTGCAATGCCTTTTATTTCTGCAGGACTTTTTTTAGGCATGATTATTAATTGGCTGGTGTTTTGAATGAAATACTAGGATATTTTAGATTATAGTTAACGACATTATAGTCAAGGACGCTGAAAATTTACCATTTGCGCCTTGACTATCACAAGAAAATTGTGCAAAACAATTTTTTGTGCAGAAAATTCCTTTGAGGAATTTTCCTGCAAGGGAAAGACATAAAAAATTGGTAGAAAATTTATGTCTTTCACTATAGATATCACCACCTCGTACATAAACTTACTTTTTCAAATCTTATTCTTTGTAAACTTACAATATTAAGTTGTATTTTATTCTATAGAGGACTTTGAATAACCCTATTTCCGAAGGAAATCACCTTCAAAGTCCTTCTTAGAGAGTTTTGAATGCAGAAATTTCTTTTTAATTTGAATAGAAATTTCTGGCTCAGAAACTTTAAAATTGTAACAAAAAGTTTCTGATTTGAGGTTTTTCAAAACTCTCTATAACAAATCTTAATCTCTTACAAACCTCTTAAGATATTTTTCATCAATTCTCCATCTCAGTTGTGTCCATGCATCAAAATTCATCTGAGAAAAAAATTTAGGTTTTCTTTCTTTCATAATTCTCTTTGCACTTCTAAATTTCACATCAATAAAATCTCTGTATCTTTCAGAACATTCAAAACAGAAATCAACATGCCTTGATAAATTTTTTAGAATTTCATCTCTGTTATCTCCATAAGAATAAATTTCTTTTCCAATTTCCTGTCTCCCTCTATAAAACATTAGTAGAACACAATAATAATTATCTAAATCATAAGGAGTAGGATTAAAATTTCCATCAAATTCTGCCATGCATCTTGCGCCTTCAGTAGTAGGTTCTATTTTTAATTTTTCAAATGCTTCTATTTCAAGATGAGTCAGCAAAACTTTTAATCTTCCCCCCGGACACCTTTCAGTTCTTCCAACTCCGATGTCAGTTGAATATTTTGTGTCTGATGTTTTATCAACTTCCATAAAATTAAAATGTCTTTTGTCGAAATCATAACGGTCATCTTTAGAATTTTCTGCATAAAGGTTTTCTATTCTGAAATATTCATCAAGGCATTCACTGCAACCTCTTGAATGTTCTTTAAGCTCGGCTAAAGCACTTTCATCATTTTCTAACTCTATCAATAATCCTGAAAATTTTTTTCCAGGGCATTTTTCCAATTTCATGCTTGCCATTACCAAATCATTCCAACTGTTTTATATTCTATGTCTTCAATCCTTATTTTGCCATCGCTAACAGGATTATTATCTCCTTTTGTTACAAAGTAAACTCCTTTTTCATCAATTCCTTTTTCAATTACTCTGTGAATTATTAAATCTTCACCACTATAAAAACTTATTATATCTCCAACATTAACTTCGTCAGCAGAACTAACTTTGATTCTAATGCCATTTGAATCTTCATCTAAAACTGGAATCATACTTCCTGTCGGAGCATATCTGCTTAAGGAAGCATTATCAATATAAATTACAACTCTGTCCTCGTAAATCTCAATGTTGTCTTCTAAAACAGAGTCTGAAGGTGCAGAAACATTTTCATTCCATGAAGAGTTAAGAATAAAATTATCCAAAAAAGGAATTTCAGTTTTCAAATCAGTGTAATCTGCAACAGTTCCGATAAAGTTTGCACTAAAAAAACCCAAAAGAAAAATTATGCAAAAGATTAAAATGCCCAATAGTGTTGATAGTTTTTCCATTCCAATCCCACTTTCTGCAAATAGATCGGATTTGCTATTATGTATTAATTACTTAGTGATAACAATCATAACATTTATAAACCCCTTTTATTACTACTCAATAAGATAAATTTAATTAAAATAAATAAAATGACAATTGATTTAGGCGATATTACGGGAAAATATGTTGAACTTACAGTTCTGCCTATTGCAAGATTCATAGAACCTTCAGAACCAATCTTAAACCCCGACGCTGTTGATGCATATATAAAAGCAGAATATTCTCATAAACCTATTTTGAGATATGAACTTTTAGAGGAAAGAACGGGAGTTAGAATTTAAAATGACAGAAAAATACCCAATATTTTCAGGGAGAGTATTAAGTGTTCCAGGAATTGTTGAAGAAAACGGAGAACATTCTACAATAATTGATTATTTGTCTCCTAAAGACGAACTAACTGAAGAAGATAGAAAAAAAGCTATGCCTTTAGGAATATTATCCATAGTTGTTGAAGAGCATAGAGATAATATGGCTAAAACACTTCAAGAAAGAGTGAAAAGAGTTGTAGTTCCTATGAGAATTGACCCGTCAGTAATATTAGATGCAGAAGTAAGAACAAGTTTTGGACAATTAAATAAAGGAGAATATGGTGAAAATCCTCTTGCTAAAACTTATGAATTGGAAGTTATTAAGGGAAAATCTCAAGCAAGTAATGATATGTTCTTAGGTTTAGCAGAGATGTATGACAGAACTCCCCATAGCGGAATGAAATATATTAAAGTTTTAAAACAAGAAGGAAAAACCCAGCAATGATAATCAAATCCGAATTAGTCTATCAAATCAAGGAACATTTTAATCTTAATATTTATGAGACAAAAGTTTGGATTGCACTTTTAGGAAAAGGAATTGCATCTGCAGGAGAAATTGCAGAAATTTCAGGAGTTCCAAGAAGCAGAACCTATGATGTTCTTGAAAGTCTTGAAAAACAGGGATTTGCAATAATGAAGTTAGGAAAACCAGTAAAATACATCGCTGTCAAGCCAAATGTAATAATTGAAAAATTAAAATCAAACACTCAGAGGCATGCAGAAGAAAAAATCAAGTCAATATCAAAACTAAAAGAAACAGCAGAATATTCAGAACTTGAACAGCTTTATAATGTCGGCATTGAGCCAGTAAAGCACGAGGACATTTCAGGAGCAATAAAAGGAAGATTGACAATCTATAATCATATAAAAGAAGTACTGGAAAATGCAAAAAAAGAAGTCATAATCTGCACATCTGTCAATGAACTTTTAGGCAAGTCAAGATTTTTTTCTCTGCTTTTTGACAGATTAAAAAAATCAAGCATAAAAATAAAAGTTGCTTTGTCAGGTGATGAGAAAGAAATTGCAAAAATAAACGGCAAGTTCAGAATAAAAGCAAAACATCTTGACATCGACGCAAGATTTTTCATAGCAGACAATGACCAGGTTTTATTCATGATTTTAAACAGCGAATCTCCCGAGGACGAAATTGCAATTTGGCTCAACACACCATTTTTTGCATCAGCACTAAGTTTTATGTTCGGGCAGGCTATGAAAGAATAAAATGAACTCAAAACAAATTTATGAAGAAATTGCAAGAGAAGACCGAGAGCTATTGAAAAAACAAAGATTCTTTGGTATTTACAAGACTGCTGAAGAAGCAAAAACTTTAGCTAAAAAATGCGCAGATAATTATAGAACTCTATGGGAAAATAATTTAAGAGATGAAGCAGAAGACTTAAGAATGTGGTCATTTTTCTGGTCAACTCAATATAAAGAAGCTACTGGAAAATTAGAATTTTTTGGTATGAGGGAATAAATAAATTCAAGAGAAGATAAAATGCCAACTAAAATAACAACAACTCTTATGTACCAAGACAGAGACAAAAGAATAGAAAGAACTCTTGATACAGAACTTGAACTTGAAATAGGAGAAGTTATTTTTTTAAATGCTCCAGGACAAAAAGAAACTGCTTATGAAGTTAAATCAATGGGCTGCAGAACTCATTATTTTGACGACGAGGGAGATGTAATTTCAAGGATATATGTTTTGGAAAGAGAAAGATAAAAGAGGAAAGAATAAATATAAAGAAAGATTAATAATAAAATGACAAATGAAAAATATCCTGAGATAAGATATCTTATGAATAAAAAAACTAAAAATTCAAACGATTATCTTGCGGCTGAAAAAAGATTGAATGGTTTGTTAAGAGGATATGAACTCGAACATTCAGTCGTAGCATTGCCCGATTTTACTGATTCTAACTCCTTGCCCATAGGAACTACTGTAATTATACCTAGCAGATTTCCAATAAATCCTTCATTAGTCGGAATGGATATTGGATGTGGATACAATTTTTTTTCATTAGCAATAAATCCTAAAAGATTTATGAAAAAAGGAAAATTAAAAATTAAAAATATCGAAGAAGCAGTTAAAAGCATTGATGCTGAAAAGAATTCTCTGAAACTAGAAAATGGTCTTGGAACTATTGGTTCCGGAAATCATTTTATAGATATATTCTTGTTAGATAGTATTTACGATGAAGAAAAATGTGAAAGTGTTGGATTACATCGAGAATCTGTATACTCTATAATTCACTCTGGAAGCAGGACAATTGGAAACAGGGTTTATCAGGATTTTTTAAAAAGATTTAACGAATGTGGTAAGAGTCCTACCAAGATACATGAATTTAATCAAAAATATATTCATGCTTTTAATATTGCAGGAGATTTTGCTGCAGAAAACCGAAGAGTTTTAAGAAATGTTGTTGAAAGAGCATTGTTTTCTGATTCAAGATTATTTTATGATAAATCTCATAACGATATAGAAATTCAACCTTCAGGAAATTTCAAAATTAAAAAGGGTGCATCATCATTAGAATTCGGAGAAATGTTTGTTATACCAAGTACCTGTACAGATTTTGCTTATGTTGTCGTTGGGGGCGATGGTTTAAAAGAATCTTATAACACTATTAATCATGGATTAGGAAGAAAATATTCCAGAGGTCAGATGAGTTCGAAATTTAGTAGAAAGGAATCTGAAAAATTTTTTGGAAATGATGTTGTTTTTAATTTGCCCTATGAAAGACTTATGGAATCTGCTCCCATAATGTATAAAAATACAGAAAATGTTATGAGCAGTGTGGAAGAATTCAAACTTGGAGGAAAAATAGCTAGACTAAAACCTATAGGAGTAATCGTGGAAATTAAATAAAATGGCAGAAGATATAATTGCAAGAAAAGATTTAGGAAACGGATTAGAACTAAGAGTTGAACCTAGTTTTACTTTTCAATTTATAAAAAATCCTAAAACAAAATCCATGGAGGAAAAAATGGTAAAAGAAAAAGGATTAGATATTAGTCTTTATAAAGATGGTAAATTATGTCTTTCTTCAAAAGATCACTATAAGTTCAAAAAATTCGAACATCAAGTTATCAGGGGGTTAAAGTTAACTAATCATCCACATCCCTATGAAATTTTTTTTCCGTTTGTAGCTGGATTATGCAATCAAGTTCCAAAAGAACTTTTAAGAGTATATGAATTCCCTTATTTTGATTCTGATTCTATAGATATCTCTGTAAGGGAAGGCGTGAAGATAAGTAGATTTCATGAAGATGGAATAACTTATGAATGGGCATTTATTTTTGATTGGAATAAATTTGATGAGAGATTATTAAAGGAATTTAGGGAAAATCCAAAGTTTTCAAGAATGTATTCAGGTGATTCGATAAACAACTCAACATTTACATTGTATTTTGTAGAGGGTAGGCATTTTGATGATGACCTAGATGAATTAAAAAATTTCATGCTAAAAAGTTATCTTGGTGATAATTCATGCCTCGCTTCAATATCACCTAAAAAAATTCAATACCTAAGTTATGGACATAGATTAAGAACATTAGGATTTAGCGAAGATAATTTAAGCGACATAGTAAAATAATAATTTTAAAGGGGTGAAAAAAAATCTTCCCAGTCAATAGTAGCTTGTTCATGATCATATCCATTTCCTAAATTAGATGTTTTTGTCCCAGGATCTGCAGTAATTTGAATGTCTACATGATTTGGTAAATCAATTGTTTCAGTTCCGCCATCTTTATAAATCGGGACCTTGGTAGTAGTAGTTCCCATCACAGATTCATCAAAAGTAATTTTTATAGGTTTTTCTAAACCCTCGGCTTCCACTTCATAAAGATAAACTCGTTTTCCACCAAGTACAATATATTCATTAGTCTTAGTTATGCTCATTATTCTATGTTTTACTCCTCTGATAATAATATTTGGAAGTTTTAATCTAAGAAGATTTCTGTCAAATCCTCCACAAGACCTCATTGTATTTCTAACTTCAGGATTTATAAAATCTTCAGGAGGTCTTAATCCGCCTTTAATTTCAACAACTCCTTCTGTAGAGGGACTTTTTAGTATCGGACCATATTCTTCAAGTAGATAAGATTCTCCTGTTTCAAAATCATAAACATATATCTCTCGTTCTAATGTTGGAGGATAAATTTCAGTAATTGTTCCGTCCCCCCATAAACCCTTAACTTTATCACCTAATTTAAGATTTCCTGCCTTTACAAAAGAGCCATCAGATAATTGGACTAAGTGATCTGATGTAACTTTGGTAGTAATTTTTCCACTCGGTCCAGTAATTGTAAATTGAATCGTTTCAACTTCTTTTTTGATTATCTTGTGAATAGTTCCAATTCTAATAGGTTTTCCAGCACCATTTAATATTTTAAGATTAGGATTACAATCATGCATAGCCCAAAATCTGTCAATATCCATTAATTCAGTAACTTCTTTTCCTTCTTTTTGATATGTAACTAATACTTTGCTGCCACTTTTTCCGCCAATAATACATTGTGAAGAACATAACTCTAATTCTTTTTTAGCTATGCAACTGGCAACTCTGCAGTCTATTCCCCTTACTTGTTTAAATGTAACTCTGTATATAGTTTCACCATTAACGATTCCTATTGTTGCGATTCCGATAACATTAAATGCATCCTCCCCATTTAATTTTTTCCCGTCAAAATATTTAGTGTCTAAGAATTGATTTAAAGTATGACTTCCTGTTTCATAAGTTGCAAAACCCGCGAATGCTACTCCGCAGGAAGGAGCAATTACCTTGGTTCCCATAATAGCTTTTCCATTTCTCATAAGCCCGCCCATTCCAAATAGAGCTGTATCAAACAGAAAATATTTTGTTCCTCCAAACCAATCTCCTTGGGAAAATAAATCTGCAGATTTTCCATAAGGAATAAAATGTAGCAAAAATTCATAATATGCTACTTGTTTCTGTGCAGCATTTAATTCTACAAACGGAACTTGTAATGCTGTATCTACATCATAATCACTTTTTGAAAAAACTCCATGTAAATACCATCCTAAAAATTCCCTTCCCTTGCATTCTCCGAGAGTTGGATAGCCATCAGAGTAGGCCTTTAAAAAAACATAAAATTTATCGTTTCTAAATAAAATTCTTGATTCTATCTCAACCTTTTTCTTAAAAGTTAATCCTAATGGACAAACAAATTCTCTAGTAAGCTCAGGATCATATTTAAGAATTGTTCCTTTGAAATTTGCGAGCAAATCCATATTTTCATCTGAGACATAAAATGCTTGATTATTAATAGTATTTTCTAAATTAATAAGCGCGTCTCTTAATTTGGGATCATTACCAAAAAATTTATTTATAATTTCTTCTTTTGTTCCATCAAAATATCCGGTAGTAGTTTCTTCTGTACATCCCACAGACACCTTTTTTTCAGGTATCGGTTCAGGGGCTGTAACAGGAATTGGAATGCAAAAATTTTTTTTGCACCCATTACAATCTTCGGTTAGAGTAGGATTTAGGGGTTGAACTCTGTCATTTACCGGAATTCCAGTAGGTGCATCAACGGTTCTTGTATTTCCATCATCGTCAGTAAAGGTAACCTTGCAATTTTGTGTTGGTGAAGGAGATTGCAGAAAAAGATTTAAATTACTACCAGCAAATACATTATTTCCATCTTTAGAATAGATTCCACAAATTTTTTTTACTGCTCCAATAGAAACACATCCAGGTTTCCCATCTATTTTCTCCTCGCAGATTTCACATTCTGCACAATCAACAATTTTTGGAATTGGAGAATTTTGATAACTTATTACTATTTGCCTATTATTAGTCGTTGAACAATGTTTCGTGATTTTTTGGCAATTACAATCAAATGCTTCTTTTTTTTCATCCTCGCAATTATTTTTATCAGTTCTTTTAAACCAGCATTGCTGTCCATAAGTTTCAGGTTTTCCTTCAACATCATGAACTGCATCAATTTTTTCACAATGGTCAATTGGTCTCGAAGGAATTTCATCATTAAAGTTTCTCGGAGGTTCATTTATCATAACATCCATCTCAACACCAAATTCTTTATTTTCTCTAGGTCCTCCAGGTGCCTCTGAAAATAAATTTCCAATATTTTCAGAATATAAATTTCCAAACTCATCGTCGGCAATTTCAGGAGCCAAAACATTTCTTTCATTCCATCCTTCTAAAATTTTATTTCCATTAGAATCAATTCCAGTTCCAATATCTAAATAACCGTTAGCAGGAATTTTAATTTCATCGCCGTAAATAATAGTTTTCAATTCAATCCAAGCACCATCTGCTCTTTTTCCTTTCAAAACTGCTCTTAAATTCCCTTGAACTTCTTCATTCAAATTATTATAAATTCTCGAATGCTCTCCATCTCCAAGAGTTAAAAAACCAGTTATTTTATTTTCAACTAAATTTTCAGAATTAATTTCTTTATTCACAGAAACAGAATTTCCTGTTGTTTTTACAGTAAAAATATTTTTGAATTTGTCAAAAGAATAAGAAAATTTTGAAAAGAAATTTATACTTGATAAAATTGTGTTAGTAGGATATGTTTTTGGAGTACATGAACATCCATTTTCGTCTTCATAACTTTTATCAATTTCCCAATCACTCCAGTCTGCTTCTAATGGAGTTCCAGCAACACAACCTCTTTCATCAACTTCCGTATTTTTATAATCTATATAATTTTCACTATCTTCTGGATTTGCATGAATTATATCCTGAATGCATTTTTCTTTTCCATTGCATTTATCTCCGTCGTCGCAGGCTTTATCTTTAATACAAAGATAATAAAAACATTCACACTCTCGGCAGGTATTTTTTTCTCCATCAGTCTTCTCTAAACATGTTTGGCTGACTTTGTTTGAATCCTCGTCGCATTCTTCCCAATCTTGGTTTATAGTTCCATCTCCACATTTTGGTTCGCAAACCACATTTTTTTCAACCGTCTTGCAACCAGTAAAACTTTGCGAACATTGCTGTGCAGAAATATTTGTTATTATTCCAACGATCAAAATTCCAATAACTAAAATCCAAACACCACTTTTCATATTTCATCTAATAAAATAAGGATTATAAATATTTCTATTTCTCTCAAACTCTTTTAACTATAAAATACTTTTTCTTCTAAACATCCAGTCAAAAATTTCAGAATTAATTCTCTTTCAATCCCCCCCAAATTATTTTTCCTAAATTTATTTTATCTCAGCCACCCCCGCCCTTCAGAATTATTTTTCCTAAATTTCTTTTATCTCAATTATCCCCATCTCCCCAATTATTCTTTTCCCGTTGCTGAGAAATACAGAAAACCATTTTTCAAAACCCAAGTCATGCTTTAAAGAAGCATAAGCAAAACCATTTTTAATAAATGCATTTGGATGAGCTTTTTTAAATCCCAATAAATTATGAACAGAAGTCGCAGGAGGCCCGCGGACAATTTCATTTTTCTTTTTGTCAAGAGCAAGATAAAATTTTGCAGTATTAACATCTTCATCATAATCAAATCCTGATTTTTTTATTTCAAATTCCCTTTTGAGTTTATACAGAAAAAACTCATAAAACTTTTTTGATTTTGTTCCTGCAATGTCTCCTGCCTGATATTTTGTTTTAACCTCGACGATTTTCAATTTATCCAAGAATTTTTTAAACTCCAAGGAAATGTCTTTTTTTTCAAAAAATTTCAAGGAGGGATTCTTCAAAAATTCATTGCAGGATTTTTTAAATTTGTCGAGAGTTTCATAGCTTAAACTAGAAGAAGCATTTCTCTCTTTAAATGTCGGGTCAACTAAAACAACCGGAGAATTAATTTTTGCTTCATTCAAGTTCATCAAAACTTCATTTTTATTTTTATAAAATTTTTCAGAGTCAATTATAATTCTATTTTTTTTATTAATATTAGCATAAGAAATCTCTTGAATAAATTTTAAAAAACTTCCATAATAAATAATCAGCAATTCCAATGCATAGCCTGAGAATCCATGAATATAACTTTCTGCTCCGTAAACTCCCTGCGCATGAGCAAAAGCTTTGGCTAAAATTATTTCATCAGTCAATTTTTTATTTTTTCTTAACTTTTTCAAAACATATTTAACATGAAAAAAACTTAAGTCCGTTACATTTATTGCTTCAGATGGCTTGCTTATTTTCAGAACAGGAACAACTTCAATTAAAACATCGTCGATAAAAAGCTGGTAATAATCTCTTGAGCCATGCACTTTTTTAATGCCTTTGCCAGAACCCAAAACCCTGCCCAAAATCAAGGATAATTTTTCATCAGAATATTTTTCATCAAACCTGACAAAAACATCTGTGTCATAAGCTCCTTTTTTAACCAAAGTTTTTTTAGCCAAACTTCCCCCAATAAAAACCTCTGCCTTGATTTTCTTTGACTTTAATTTTTTTTTCAGTTCATAAACAAAATCCTTGCTGATTTTGTTAATTTTATCAAAAACCTCTTTTGAAGGTTTTGAAAATTCCAACTGCTTTGTTAACACCTCTTTTATTTTCATTTTATACTTATTATATTTTTTAAAATGAAAGCTCGAAAATCAATCAAAGATTTTCATTGTTTTCATGAAAGAATTACGAAGAAATATTATTTAAAGGTTTGTTATTAACCAGTATCTCCGATAGTTATAAACCATTGCAACAAAACTTTATTTTCCACCACCCCTTATTATCTAATTTTATGAGCTCACAATAATTTTATGAGGGGATTTTGGGAAATCAGATTTGTTAGTATTAAT
>Ga0209541_10014198_pt1 | contig 12048 bp, 19 predicted proteins | sample RifCSPlowO2_01_FD_184027 | JGI IMG/M metagenome (GOLD analysis project Ga0209541, IMG submission 184027) | Groundwater microbial communities from Rifle, Colorado - Rifle CSP2_plank lowO2_0.1 (SPAdes) (version 2) | ecosystem: Environmental > Aquatic > Deep subsurface > Groundwater | place...
GAGAGGCTTGCCTGATAGAGAGCTTCCAGCTTAGGAAAATCAAGCTCCCGAAAGCCCATCCGAAAAGGGATCTCCTTGAGATAAAAAGGCATCTTGAATCCAGGAAGAAAAGCAAGATTGCCCGTCACAAAGAACTTAGCGTCTTTCCTGACCTTGAATGCTGCCTTCACAACTTCTGGAATCGTGGAATTGGTAGAAGCACAGAGTCCTGTCTGAATTTCCCCGCAACCACGAGTTTCTCTCTTGTAATCTGCAGAGGTAAGATCAAGTTCGATTCCTTCTTCCTCGAGATCTCGAAGAGGAACATCTGTGCGGATACCGATTATGAGCCCAGATGTGAAGATACGGGAACCTGATTTATCCTTCTGGGCAAACAAGATCTGGTTTCCCCAAAACATCTTCTTGGCGACCTCAGCACTCACCCTCCGGCAGAAACCAAACTCGCCTGCTTCCTTGATAAATGCTTTGGGGCTGTAATATTGCCTACCAATGAAATGCAGCCAATGCTTGTTCATATATTCGCTTCTCCTTTCTTTTAGATATGTGGTTACTCGAAAAATTGATTATGCCTTGAATCGAATCTTTCAGTCGTTCTCTCCTATCGTGGGGTTAGCATCTGAGATGCCAACCATCTGTTTACGTCAAGAAACGAGACAGCGGCAGCAGTGATATAAACAGCACCTCCACTATAGTACTTGGGCCTATGATGATCCTCAATCTCCGCCCAGGTGAAATATATACTTTGGTGAGCGCTATATGCTTGAAGGAATGCCTGGAGAAAATCCGTGCACTCATCTGGAGAGCCCGACCCATGAGAGAAGAGGCTTGCCTTACCTTTCGAGATCTCGAGTTGGAAACCTTGGAAGTTTCGTCTGATGTAAGTCAGCTCCAGCCAAAGGGCATCTTCTTCCGTCACATTCAAGAGGGGGACGAAGAAGTATACTTTTACTTGGAGAGTCATGAGTTCCTTCCATACAGTTCATCCGGATACATCTCTTCATGAAGAGATAAAACCAAGGCTCCTAGAGGGCAGTAACATCCCTCCAATCCTCCTATTGCGTCTATGAGGTTTTGCTTCATGGTAAAATTCTCCTTTCTACGGAACGCATCTTCTGGACAAGCTCTACTCTCGCTTTCACATAATCTCGATCGGGAGGAAAGCTGGAAACTGAAGAGTCACCAACAAGCGGAGTTGTATTCGCATAAAATGCAGACTCGAAAAACTCCCCTAAAAGATAATTCAACCTCACACCGGAGCGTGAATTTTGAAACTCCGCCCTCCAGCGCTCCGACGTGAATCCCTCCTTCAGAATTCCTTTCTTGTAAGCATTCTGCAAGAGAACCACCACACCTCTTTGTCCTCCTCGTCTAGCTCCCTTGGACAAACCGTCTTCGTCAACATAACCCAAAATCCAAGTGAATCAACCTCTATAATCCTCTGATACCTCCTTGTCTTAGCTGAATTGCTTCTGCTAGATGCTGAATCTGAATATCGCTGGAGTGATCCATATCCGCAATCGTTCGAGAGAGGGTAATAGCCCCCCACTTCATCCGAGACGTAAATCTCAAACGCTCCCCTGCGCATTTGAGAAGTCGATAAGAATCTTCGGAGAGTTCACAGAACTGACGGAGATCTTCCGTTGCCATATCACTATTGAAGCATCCTTGCCTCTCAAATTGAATGTCATGAACCCTCTTAACTCTCTCTCTAATCCGCTTGGAGTTCTCACCCACAGATAGATTTGGAAACTCCACATCAAAGCAGGAAAGTGTGAGTTGCACATCGCAAAACTCTAAGACAGGATAGAGGGGAGTGAGATAGTTTCTCTTCAATTCTATATCACAAGAACATTTCGACAAAAAGCCTAGGCTATAACCACAAGGACAAGGCTTTGCAGAAGTGACAAGCAGAAACTTTGCAAGATAAGTTTTGGAATTCGGCCCACAGAAAACGGTGAGCACCTCTTCCTCCATGACTCTTCGAAGCCTGTCCCGAAGTATCTTGGAGAACTCAAGCAAATCATCCAGAAAAAGAATACCGCCGTGCGCCTTGGGAATTTGGCCAGGAAGTAACTCTCTTCCTCCTCCTACCATGGAAAAGAGACTGGAGGAATAATGAGGAGAGAGAAAAGGAATCGAATCTTCATCTAGAAGAGTAGAATTTGGAAGGATGGAAAAGAGAAGGTGAGCCATGTCAACCTTCTCCGTGCCTGTATTCCCAAGGATGAAGAGATTGTGGTTACCAGAAGCCACCACTTCCAGGGCACGCTTCCCAAGATAAAATCCTTGCAAGTCCGAAAAGTCCATGATTGGTCTCATATATTGATCTCCTTTTCTTTTACATCACAGAAGGCCTCACACTCCTCGCAGACATAGTAACACGTCTTCCCGTATACCCAAACTTCGGCCTGGCAACAAGAAGAAACCAGAAGTGAAATTGGCACTTCCTCCAACCTTAGCTCTTCTTCAAAGCTATCCCTCGCCGCCTCCAGAATATGGTCGAAATGATAACCCTTGACTTGGCAGTAGTGAAGAAGATCAGCCAAGATGTCTCCTATCGTATCGTCCCCGGAAAGTCTACCTCTTGCCTTTACGACATCAGGAAGAATATTCTCCTCAAAGAACTCCAAAAGACGCCTGGCTTCTTCTACACTCTCTTTACTTCTGTTTTTCATTCCAAACTCCTTTTTTTTGCCATAATATATGATTCTATAGACACTAACTTTCTCAATATGGCTCAAGAGATCAAAGAAATCTTGATCCAGATAAGTGTCCCTTTTACAAGTTGCAATAACCAAACCAGATTTCCGAGCAATGGCTCGGCATACCTTACCTACCTTTGTTTCTCCTTCTAACTGGATTGCATAGGCCCGGCAGCCTCTTGCGATTCTTGAGACCATACCCCCATACATCAAAGTAAACTCGTCTTTTCATTAGAATTCTCCTTTTGCATTATTTTCTCTTGCTCTCTGAAAAGCCGCATGTTCTCATGAATCTCAAATACCCTCTCAAAGGGGATGTCCATAATTATTCTCGGTAGCTTGGATAGCGCGGATTTCCAGGAAAAGAAAATTTCCTTCTAAGAATTTTCCTATATCAATATCCGTAAAACCTTCGACTTTGCATGAAGTGTGCCCATTTGGAACGCCGATAAATCTGTGGCATAATACGCTTAGATCGGCGTCGGGTTGGCATGCAATTTGCTACGCGCGCGAATAACATAACACTTTCTCTTCCTAGTAAATACAATACTTATACTCTCTATATAATTCTTTTCTCTCTTTCTCTTTCTCCTCCTATCTTCTGTATATTATCTTTATTCTAACTTCTTTCTTATGTCTTTCTGTATAGTAATATTTAGTCATATTCATATAACTTCAATTCAACATACATTCCAGTCCAAAACTACTAGATTATATGTTCTTTGGTTTTGCTTCACTTAACTATTTCAAACTATTCTTCTAAAATTCCCAAATCTCTTTTGATTCAGCTACTTCAAACTATTCTATTTATTCTATTTGAATTTTACTTTCTTCGGTAATCTATAGAGCTACCAGAACGAAAAAGAACAAGAAAACTTCGATTGAAAAAACCAAACCAAGAAACTAACAGAGAACAACAAAGAAATGGCCACTCAAAAAAAACACTTCAACCAACTAAATAACAGCCTAAGTTAACTTTTCTATCGCCTAAATAACTCCTTTGGTGGAAAAGTGTATTCAGCTTCCGCTGAACCTCTTCCCTACCCCTACCCGTGGGGCGAAGCCTCTTAAAAGAAGTGCAATTAGTAAGCCGCGACTTTCATAGCTCATGAATTATAGAATTATGTAGTCTCCCCTACATAAGATTCTTTTGTTTGTAGGCTATGACAATTACATGAACAGACTTCATCAAACCTTTCTTTCTCATGGTGGTCGCATCAGCAACTATGAATCTTGGTTCTTTTGCTTACTACGAGACCATAAGGTCTCTTCAGATTGCAGCGACCAAACAGAAATGTCACTTCCTTTCTTGGCATCTTTCTAATCCTTTCGTATTGGGGCCTAAAGAGCTATTGGAAGCAAATTCTCTTCAAGAAGATAGAAAAGACCATTCAAGAGTTAAATTCTTACCAGTGGCTCTTTAAACGCTTCTCTTAATCCTTCTCATCTTCCCCGCTGTTTTCTTCCACAAGGAAGACATCATAAGCAAGAGGCCACGATTGAAACATCGTTCCCTGTCGGCTGTATGCCTTGAAAGAAACTTGTCTATCTTCTATCGTCATGAGCCTGTAATGTATCTCGATATTGCCTCTTCCCGTAAAATTGAAAGGCAACTCAATTTCGAAGTTGCCTTCTCTGTCTAGCTTTTCGAAGTTCCTTTCTTCCAACTTTGTGCAGCCTGAATTGGATTCAAGAAATATGGCCAAGGTTTGCTCGTTCCATTCCAGGAAGGTAACATCTTTTCCTTCTTCATATTCCATAGTTCGGAGGAGATTTCCTATTCCCTGTCCAATCGATTCTCGGCATCTTCTAAGTGCTTGCAGCCGGGTTAGAATCCTTCCTCGCATGGCGGATGCATTGGGGATAAGCACAAATCCCATAGGACCTACTCGCCCATCTTCGAGTCTTGTTACGATGTATTTCATGCTTCTCTCCTTAATTTTCTTCCGGTTCTGCCAGAGGGAGGAATTCGATCTCAGGCTCTAGGTCTTCACGAAATACGATTATCAATCCTCCTTCGTAGGTTTCCCCTTGGGAGCTAATTCTCCAGTCTTGTTCGCCCCTTTCCCCCATCGCTCCGGCGCAGATACACTCTTTGATACAGAGAGCTTGGCGAGATCTCCTTCTTTGATGTGGAGACATATACCATCCCCCAGGTACAGCGGTCAGCCTCACAACACAGCTAGTGTTGTGAAAGTCATTTCTAATCGTAATCGTAATTGTCTTTTTCATTTCTGTTCCTCTCATGCTTTGGCTTGGCTTTCGATATAGATTCTCTTCTTCTCTTCGCTTTGCATTGTGGGGTTTACCGCTGAGCCATGCAAAACGAGTCCGATCCGATTCCAGGGTGCACTATGTTCTCTCAGTTTCCATGAGAGAAGTGCTCCCAGATCATGATGCACAACGTTCAAGTAACCCTGCTCCTTTCTTGCTTCGTCTCTCACGAAGACCTTGGCATGAGGAAGACTCTTATCAATCTTCTTGTCGAACCTTCCTCCATAGCTTTGGACCATCGTGAAATTCTCTGGCCAATCTTCTCGATTTGGAAATACAATCGGCCACGATTTCGAGTAGCCATAGAAGAACCACTTGGGATTTTCCTCTGCGATTCTTAGCCACTTGTCGAAATACCTCCTGTCATCTTCCCCCTCCCCATAGAAATCTCCGTCATCGTGAATTCGGACTACATTGTACTTCCCCTCGAGTTCTTCGAGTCTTTTCTTGACCAGATTGGGAAAATCTTCCCGAAGAGTCAAGAAGTAGTTTGCAAGGTGCTTTTTGAATATTGTTGGTAGCCTAGCACGCCCGAATAGATTCATGCACCACTTAGCACATGTCCCCATCCCAAAGCACACTCGAACCTCCTTTCCATCCGGTAACCGAAAAGCACCCGAGGGAATGCCAAATGTCAACCCCCTCGATAGATTTAGCCCTGCCAGATATTCTTGGTAGACTTTGTAGTCTCTAGAAAGCTCAGAATGTTCTTTGCAGATGTGATAGAGCGCAATATTCCCAACGCTTCCGCCAAAGGGTTGGCGGATCTTTCTGTTGTAAGGAGAGAGCCATACGTTATTCATTTAACCTTCTTCCCGATTGATCTCGTAGTTCGTTTGGTCGATATAGCTCCTCATCGACTCATACGAGACGAAGACGGAGTTGATGTAATCTCCTCTCTGGTAGATCTCAAAGAGGACTCCGTCTTTTTGCGTTTCTACCTGAATCTTGTCTCCGTGTATTACAACCCACTCTCTCGGCCGACTTCCCAGAAGGAAGAGGATTCCCGGATCGAGCTTTCCTCTGTGAGCTTTCCCATAACCCACATCGCCCCCAGAGGCGATTTGGGTTATGGAAGTCAGGCACCATATTACGTTTTCCTTATTGATATGATATCCCATCTTAGACCTCCTTGAAAATGCCGATCCACTCTTAGAGCAATCCGGATGATAGTAGGCCACATCTTCGTATCTCTCGTAGTCCCACTCAAGGGATTCTGAATTCCCAATGGAATCGCATTTGGTAAGGACATAGACGACGGTGTCGTCTTCAAAGAGCTTGTTACATACGTCACATCGCACACTCATCTCGAACCTCCATTTCTTTTGTGAAACGTTCTACAAGAGTCGTTGTCGTGAGGAGGGGAAAGCATAAGATAGCTCTTGGGACAAGATTCAACATAAGGTCCCATGCAGCAATCCATATTTTTGTAACCCCATCCCTGTAAACCGTTATCGTATTGAAGAAGATCAACTTCAATGAACCTCTCGACAAGATCTTCTGGAGTTTTTCTCTCCCAGACAATGTAAAGCTTACCTGCTCCGGGTCCTCCCCGGTAGCAGTGCTTGAGAGGAATGAGCAAAACTCCAGTTTCGTTTCTATTTAGATCTACCGCCTTGTAGCTTCGCACTCTCTCTTCGATTAGCTTTTTTCTCGTTTGGCCTTTCGTATACAGCCAGCCCATTTGATTCTCCTTTCATAGGAAGGAGAGAAGAGATTATTCTCTCCTCTCCCTCTAATCTAGTTAAGCACTTTCGGGGTTACTTGTTTTCCACAAGGATCTTCTTCTCTTCCAGAACGCTCACAAAGACTTTGTTTAGGGTTTGCGTCCGCTCCGGGAGAAGAGTTATGGGAGTCTCCTTCAGCACCTCGGTGTAGGCGTTGTGGAGCCCATAGAGGTCCCTCCCAAACTCCGGGTGCTTGGGGTTGGTAAACTCATCGTAAACCTTCTTCATTTGTGAAGAAGAGATGGCTCCCTTCACCACACTTTCGACCAGAAGGCGGCTGACGAGCCACTTGCCAGCGGCAACTGCTCTCAACCCCTCCGTCCACTGGATCAGGTGGTCCACCCCTTGAATTCCCTTAAGAAGCCCTTCCCGAAGGCGAACTCGAATGTCTTCGATTACATGGATCGTGTGCTTCCGAAAGATCAAGATCTCCCCGTGAAACGCTAGATTGCTACAGACAAAGACGTATTGCCCGAAGGTAATCCCGTTCGAGAGGTCCATGTTGTAGGAGGACCTGATACCCATACACTTTCCGATCTCACCCTCCATACCCACCATTCCGGTAGGTCTAATCTTCCAGACTGCAAACATGTGCATGCCCTTTCGGGTCAGGACCAGATCCTCCTCTACTACGCTCCACCCCATTCCACCAAGCTCCTGCTCGACGATCTTGAGAAGATCGAGATACGGAACAGGCATGTAGGTAGCCGTTCTTTGGGGTAACTCGACCAATGCGAGATCTCCCCTGGTGGCGCTATGTGTTCCAGCAATCATGATGTTTTCTCCTTGTTTTTTTTTCGAGTTTCGTTTGTTGCAACTCTCACAGAAGAGAGAAGAATCTTCCCAGTTGACATTACAGTCAATCAGGGTTCCTTCCTCTTCAGGATCGTTAGCGCAATCCGGGCGGGCACACTCCCCCGCCTTTCAACCGTAAATTTTTCCCAAGGCGTCTTCTTCATCAGAGAACAGCTCACCTCGTTTCTCCCAGGCATAGTCTTCAAGACAAGGCTTACGCTTCTCCTCTGACTTCCGGCACCATTTACACAACCTTCCTGCTACCCAACCATCGTCAGGTGACCAGAAACGAAGAACAGGAGAGAGATCTCTTTCATCCCCACAGATTTGACACATGGTTATTCCTTTCCAGATTCAGAGAGAGTTATTCTCGCTGAATCTCCTTCTCCCTACTCTCAGGAGCCATAGCAAGCTAATGGCACCAAGGAGTAGACTGATGTTATCCGCCAACCCCACCCCCACCCCCAAAACCACACTCAACACTCCCGCCAAAGTATTCACTCCTTGGCCAGAAAGATCAGGTGAATGATTTTACCCATTGACAACCTCCTTCAAAAATGCCAGATCTTTCCTCATCCCCTCCGTCTTGGCCTTCAGAACCGTCTCCGTAAGGTCCATCCCGAGAACATGGACCTTAGACGCCTCCACGACAAACGAACTACTCTCCTCTCTCCCCTCCAGAACGTCGTAGTAAGCGACTTCCACGGAGTCTATCCCACCCAGGACAGTCACTTCCAAACCCTCCCCACTAAACTTCTCTACTCCCACCACACGCGCCCCTTCTCCAGTCTCGAAATACGTCTGGAGAAGAATACTCTTTATCCGGATCAAGGTGAACCCCCCCACCAAGTCTTCGCGGAGATACGCTGCTAACGAGCCAACTACCAGGTTTTTCATCACTTTTCCTTTCCGCTCCCCGCAGGGAGCTTTACTTTGGAGCACTTAGTGCCCCGTTTCACAATTAACTGTGGGGTTGATCCAAACCGACTGTCCGAAGCGAATCATGATGGTAGCTTCCTAACCCCACAGGCATTTCTGAAATGGGGCACTAAGGAATGGGTTGCACTTCCCCTCCCTCCTTATTCCACCTTTCTTAGCTCCCATCGGGGCGGGAACTTATCCATCCCGAAGTGATAGAAAATGTCCTCCATCACTTCATACCAATCCCCAATAAGTACATCATCCTCCCCATCCCCATCTGTATCTAGCAACCACACCTCTTCACCCCTCTCCAGGGCGTCACGAACCTCTTTCTCTGTATGACTCCTCATTTTATCTCCCTTTTGGAGGCCTTCGGCGTGCCGAGGCCTAAATTTCCACAGTAAATCCCTATTTTCCCCGCTTGTTAAGGGGAGCCTCGTTTGCCCAAAGCTTCGACACAACTGCCTAACTTTTAGGCAAAGGTGCCCACGAAGTAGGCAAAGGTGCCCACGAAGTAGGCATTTTTGTCTTGTATCGGTAAACAAAATTGTTTACCGGTCTGAGACTCCCCAATCCAAGGGCCTTGTCGGGCCGCTGGTCACCCGACCACCCTTCCTCCACCCCTTCCCTTCACCCCCAAAGCCACCGCCACAAGCCAACTCCCTTGGAAACACCTGCATTAGGATTGCCTTATCGGCAATCCTAGTCTCCCCTAGAACCCCAACAGCATTGGAAATTTCCGGGTGCTGGAATGAAAGAATGCGGGTTTCCAGTCTGCTGGAAAACCCCACTCCCAGAATTTCCAATTTCTTGCCTCACAATCCCCTTGAAAAACACCTACCAAGGACCGGGTCAGTCCAAGGTAGGTCGTTGAATCTGCTGTGGTCTCGCCGGTTTCCCGATCCCCACTCAAGCCGGCGCCCGAATCAATAATCTCCAACCCCAGGTCCTCTCAGAGAATGGCTCTCTCAATATAGATCCTGATTTTCTTTCCTTTCCGCTCCCCGCAGGGAGCACCGACTCTAATCGAGCAATCCCCGTAGAACTCTCTGCGCCCTTTCCCGCTCTTCTCGCAGGCCCTCCAGCTCCGCCTCCAATTCCCCCACCCGAGCCTCCAGTTCCCCCACCTTCGGGTCTTCCACGGGAAGGCTCCCGTGGGGAACAATTGCGATCCCGATGACACCCGCCAACCCAAGTTGGCGGGCTAATTCCCCCGGGGTTTCCCCCCCTAGCCGTCCAAGACGGAGGGCTTCCGTCTCGGATACCTCCGAATGGAGGCTGTTGCTTTTTTCGCCGAGGATTATGACGTCGTACGTATTATTCATTGTTTTTCCTTATGGGGCATGTTGTTGCGCAGCTGGCTCTGCCCCGAAGACCAGCCGCGATTTTAATTTTAGCTTCGATTGAGCCGCCGCATGAATCGCTCGGCGACTCTTCGGCACATCTCAGGGGGTATGCCATTTTGATACCCCTTATGCTGAAGCTCCCGGAAATCTCGGGACAACTCCAGCGTCGAACGATGATCTCCAACCCGGATGGAGACCACCAGCGAATCCCCCTGCTCTACCTTCTGCACATAGGTATCTGTGCAGATATTTTGCTCCCGATGCTCCTGCACCAGGAGCGCGGAGGAATTGAGGACCCTCATGCACGGGTAGAGCGCCCGTGCCACCCTCGACGGAGTCGGCGCGAGAATGCGGTTCTCCGCTTCCGCCGCCTCCCGCCTCTGCCGATCCATCCGCTCTTTGGCCGTGGAGAAAGCCAAAGAGAGCGGAGTTTCCGGTCCGCGGATGAGATCCGCATCCTCGATCTCATCCAATTTCTGGAGCCGGGACTCCAGAACGAACCGATGCTCCTCCTGATCCCAGACCCGGCGCTGGAGGCACATTTGGGGCCACTGGCCCTTCTTCATGATCCGAAGCACCCACCGCACCAGGGCCATGGTGCGAAGGGGCGGGCAATCCGGCGGGAGACCTCTCTCGAGGAATTGCATCGGGGATCTTCCCGGACAGATCTGAAGCCACTCATGGGCTTCCTTCCGGGCCAAAATCCCCTCGGAAAGGTCCATCGGCGTCTCCCCCAACACCAATCTCCGAGCCCATTCCTCGGAGATATACGGGTAGGCTGGGCAAAGCCATGCCCCGAGGGAGAGGGCGGGCTCCTTTCCCGCCATTGAGGCCAGATCTATGGCCCGCCGCCCCATGGCGAGAGCCACTCGTACCCGACCGCTCCGGTCGGCCAGGAGGGCGTCCCGGAGCCGAGCTACCCTGCCCCAATCCACGTCCCCCAGCCGGGCTTGATGCCGCCTTCGTCCGGAAGGACTTTCAAGCCCCTCATCGGAGTAAATGGCTGCCGGGATAGTTTCGATGGCTACCCTCTGACCCTCTGGGGAGAGCCTCCCGAGTGCCTGAAGCAGACGCCGGGAATAGGCGGCACTATTTCCCCGCATGTGCTTCATTCCGCCCTGGAGGGACGCCCGGGTGAGCGCCCGATCGATCGCCAGCGTTTTCATTCGGCTGACGATCCTGTGAGATCTCCCATCCTTTCCGATCCGATACACCCGATCGTAGGTGTCCGGGCACCGGAATTTCAATCCCTCCCTCCACGCCGCAAATACATGGCGTGGATCGGGATTATAGGGAGAGCCCACCACCCCTGGCTTCCTGGCTACCTTCTGCCAGTAGGCCAGGAATTCCCCGAACTTCCCCCCCTCCACCCACTCCGTCGGGGTGAAGGCGTTCCATCCCTGCATGAGGAGTCGGGCGTCCCCAACCCGCTCCCCCCCCGCTACCTGCCGGCAGGCCTGGATGTACTGAGCCTCGGAAGTGATCTTCCGAGACCGGGATTCCCACCTTTTTACTGTCCGCAGCCATATCCGGGCCGCGTCAGCGTCGGGAATCCCCTCGTATCCATATTCCGCCTGCCAATTCACCTAACCTCCTTCCTTTGTGCGGGGCACCTTATGAAAAAGGCCCCCGCTGTTGAGGTATTGGTTGACAAGCTCCAAGAACGTCCCGGGCTTGTCCTTGTCCTGGATTTCTTCATAAAGAGCAAGAATTCCAGGAAACTCTTGCTCCCATAAGGAGGCATGCTTTAACGTAATCAAGCCACGCATAAGCTACCTCCTTGTCTTTAGCCTTCCAGGACCCGGGAGCCATTCCCATGTCCCTTCCAGCTAATTGGTCTTGGGCTCAGTTCCACGAACTGGAATCGAACCAGTTCCTTACTTCCGCCTCACCAGAGGCGTGGAAACCAGGAGCAAAACATGGCAAGGTCAAGAAAAGGCAATCCAGAATCCTGGGCTGGCAAGCCCCCGTGGTTGGATTCTGGATTGCCTTGCTCCCGTTCCCTGACCAGGGCTTCTTTTACGTCGCTAGGGTGAGCATGTGCCCTAGCGAACCCTCCCCAGTAGCTCCCCTTTCCCCTCCTTTCTTATTGTTAGAAGGGAAGCTACCGGGCGGTTTTCAGGCCGCCCGCCGACCCCCCCCTCAGGACAGCGATAAAATCGCTGTCCTGAGGGAGTTGATTTGTCTATTGAGGAGGCCTATTGCCTCCTCAACAGACAAATCCCCCTCCTCTTCCCCCTCCCGGGCCGCCTTACCATCTTCTGTTTCGAGGGAGGCCTCGGC
>Ga0209541_10014199_pt1 | contig 12047 bp, 16 predicted proteins | sample RifCSPlowO2_01_FD_184027 | JGI IMG/M metagenome (GOLD analysis project Ga0209541, IMG submission 184027) | Groundwater microbial communities from Rifle, Colorado - Rifle CSP2_plank lowO2_0.1 (SPAdes) (version 2) | ecosystem: Environmental > Aquatic > Deep subsurface > Groundwater | place...
TAGAGTATTTAATAATGCAATATCTCCAGAATTCAAGGCATTGAAATTAGATCCATTTGACTTGAAGCCAATCTTTAATCCAATTGATTTTATTGCTTTTAATGGAATGAACACATCCGAAACTATTAAGGATATCACTTTGTTATGGAAAAAAGGAGATGTCCCTACTTTGAATCCTATTAGGAGGCAAATACAGGATGCTATAGCCCATAAAAGATTTGAATGGAAAGTTGCAAGGATAGATGATAAAGGAGGCATAATATATGAATAAAATATTTGGTGTTAAAAATGGATAGAGAATCTGTCAACTCAAGTAATTTAAAATCTGTTGGATATGATGAAGCAACACAGATACTTGAAATAGAATTCAATACTAGAAAGATATACCAATATCATAGAGTACCAAAAGAAGTGTATAATGGTTTAATGACCTCCCCTTCACATGGGCAATATTTCCACAGATTTATAAAGGATAAATTTTATACTACTAAAATAGGCTAAAGGATAAAAAATTATATAATGAAGATGTTTAAAGATTTTGGATATGAATGTATCAATGCAGATTCTGCTATTAAAGTTGATTTAAAAACAGCTTTTGATGAAATAAATAAGTTAGAATTGATAAAAGAAGATGAAGGTATTTTTATGGGATTTATAAATGATAGAGATGAAACATTACATTTTTTTCCTTCCGAAGGAGATTTATGGTTTATAGATTATCCAAGTATAACAAATGAAGATATATTTCAGGATGAGAATGTAAATAAAGAAAATGTTAAAAAAATCATTGAAAATTTTTATTATAATAGAGAATGGAAGAATTTATGTAATTTAAAGAAATTACCTTCGCCAATAAAATTAAAAAAAGGTGAAGGGAAGTGGATTAATAAGTTTTTTGGGATAGAATAAATTTGATGATAAGTTATAATGATTTATAAAAATGAATATTAAAAAATTTGAATTAGGATGGAAATACAACGAAAGATCTATTCTGGCTAAAGGGACTAAAGAAGAACTAAAAATATTGCAGGAAGCAGTATATAAAGGAGTTGGTACACCATATACTTACAACAGATTATCAATTCTATTGTCTAAAGAAAGAAAGATAAAAGAAGCAGTTGATGTTTGTGAGAAGTATCAAAAAATTATGAATAAAAGATTAGAATTCAGAAAGAAAAAAGGTTATACTGAAGATATAAGTTCAACAGAAAAGAACATAATAAAAAGATTGAATAACTTACAGAGCAAATTAAAATGAACTTGAAACTACCTAAAGATTGGAGATTTTATGCACGTTATATAGGATTAGGTTTATTAACTGCTACTGGGTTATGGTATGCTTGGTATTCCCAAACAACTTCAAAAACTTTTTGGATAGGAATAATAATTGCTTCAATTTCGTGTTTATTATTTATTTACTTTTTTAAAAAAGAAACTTTAAAACATATATAAAAATGTACTGGATAACTGAAAATTTAGGAACTGCATCTTTAAAAGAGATTGATAAAGTTAGAAAACTAAAAGATGTAGAAATAGAATTGGTTATAGATTTAATAGATGGAAAGCAGGTAAATAAGGGGCAGTTTATATCTAAGATTAATCATATTGAAAACCTAATAAAAAAGAACAAGAAAGTTATTGTAATATGCAGAGGTGGAATAAGCAGAAGTAATTCTGTAGTATTAGCATATTTGGTCAAGAATGGAATGGATTTTGATAAAGCCTATAAATTAATTAGTAGTAAAGTGCCTATTGTTAGGATTAGAAAGGATTTGGTAGATTATATAAAAAATATGTTTAAAAAGTAAGCCATTATTCAGACTTTATACACAAAGCCTATTTTAAAAAAAATATACACCGAATTCTTTAAATATTCGTGAATAAGCCTATTTTTAATGGTTACTAAGGAAGAGGCTAAAAATAAGATAAAGATACTAGTTGAGAAATATCAACAATTAAAATCAAATGGAAAGATAAGGAATAATGATGAAGAGCCAAAAGTCTGCCCTAAATATAAAAGCCCTTATTGGAATACGCCAAGAAAGAGTGAGGAGAGAAAATGAGTGAATCTGAAAAAAATAAAGAACTATTTAGGCTCAAGAAAGAGATAGACAGATTGAAAAAATCCGTTAAAAAACAAAGATATGGTTTAGTCTGGATGGATATTCCTGAAGCGTTTGAAGATGATGTTGAAAACAAATTACCGATTCTTAAAGAAGTTCCTGATTTAGCCATAAAAAATGATGATGGAAAACCTCAACATATCTTAATTGAAGGAAATAATTATCATGCCCTCACTTGTTTAAATTATACTCACAAAGGAAAAATTGATGTTATCTACATAGATCCACCATATAACACTGGTTCTGATGGATTTAGGTATAAGGATAAAAGAATAATCTCTAAATTTCCTGATGGAACAGAAGTTCCAAAAGACCATCCATTTAGACATAGTTATTGGCTTTCTTTTATGAGAAAGAGATTGGAACTTTCATGGGATTTACTTAGAGATGGAGGAACTATTTTTATTTCAATAGATGATAACGAAGTAGCTCAACTAAAACTTCTTGGCAATGAAATATTCCGAGAAAAGAATTTTGTAGGACAATGGAATTGGTTTAAATCTGCTACCCCTCCCAATCTTTCTCATAAAATTAAAAAAAATGTGGAATATATATTGGCTTATGAAAAAAATAAAAACAATCTTAAATATCGAGGTATTAAAAAAAGTAGTAAAAGTGATGATCCAATAACAAAACCTCAAAATTCATTAAAAATTTTGAAGTTTCCTCCATTATCTATAAATTTTAAATTAAAAGATTCAAAAATTAAGACAGGGATTTATGGTACGGATAAATACCCAAACAAATTACTAAATGAACTTATAATAGAAAATGGAAAGAATAAGAATGAAGTATCATTTGAAAATAGGTTTGTTTGGACACAAAATAAGTTATTAGAAGAATTGAAAAATGAGACCGTTATAAATTGTTCTAAATCTTTGGTAATTTCATACAAAAAAAGTAATTATTCTGAAGAAGTTCCCCCCAACCTAATTGATGACACTGTAGGGGTAGATACTACTGAAGAATCAGGTAAAGCACTTACAGACATGTTTGGCAAAAAGGTTTTTGATTATCCTAAGCCCATATCACTAATGAAATATTTAATAAGTTTTAAGCCAGAAATAAAAGATTCAGGAATCATCTTAGATTTTTTTGCTGGAACAGGAACAACAGGTCACGCCGTTTTAGATTTAAATTCTAATAATTCAAAATACCAATTTATATTAGTTACTGATGATGAAAATAATATTTGCACAGATGTTTGTTTACCAAGATTAAAAAAAGCAATTAAAGGATATAAGGGAAAAATAAGCAATAAAAGCTTTGAACCTTTAGGTAATTCATTAAAATATTACAAAACAGCATTTATTGGAAAAAATAACATTCTTGCTGTTAATGATGAAGATAAAATTGAACTTGCTCATAATGCAGGTGAATTACTTGCTATTGCTGAAAACACTCTTGAACTAGTTAAGCAAACTAAATATTATCAATTATTTGAAAATAATCTAAAAGAAAGATCTACTACAGTTTATTTTCGGGAAGAATTAGATCAATTTGATAAATTTGTTGAAATGGTTGAAAAACTAAATAAAAAAACAACAGTTTATGTTTTTAGTTGGGGAAATGATGAGTTTATAGATGAATTTGAGGATATAAAAAATGTGAAAGTAAAAACAATTCCTCTCCCAATACTGGAAATTTATAAAAATATATACAATTTAGAGAATTAAAATGATAAATCCATTAGAATTTCAAATAAAGGCAAAGGAAGAACTGATTGAGAAGTTTCTCAAGCTGTGGGAGAATAAAAAAAGACAATCTCCTTTAGTTTTTAAATCTCCTACAGGTTCTGGTAAAACTTTTATGGTTTCAGATTTTATTAGAAATTTAAATAAATTACCCCAATGGGATGTTGATAAAGCATTTATTTGGGTAACTTTTAGTGATAATCTCGCAATTCAAAGCAGAGATAAATTTAGAGATTATTTTGAAAATACTTTGGAAAATAATTTACTTACTCTTGCTGATATTAATAGGGGAAAATTACTAAAAAATGAAATTTTGTTCTTAAATTGGCAAAAAATTGTTACAAGGGCAGAATCAACCATAAGAGTAATCAGAAGACCTGAAGATGAAACACAAAGAAAAGAAAGTGGTTTTTACTTTGAAGATTTTATTGAAAATACTCACAAAGAGAATAGAGAAATAATTTTAATAATAGATGAAGCACACACTCATGTTACTGAAAGAGGAGCAAAACCTATAATTGATATGATTAATCCTAGCGTGGTATTGCATGTTTCTGCTACACCCGACAGAAATTTAGTAGCTGAATCTGCAGTTCTAAATAGTTTTGTAAATGTTCCGCATGAAGAAGTTGTTAAACAAGGACTAATTAAAGAAAAAGTTGTCGTTCAAACAGAAGAAGATATAAAAAAATATATGCAAGAAATCAAAAAAGGCTCATTAGAAGAAGCTATGATTGATATTGCAATAGAAAAAAAAGAAGAGATTGTAAAAGAATATAAATTACTTAATAAAAAAATTAACCCCTTAGTAATTGTTCAATTACCCAATGATGATTCAAATTTAACCAGTCGAGGAGAAAAAACCAAAGAAGAAATCGCTACAGAGATATTACATAAAAAAGGCGTTGAAGAAAATAAAATTGCTAGATGGTTTGATAAATATCCTAAACCTGAATATTTAGAAGAACCAGATGATGAACATGAATTTCTTTTATTTAAACAGACTGCAGGAACTGGATGGGATTGTCCAAGGGCTCACATTTTGGTAAGATTTAGGGAAGTTCAATCAGAAACATTTGATCTTCAAACAGTCGGAAGAATTTTAAGAATGCCTGAGCCTCATAAAAAAGAGGATTATTTGAATTCTCAAATTATAAAGACTGCATTTTTATTTACAAATTATGACCGAAATAAAATTAGTGAGAAATGGAAAGAAATATCTCCCAATAAACTAGCAACTCTTCCAGCCAGAAGAAAAAAAGAAATTCAAAATATTCATTTAAAATCCGATTTTGTTTCAAGATTAGAATATGGAGATTTGGCAGATTCAGCAAAATTCCAAAAAAGTTTTTTAAATTCCATAAATAAATATTTTGGAATCACCACAGATGATTTATTACACGGAAAAGGTTCTAAAAAATTATCCGACAAGGGAATTAATCTAAAACCTATAATTAAACGAAACATAATTATGAATGCCGAATTTAAAGATTTTGACAATTTGGGATTTGAGTTTAATAAATCTGGTGAAGATATGGAACTAGAAATGTCAATTAATGATATAGAAAAAACATTTAATTATTATATTTATAGATTATTAACTGAACAAACTGAAGATGAGGCAAAAATATCAAATATAGCAAGGTCATTCTCTCCTTTTAAATCATCTATAAGAGTTTGGTTTAAATCCATTTTGACAGATAGTTCTGAATATATATATAAAGTTTTTATAGAAGATATTGACAAAGGCAGTTCAAGCTTATTGCGTCCAGCTATTACTCAAGCATTAAAAGATTATAAGCCTATTTTAAAAGAAATAATTGAAAAAAGAAGAACTCTGCAAGAAAAAAGAGAAGCAAATAATTTTACAATTTTAAGCGAATATTGGTTTACAGAGGATTATTTTGAAATTCCTTCAAAACTTTGTGTATTGGATAAGTTTTATTTAAAAGATGACAAAGGTAAAATAAACGAAGAAGATTTTATGAAGTATATTGATTCAAAAAAAGAAAAAATTTTTTGGTGGTTCAAAAATGGCGATTATGGAATAGAATATTATGCTATAAAATATTGGAATAGAAAAGAAGAAGCATGGAGATTGTTTTATCCAGATTGGATTATTTTGTTTAAAGATGGAAAAATTGGTATTTTTGACACTAAAAAAGGAGATACTGCCTTGCCAGAAGGAAGAGGGCACACTAGAGATAAAGCTAAGTATTTGCACTTAAAACTAAAAGAACTTGGAAAACAATATGTTGGGGGAATTGTTGTAAAAGAAAATAATGTTTGGCATTATAATAATTCTGAAGAATATGATTATTATACAGGAAAGTTAAATAAAGATTGGAAAAAATTTGAAGAGTTATTTTAGGAAAAAATGACCCAAACATTTTCTCTCATCATTCAATCAAATCAACCCCCGCAACTTCTCAACGACAATAACCTCAGCAAGTGTATCCAATTCGCAGTATTTTAATAAAGCTTCTCTAACATTTTTTCCATTATTATAACACATATTATAAAACTCAACAGAAGCTGTCCCTCCATCACCTATTATTGCGACAGAGAGTTCATTTTTTACCTCCTTTTATACTTCTCAGGAACATTAGCCTTCCATAAATAGTTTTCGCCTGTTTTTTTAACAGAAACCCAACCTTCCTCTTCAAATTGCTTAAGATAAAATAAAGCTGTATTCCATGAGATTTTAGATTTTTTAGCCAAAAAGCTTGTTGTTTTATAGTATTTCTGTTCAATTAAAACTTTAATTAATTTGGATTGTATTGGCGGTAACATTTTATTTTAATTTACATATAATCTCCCTTTTCTTTTTATCATAGATGATATTGCATTTACTTCCTTTTTTAAGGTCTAATTCATGCCTTATTGCACTAGGAATGGGTATCTTTACCTGGTGCTTTTCAATTAATAAAGTAACTTCTATTGGCTCTGCTTTTGGAAACTTGATCTCCAATGATTTTATTATTTCTTCAGGTATCTCTTTTTTTGCCATACTATATAGACTAATAGCTCATATTTAAAGATTTATATAGTCTAATGTATATTTAGTCTAATAATACATAAAGCTTATATATCCTTAATAATGATAAATTAGACTAAATAATCATAAAATGACATTTATAGAAGATAAGAACAAGGCTTTTAACAAGGCTGTAAGATTGGTAAAGAAATTGGTCTATCCTGAGGTAGATCTCAAAATAAAGCATAATGCAAGGTTTACAACCAAAAACATATTGGATATTTTAGTTCATATTGCCCAAACCCATGATTTTTGCACTAATGGAGTCAAGACCTTTACAGAATTAAATTCTGATAAAGAAATTCCTTCAAGAGAGACAATATTGTATCACTTAAGGAAGTTCAATAAGAAAGAAGACATTGAAAACATGTTTCAGAGAATATTTGATATTATATTCAAGTTTGCAAGGAAAAATTATAACATATCAAAAAGAGAAAGACTTGATATAGCAATAGATACGCACGATGTTCCTTATTATGGAAATAAAACTGATTCTTTTGTTATAGGGGGAAAACAAGACAGAGGCACGAATAATTTCTTTAAATTCATGACCTGCTCAATAGTTGTAGCTGGCAGAAGATTCGCCATAGATGCTTTAATGATACATCCTTTTGACAGCCAGGAAGAATTAGTTGATAAGTTAATTAAAAGGTCAAAGAATAAAATAAGTATACATAAAGTATTTTTAGACAGAGGTTTTGATAAGCCTTCTGTTATAAGGGTTTTAAAGAATAATAAAGTGAAATATCTGATGCCTAAAATAAGAAGCCCTACTGTAAAGCAATGGTATGATAAATCAGAAGATTGCGAAGCAAGAGTAATCAAAGATTTTAAGATTGGAGATGAAACAACAACTTTAATTTTGGTAAATAATAATGAAGGGGTTAAAATGGCATTTTCAACCAATATAGATATTCCTGAACAACTTGCTCATCATTTATTTAGATTTTATAAGGCTAGATGGGGCATTGAAACAGGTTATAGATTACTGGCACATGATTTCAAGGCTAAGACCACGTCTAAGAATTTTCATATCAGGTTATTTTATTTCTTGTTTTCAGTTTGTCTTTATAATTTATGGGTTCTTGTTAATATTTGTGTTTCTATGGATTTATATGGAAAGATATCAGACAAACCCATAATCAGTGCAAAGCTATTTGCTATTGTTTTGTACAGAGTTTATATTGATGGCGGATAGATAGATTTAAAAGAATATAAGTTATTATTTTTATATGGCAGATAATATCGCATCTATTTTAATATTAATTGTATTTTTTATAATAGCTGTAGCAATTTTTGGTAGCGGTGTAATTGAAATTACGAAGAAAATGATTATTCTTTTTATTGTTATTTTGGTATTAATAATGGTAATTTTGGGTGCATGGTATTTATATAATAGAGAAAATTATGGTGGTTCAGCTTAAAAAACCTACTTTACCATCTACTTGTCTAACCGTAATATTTATATATGAGTTCTAACTAAAGAATAATAACACAATATACTTATAAATGAGTAAAAAATGAAAAAAATATTACTTTTAATCACACTATTTGTATTATTAATATCTGGTGTATTGGCAGCTGACTTTACGCTTACAACACCAAGCACTATTACTTTAAATGAAAATTCTAATGGAAACTCTTTTTTTAACATACAAAATGGCAATGAAACAATAACTAATGTTCAAATATCAACAAATACAACAGCTTCAGATCTTACAGATGGAACTAATGCAATTACAGTAACCTATAACCCTGTATCATTCTCAAATATAACAAATGACACAACACAAACAGTTAATATTAACGTTTCAATACCGCAAGATATAGATATTGGTACTTACAAAGCTGTAGTTAATGTTATTTCAGGCTCAATATCAAAATCAACAACTTTAGATATAATAGTAGACCCGAATGTATGCTCAGAAGGAAAGCAAGGTTCTGATTTATCTGTAGACATACAAAGCCCAGATTCTGGAGATGATTTCAAACCAGGAGATATTATAGATGTAGAAGTTGATGTAAGTAATGACGGAAGCGATGATTTAGACGTTAAAGTTGAAGCTTCATTATGGGATTTAGACAAAGGCAAAAAGATTGCTTATGTAAGGTCAGATGAACAGAATATAAATGAAGATGATGAAGAAACATTTAACTTGCAGCTTAAGCTTACTTATACAGGCTTTGATGAAGATAATAATTATAAATTATTTGTAAAAGCATATGAATCAGGAAATGAAGATGATAATTGCAATTATAATTCTCAGTCACAAAATCTGGAATTAAGTGATGATGAAGTTGTGATAGAAAAATTAGTATTAATTCCAACAATAGTTGAATGCGGAGAGCAAGTTACAGCAACAGTGGATGTTTTAAATATAGGCACAAATGACCAGGATGATGTTTATGTTCAAATATTAAACTCAGAATTAAAATTAGATAAGTCTTCATCTGCATTTTCATTGGGCCAATATGGTGATAGTGATGATGATGCAACAGAAACATTTACATTTAATATTCCAGAAGATGCAGCAGAAAAAGATTATTCAATAACTGCAATCGTGCATTCAGATGGACCTGACAATTCACAATCACAAACATTAAAAGTTACATGTGCCGATAGTGTTCAAACTGCAACTACTGCATCTAATTCAGGTTCTTTAAGCATTCCTTCTTCAATAAGAAGCGCTTCAATAGGCTCAATATTGCCATTAAATTATGTAATTACAAATTCAGCTTCAGCATCACAAACATACACATTAGAATTTACACCTTTAGGAGCATGGGCTTCACCAGCAACACAAACAGTGACAGTGGGGTCTGGCCAGGCAAGTTCATTTAATTTGAATATTCCTGTATCAAGTAATGTAGCAGAAGGTACTTATTCAGCTTCAATTAAATTACTATCCTCTGGAAATGTGTTGGATTCAAAGCCGTTATCAATAGAATTGCTAAAGTCAAATGCAGAATCAGAGCCAAATAAATTTACAGGAAAGACAGTTTTAGATAATCTAAAGATAGGCAACATCCCATTGGCATTCTGGCTGGTTTTAGATGTAATCCTAGCTTTGCTTATAGTAATATTGGCTTATTTATTGCTTAGAAAATGAAAAAAAACAAATTTATAATTTTGGAAGGAAGGGCTCATGGCTCATATTCTTACCCGGACTTGCTTGTTTCTATGGGTAAATATCTTTTTAATAAAAATTCGTATGAACAGTATGAAGCTTTGCATAAAAAGAATTCATTTATGCTGCATCCAAGGATGTTTGTTGATTTTTTAAGTCTAATAAGCTCGGGAAAGTCTTACAATGGCAATGGAAAGAAAGTATCATCTGAAAAATTAAATTTTGTTCTTGGTGAAATTATAAATGCAAGAGACCCATGGAGAACTGAAAATTTAGATGCTTATTTTGAAGTTAAAAATCGTGCTATGAATATTATGTATTATAAACTGAATGCTGATGGGAAGTTTGAAAAAGTCATAGAGCCATTGCAGGATTGTTTGATGGAAGATAAATGCATTAATTTGCAAGATTACATAAAAAATGCAAATGAGCAAGGTTTCCCAAATAAAAATATAAAAGAAGGAGATTTATTTTATGGACGTCCAAGATTAGACTGTGTCGCGTGGTTCATTGCGAATTGCGGTAGGGCTGACCTGTATTGCATTAGGAATCCGTCTGGCTCGAATTCTTCGCTCGGGGTACGTTTCGCAAAAATTTTCCAGAGGAAATAAATAATAAAAATGAAAATATTAACAATAACTAGGGTAAATCTTAACAATTTAATGGATTCATTAAAAAGAGATTTAAATTCAGAAATACCTACAAAAGATAGATTGATTAAAGAAGCTTTTTATAACATGTTAAAAAGTTATAATTCATTAGATAAAACTGTAAGTAGAGAAGAAACTTCTAAAAAATTATCAGAAGAGAAGTTTAATCTTTCAAGCACGATACCTAGATATAATCCAAATATGTCTGAGTATGTTGAAAGTGTAGGGTATAGTCTAGGTAGATTAATTAAACTTATTATGCTGCATGAAGAGCAAAAAGAATATAAAACACAATAGTTGTTTCTTTCTATGGATTTAACTAATTACAAAAAAGAAATAATTCAATTAGAAAAAGAACTAAAAAATATAAGATTATTATCAAACAAAAAAGAAATAATCCCAAAACTATCTTCCTTATTAATAAATTCAATAAACAAAAGAGCAAATGGAAAAGTAGGAATAGCTTTCTCAGGCGGTGTAGACTCGACGCTTATGGCTTTTATCTGCAAAAAATTAAAGAAAGAATTTATTCTATATAATGTAGGTTTAAAAAATTCAAAAGACGCAGAATGGGCAAAAAGAATTTCAAAACACTATAAATGGAAATTAAAACAAATTATAATAACATTGGAGGAAGCAGAAGATATAATAAAAAAAGTAGTTAAGATACTCCCAGATCCTTCTGTAGTTAAAGTGGGTGTAGCCTGCCCGGAATATGTTGTTCTGAAAGAAGCAAAGAAAGACAAGATAAAAAATGTTTTAGGTGGTTTAGGCTCAGAAGAGATATTTGCAGGATATGAAAGGCATCTAAAAGCAAAAGATAAGCACAAAGAATGTTGGGATGGATTAAAAACATTATATGAAAAAGATTTATCAAGGGATTTTGCAATCTCAAATTCTTTAAAAGTTAATATTCTATGCCCTTTCTTAGATAAAGAACTTATAAAATATGCAATGCAGATAGATTCCTCTTTAAAGATTTCAGAGCAGGAAAAGAAGATTATCTTAAGGGAAACGGCTGTTTATCTAGGATTAAAAAAAGAGTTTGCTTTCAGAAAAAAACTGGCAGCACAATACGGCTCTGGATTCCATAAAGCAATAGATAAACTGGCAAGAAAGAACGGCTTCAAGCTAAAGCAGGATTACTTGAATAGTTTAAAATGAATTTTACAGAAAAAGTCCATAATCTATGCAGGAAAATACCTAAAGGAAAGGTTTCTACTTATAAAATTTTATCAAAAAAACTAAACTCAAAAGCTTATCGCGCTGTTGGAAACGCATTAAACAAAAATAAATCAAAAAAAGTTCCGTGCCATAGGGTTGTAAAATCTTCAGGAGAAATAGGTGGTTTTAACAAAGGAACTAAAACTAAAATCAATTTACTAAAAAAAGAAGGCATAATTATTAAAAATAAT
>Ga0209541_10014201_pt1 | contig 12047 bp, 9 predicted proteins | sample RifCSPlowO2_01_FD_184027 | JGI IMG/M metagenome (GOLD analysis project Ga0209541, IMG submission 184027) | Groundwater microbial communities from Rifle, Colorado - Rifle CSP2_plank lowO2_0.1 (SPAdes) (version 2) | ecosystem: Environmental > Aquatic > Deep subsurface > Groundwater | place: Rifle...
GATGTCATTATAATAAGAAAAAAAATTAAAGATGAAGATGTTGTTTGGTTGGTGAATATTATATTAAAGAATTTTGATACAGAGATTTTATATAAACCAACATTTAAAGATATTGGAAATCTCTGGCTCAGAAATTTCGAACAGATGCAAAAAAGAGTTTCTGATAATAAAGAAAAAGGCATGCCTTTAGGGAATTACACAAGCCAGTTTTTTGCTAATATATATCTTAATGAACTTGATTATTTTGTAAAACATTTTCTTAAAACGAAATACCATATTAGGTATGTTGATGATCTTGTAATTTTACATAATTCAAAATAAAATCTTGAAATTTAGAAAGTGCAAATTAGTGGATTTCTTAAAGAAAAGTTGAAACTTGAGATTCATACAGAAAAGTCAAAAATAATATCTTTATCAAGGGGGATAGATTTTGTTGGATTCAGAAATTTTTATTATTTCAAATTATTAAGAAAGAGAAATTTGAGAAATATGGAGGATAAAATAAAAATGTTTAATTCTGGAAAAATTAGCTTTGAGAAGTTTTTAGAGGTTTTTCAGGGTTGGAGTGCTTATGCTAAATGGGCAAATACATACAAGTTAATGAATAAACTTTTGATGAAGATAAAAACTAAAGATAGATTTTGAGAAATTTATTCTATTTTTCAACATAGCAATTATTAAAAATATCATTATTTTTTAATAATAATGATAACTTATAATGATATTTATGAATCTGCGAGAAAGGAGAGATATTCTGAACAATTACAGTCTTTGACAAAAAATTTTATTGAAGAAGTAGCCAATTATTTGAAAGAGAAGAAAGAGATGGCTTCAAAAGACGATGATGTTTTTTCTGATGTTGTTCTTAAAACAAAAAAACAGCTTGAAAATGCAATAACTCTTTTTAAAGAGCTTATTTTAAGAAGGAGAAAAAAAATCCTTAATCTTGTTCTTATTGCTGCTGAAACAGGAATTTCAAAACAGGATTTTGAGAATATGCTGGATTTTGAGAGGGTTCTTTTTGAAGATCTGATGAAAAGTATAGATTCTTCTGACAAAAGATTAAGCTTGACTTTAAATGGCGATAAAAAAGATAAACAGAAAAACAAAATGGTTGTTTTTAATACAGATGTCGGAGAGTTTGTTGATTTAGAAGGAGAAAAGATAGGTGGATTTGTCAAAGGACAAATTGCCAATATCCCAAATGAAATAGCGAAAATTCTTATTGAAGATGGTAAGGCAGATGCTGTTGAAGAAGAGTGAAAGCCTGTGGAGGGACTCAAACCCCCGGCCTACTGCTTACAAGGCAGCCGCTCTATCACTGAGCTACACAGGCTTTATCCATTAATTAATTTTTAGTTTAAAAAGTTGTTTGTTTTTCAATTAATTTGAGAAGTAATTAATAGTAGATGCTCTTTTAGATATTGTTGAACTTATTGATGGTTTTAACGCTTACACCTAAACTTACGCTTATATACCAAAATGTTAGTTATATAAAAGATGTATTTTTATCAATATTAATTCTCTTTTTTTTTCAATTTTCTTTCTCAACTTTCATTACACGAATTTCACAAAGTGAAAGAGGATAAATCTTTTTTAATTTTAAGCTTAATGGTCTTTGCAACTGGTTTTTTAGTATCTCGTCAAATAATTCATAAGATGTCTTGTTTTTTACATATTCTATTAATTCTGTTCTTGCCATATTCCTCAGAGTTTTTCTAACTGCTCTTGATACTTTTCTTCTTGTAATCAAAAATGGCTTTATTCTTATTTTTGCATCCTTGCATTGTGCTGAAAATGAGTCTTCAACATAATTTGTTCCTTTTCTAATCATTCTTTTTAAGAAATATGGCAATAGTTTTATTTGTCTTGGAATCGCTATTAATTCTTTTTTCTCAGGATGAAATTTTATTTTTAACTGCATCAATAGACTTTTTCCTCTGAGAGATCTTGTTAAATCATAATTTATGAACTTTCCATCTAACTCATTAAGTTCATAAGCTATTGCCTGTGTTTGTTTTTTTATTATTGGTATTTCAATATCAAAAAATTTCTTTTTTCTTTTTGCAATTGCCATAATTATCCTCTAAAAATATTTCCCCCTCAGTGAAATTTCGTTTAAAATTATTAATATATGGACTTAATTGGATGGCTAACTTACTTATTTTTTCATTATTTGTTTTTATTAATTGTTTTTTTCTATTTATCATTTTACTCCTGTTGTTGTTTGCCCATCCTTTTTCCTTTTTTCTGGTATTTAGATTTTCCGCAAATTATGCATGTGTACATTATGTTTGTCTTTTTTGTTATTTTTGATTTTCTGCTGAATTTTGAGACCGCAGGTTTTGAGCCCCATTTTCCTTTATTGCCAATGCCTCTACCTAACCCTCTTAATTTTGCTCTTGGAATACTTCCTCTTTTTAATGATCCTCTTTTTGCCCCAGCTGACACCAATTTTATTTTTTGATCTGTTTGCTTGTTGCAGTATGGGCAATATCTGTTTGTTTTCTTTGGTATTTTCATTTCCTCTTAAATAAAATATTCTTTTGATATATAATAAGTTTTTGGAGGGTATCCTCTTCTTGTCTTAATTATATTCTTATTATTTACCATTTTATTTAAATAATTGTTAATTACACTTCTGCTATTTCTTTCAACTTTTTTAGATATTAATTCAGCAGAAAGTCCAAAATATCCTCCTTCCTTGCTCAATACTTCTAATATTTTATTCTTTATTTCAATATTCATTTAATGTAATCCTCTAAATTCTATAAAAAAACTTGGTTTTTAAAGTTATTTGATGTTGTTAAATCAACTTGCTAACTTAACACCTAATCTGAATACTATTTCCAAGGTTTTTATTCGATAATAACAATTAGCTATTCACAAACTCGTGGGTTTAGTTAATGGTTAATCTATTAATATGAAATTTAGTATAGGTGAGCAATTAGATTTATTATGCTATTGGTAGTTAATAATCCCTTTTTTTCTCATTAACACTCTACATCAATCTGCTATAACAAAAGCACAAATTTCTGATGTTAATCTTTAGGATTTATTTAACATGAGGGAGTTTTACAAAATTATTTCCAATATTTCGAAAACCTTTTGATTTCTTCTTCATTTAGCTCTTTTCTTTTAACTATCTTTTGTTTTCCATTATTGTTGTATAATTCAAAATATTTTGGAAGATTTTCTGGTACTTTAAAGACTACTGCATCTAACTTTCTTATCCTACTTTTTGCTAAAAAAAATAAATCTGCCTTTAGTCTCTCCCCCTTTAAGGAATATTCTATTTCCCCTTTACTTAACTCAATCTCTAAAGGAATAGCTGCACAATACCACTCTATATTTTTGACCATTTTTTCATCTTTGTCACATGCAATATTGTCTTTTTCTGAATATATCATCTTGTAAATGTGAATTTCTTCTTTCATTTTATAAAAAATCTACAGGCAGTTTAAATATTTTTTTGTATTCAAGAAACTAGAGGAATAAAATGATTTAATCATTACAATCACATCAAAAAATATTATCTTGTAATTAAATTAAGCCACAATGGTAAATGGTCCTGCCCAGAATCGGACTGGGGTCTCTTCCACGTCAAGGAAACGTCGTAGCCATTGGACCACAGGACCAATAAAGATAATTATTTATCTTTTAGAAATATTTAAATATACTGATTTATAACTTTATTTATGGTATATAGAAGAGGTGGAAATTTTGGCTTTTTTATAATTTATCTTTTATTTGGATTGTATCTGCTAAATCTCACCCTCACTTTTATCAAACTTCCTGAACCAATCCATGTTATTGACAAATTTGTGATTGCTATTGGTGGGATTTTGATAATTTTAGGTGGAATTAATCATATAAGAGCGAGCAGAGTACACAATTATTATAGATAATTTTTTTGATTCTGAATAAAATCTCTGTGATTACTTAGAAAATTTGATAATTAGTGTTCTTCTTAATAAACTTTATATACGCGAGTTTCATTATTCTTTTATACAGAAATTTCATGAAGCCCACTGCCTTTAGGCAATGGACAATTACAAAGCAATTGTCTGAAATTTCTGGCTCAGAAACTTCAAAAAACACAGAAAGTTTCTGATGCTTGTAAAAGAGGAAGAAATGGATAAAAAAAACAAAAAAGCACAGGTTACAGTTTTTATTATAATTGCAGTAATTCTTGTTGCAGCAGTTGCACTTTTTTTTGTATTAAGGGAGAATATTTTTGTAGGGCATTCAATTCCTGCTAGTATCCAACCAGTATATAATACTTTTTTATCTTGCGTTGAACAGGATGCTTTAACAGGAATAGATGTTCTGGAAAGCCAGGCAGGATATATTGAATTACCTGATTTTGAGCCTGGTTCAGCATATATGCCATTTTCTAATCAGTTGGATTTTTTAGGCAATCCAATTCCTTATTGGTATTATGTTTCTGGAAACAACATACAAAAAGAGCAAGTGCCTTCAAAAAATTTAATGCAAGAACATCTTGGGGATTATATTGAAAATGAGATAAGAAATTGTGTCTTTGAAAATTATTATGAGCAAGGATTTGAGATAACACAAGGAATCCCTAAAGCGAGTGTGAATATAAACGATAATACAGTAAGTGTTGATTTGGATATGTCCTTAAGTATTAGTAAAGGAGAAGACAGTTCAGTTATTAAAAATCATAAACTGAGTGTTAAAACAGAACTTGGGAGACTTTACAATAATGCGAAAAAAGTCTATGCTAATGAGCAGAATAATTTATTTTTGGAAAATTATGCTGTTGATACATTAAGATTGTATGCTCCTGTTGATGGTGTTGAAATTACATGCTCACCTAAAACATGGAATGCTGATAGTGTTTTTGATGATTTGCAAAATGCTATTGAAGCAAATACCCTATCACTAAAAGTTAAGGGAGAGAAAAATGATTATTTTGTAGTTGATGCTGGAACTGATTCTGATATTGATGTCAGGTTTTTGAATTCAAAGAATTGGGCTAATGGTTTTGAAGTAAACCCTTCTGAAGGCGTTGTGATGATGTCAAAACCTGTTGGAAACCAGCCTGGATTAGGAATTCTTGGATTTTGCTATGCTCCATATCATTTTGTTTATAATATAAGATATCCTGTTTTAGTGCAGGTATACAGTGATTCAAGTGAGGAAATATTTCAGTTTCCTGTAGCAGTTGTTCTGCAAGGTAACAAGCCACGAGAAGCTCTTGACTCTTCTGGCTCTACAATAGACGCTCCTGAATTGTGTAAATATAAAAATACAGAGATTCAAGTTAATGTTTATGACACAAAATTAAATCTTGTTGATGCAGACATTTCTTACGAGTGCTTCAGCGAATTTTGCGAGATTGGAAAAACTTCTTCAGGAATTTTAAGAGATAATTTCCCACAATGTGTTAATGGCTTTATTGCTGCAAGAGCAAAGGGATTTGAAGATACAAAATACCAATATTCAACAACAAACGATGGAAGTGCTGATATTATAATGGACAAACTCTATGAGATTAATATTAATCTGAAATTAGACAATAAAGATTATGGCAAAGACGCAATAATAAGCTTTATTTCAGACGAATCTTCAAAAACAATAGTTTATCCTGAACAGAAAATAATTGAGCTGAGTGAGGGGCAGTATGAAATACAGATTTATGTTTATAAAAACTCTACAATTAAAATAGCAGAAACAACACAAGAGCAGTGTGTTGAAGTATCTAAATCTGGTTTAGGAGGAATTTTTGGCATGAAAGAGGAGAAATGCTTTGATATTGTAATTCCTGAGCAGATTATTTCAAATGCTATTTCAGGAGGAGGAAAAGAAAATTATTATATTTTAGAATCTGAATTGCAGAATTCAAAGAGTATAGAAATAAACGCGGAAAGTTTGCCTGTTCCAACATCAATAGAGCAACTCCAGAGCAATTATCTTTTATTTGAGGAAAGAGGGCTTGATATAAATTTTAGGTAAGATAAGGATTAATAATAAAACAAACAAAGAAAAATGCTGGTAAAAATGAGAAAGAGAATTTATAATAAAAATGATAAAGGAAAAACAATTATTAGTAGTAAGAACATTGTTAGGTTAGTATTAACATTTTCTTTAATTTTTATTTTATTAATAATATTATCCAATTTAACATCAGCATACATGGATTCAAATCCTGCTTACACGCAATATAAAGGTCTGACTTCAGGATTTTTAACAGGCGAGTATAAACCAGATAGAAGTGCATGCGAGGCTGGACAGGATTTTATGATTCAAATAGCACCTTTTGGATGCACTCCTGCTGTTGTAAGGACAGATTTGCTTGAAGAGCAGAATGTCCCTGTTTTTTGCCAGTTAGCTGCAACAAAATTAAATCCTTTGATTGAAGTTGAGGCAATTGACAGCATATCTTTCAGGGGAAAATATCCTAAAGAAATCCAAGGAATTGGTTTTCATCCTGCGAATAGTGCTTTAGGATTAAAGAAAAAACTCAATTCTCCTGTTCTGGAAAACATAGGTTATGCAGTTATTGTATTGAAAAAACAGCCAAATGCAAAAGACATCCCAGATTATGTTCAAGGAACAATGACAGCAGAGATAAGATATGACATCAAGAATGCCTTTGGAATTGGAAAAACAACATTTTACCTTCCTGTAATTGAGGATTCTGAATGGGAAGACAGAAAAGCCCAATATAGTTTTTGGGATGGAAAGGGATATCTAAGAGCAGAAAGTGTTGATACTGATGAAGCTAGAATTTCTGTTTATGATGACATGAAAAGGATTGCAAGCGTGAAACTGAAAAAAGGCGAAACTTCTGATGATATTTTTCTTCCAAAAATGAGTGACTGTCTTGCAACCCTGGATTTAAGGTTAGAAGGTTTAGAGTATCCCGGGACAAGGGCAAAATTAAATATTAATGGAGAGGTTGTTGAAGTTTCTGATGAAGAGAGATTTTTAAATGATGAATGCAGAGTTACAAATATTGATAAAAAAGGGCTTGTTAAAGAAGTATCAATCATCTGTGATATTGATGATATTGAGACAGGAAAAGCAAAAGCAGACAAATTTACATTAAAGGCAAATCCAAAGATTAGATTTAAGGATGATGAAAACAATTATCAAATTGGGGATAAACTTAATATCCCTGAAAAAAATCTTTATCTAGGATTTATTGGAACTAAAAAGAATTCTGGAGAAGAAGAAGATTTGTATGCTTTGGTTGTTGAAATGCCTTTAAACAAAATTTTTGATGACAAAATAATCTCAAGCATTGTTTCATATGATAAAAGATGCATTACTATTAACAATGAAGAAATTTCTAAAAAAGATGGATGTAAAGATGATGCCTGGGTTGTTAAAGATACTATTCAAGGTAAGAATATAATCCTTTTGGAATATAATAAACCCTCTACTATCAGTAATTCAAATGTTTTATTGCAGGGGTTTTCAGAGCCATCAAACAGCAAACAAAGTGGAAATGCTGAAAAATATTATAATTTAGCAATGGCTGATTTTGAAACTGTAACAGATAATTATCCTTCTGAAAAATATCCAATAGATGAAACTTCTGTTTTAGCAGAAGAAGCTTATCTTGAAGCTATATTTCTTTCAAGTAGTATGAATCAAAAATTAAAGACAAAAGAATTGTGTGAGGAGTTTAAGAAAAAATATCCTGGTGTTTATGAAGAGTGGGGTTTGGACAGGCAGTTTTGTGATGATGTAAAACTTTCAGATACTGAAACTCCAAGTCATAGTGTTACAATTAATGGAAAAACAAGAGTAATTTCACTTGAGGGTATTGTTGAGCCAAGTGAGAAGGAGTATAGTGCAACAATTTCTGTTAGCGGGCCTTCTGGAACTCCTAATTCATATAGTTTGGGAAAACTTGAAACAAGATCTTTAGTGGATGTTGGCGGTTCTGATAACAGCTTAATCCAACTTACAGAGCTTAAAGATGACAGTGCAGAGATAAAAGTGATTGTTAAAACAACACAGAAAATTGAAGAGTTTACTTTAGATATAGGAAAATCAAGAACAGTTGACAAATATACTGTGACTTTTAATGGAATAATTCCTCCTTTTGCTAACCCAACAATAAATGTTAAAGGACAGAATAAAGAACAAATTTATGACATTTCTAAAGGAAAACTTATTTCTTTAGATGATGTTGGCGGTTCAAGTAATGAAAAAATAGAGATTACTAATATTAACCCAGGAGATTCTCAAAAACCAACGGCAACAATAAAAATAACTTATAATAAAGAGTCAAGCAGTGATTCTAAAACACTACCTCTCAAGAAAGATGTTATAGAAAGTTTTGGAGATTATACTTTTACACTAACAGAAATTAATCTCAAAAGAATGGCAAAGGTTTCAGTTAATCCAAATATAAAAAATGCAGAAACAGAGGCAAATTTCACATTTAAAATAGCGATAGAACAAAGAGCAATTAAATTATCTCCTGAGCAGACAAAAGAAAAAATTGAAAATTTAAACAAGAGTCTTAAAGATTGGGAGTCAAAAACAGAAAAACTTGGAAATGTTGTTCAGGGAATGAAAACTGCATGCCTGGCTACAGGAACTTATCTAACTGTTAAAAACTTTTTTGCTAATACAGGAGGAAAGGCAATTGCAAGGCAGGATGTTATGGATGGGTGGCGTGAAAAGTGCCAGGGATTGATTAGTGGAGGAAAATACAAGAATTATGAGCAGTGCTACACAGACAAGGACAATGCAGAGCAGATTGAGAAAGATGTTGAGAACTTACAGAAAATACAAGGGGAATCAGATAATGATTTTAAGAAATTACAAGAAGGATGCACTGAGAAAAGCCCAGTGCATTTGTTTGGAGAAACGATTATTAATGATGAGTGTGTTAAGAACAAGCTTTTTGATTCTAGCGGACAGATAAAAGATATAGATAAAAATAAGTTAGATGAATCAATAAAAAAATGTTTCCCTAATGACGTTGAGATTAAAAAAGGAGAAACTCAAAAAATTGAAGATATTACAAAATTAATAACTAAAGATAATTCTCAAGTAACTTCTGTAAGAGATTTATTTCTCTTGGCAGATGCATGCAATAATGATAATTTAAGATCTCTTTTCAGCGAGGAATTAAAAACAAAATTGACTGATGTTTGGGTTAATAAGCAAGGGGAACAAGAAGTTAAGAATTTTGCTGATAAAACAGGATTTGAAGAAGCACATGTTCTGTCTTTTGATGAAAGGCAAAATAAAATTACTTTTAGTAAAGATGTAGAATGGAGTCGTATTAGTGAAAAATATGAATTATCCTCAGGAGATTCTATTAGTGGTCATGTTCAAAACTATAAAAATCCTGTGTCTGGGGGGGAATATATTCTTGTTTTAGATAAAGACAATGTAGTTACAAAGACTTACAAAATAACTGGAACAAAGAATGTTAATGGTAAATTAATTAATACTTTAGGAGTATACGCTGGGGAAGATATTGACCTTAAAAATAAAGGGTCTGGAAATAATCCTTTAAAATTAATATTTGAAAAACTAGACTCCTCTTCATATCAAAATCCATTCAAATCAGTTGCAGGTGAGAATGAAATTGTAATTAAACTTTATGACACAGAGCCATACAAGGGATATCCTGCACTTGTGCCATTTGACCAGGAAAACGGGTGGTATGCTGCAATACTTCCTATACTTGGAAATATTAAGTCATATGAAAGTTCAGGAAGAGTTCACAACTTTTATCTTTGCAATGTTGGAAGTGATGGAATTGCAGAGTTTTTTTCAGGAATAAATGAGGACAAATGCCAGATGATTAATCCTGGAATTAAAATAAATACCTTCAGCGGATTAAACCAAGAAAAATCAGAAGAGTTAGCTGGCTGTGCTATTAGTGCAATAGAGCAGGTGTCAAGAGTTTCTGTTCAGGGAAAAGTAAAAACAGGAGGTTCTATTACAATTAACACAGGCTCAAAATGCGGGGGCTCGTGGAAATTAAAAATAGGAGCCCCCGCTGTTGAAGTCCCTGTAATGCAATGCCAGGATTTTATGTCTGTTAAAGATTGCCAGATTATGTATAATGTTTGCGATCCGGTTATTTGCCCATCAAGCAGGTGTGATTTAGGAGGGGCATATCCTGTAACAAATGTAATACAGCAAGGGATTATTGGAGGAATTGCTTTATGTCTTCCTAATTTTAATCCTGACCCGATGAAGGGTGTTGTTGTTCCTTTGTGCTTGAGTGGAATACATGCAGGATTAGAAGGATGGGTTTCTATACTTAAAAATCACAGAGATTGTTTGCAGGAAAGTTTGGATTCTGGAAAAATGATTGGAGTTTGCGACGAGATTTATAGTATTTACAAATGTGAGTTTTTTTGGAGACAAGGACTTCCTTTGGCAAAAATGGCAATTCCTAAACTACTTGAAAAAATATACGGGCAAGGAACAAAGGGTGGAGGAGAGTATTTAGGAATACAAAGCGCATGGGACAATGCAGGAAAATCAGTAGATTACTTCACGCAATATTATGGAGCAAACTCTTTTGAAGCATTTAAATCAAGAACAGTTGAGGAAATTGGAGAAGAAGCATGCAGGCTGTCTGTTTCTGCAAGCTATCCTGATGGAGGAAATATTTTAGACAAATTAACAGAGCCAGATTCACCACCTCAATTCCATGGAAGATTTGATGAAACTCCTTTTTCAGATGTGACAGTTCCACCAATCTCTCATTACAAAGTGTTTTATCATATTTACGCAGGGAAAAGCTCAAGAGCTTATTATCAGGTTTATTTGAAAGGAAGTCCAGAGAGCACTTATTATCAAGATACAAAAGAAAGACTTGTTGTAGCAAGTGGTTATATAGCAACAGGAGGATATGCATCTGAGACAAAAGACTTTACTGCTACTTCTGGATACAAAAAGATGTGCATTGTTGTTAATGGACAAGAAGAGTGCGAATTTAAAGAGGTTTCAACAAGTTTTGCAGTTAATTATGTTAAAGATAAATATATGGAAGAGCAGGCATCTCAAAGAAACATTAAAACAGAAACAGAGTGCATTGCTGGAAGCAGAAGTGCTTATGCTTTGATAAATCCAAGCATGCAGGGAGCTGCTGAAGAATTAGCAAGTCCTTCGTTATACAATAGGGGAATTACAAGAATCTGCGCAACTGATAATCCTGGAAAAGGAACAGACTCAAATGCTAATGCAAATGGCTCAAGATGGGTTGATGTTGGTTATTGCGATAATACAAATATGAAATGTTGGTTAGATACTAATACAGTTTCTGATGTTATTAAAAATCTTGACATAGAAGCCGAAACTCTTGAAAAAATGAACAAGCAAAATTTAGATATTTTGAAACAAAGCGGGAAAAATTTGAGTGATGAAGAAATTGAACAAAAAATTAATGAGATAAAAGATCTTCAAAAACAAGGAAATTATCAGAATGCAATAACTAAAGCAACAGAGACACTTGAGAAAACCTTGTGGAACAATCAAAAGGCTAAATTGTATTTAGAAAGAGGAATTGCTTATGGGGAGTTGTCTAAAGAAGCATATGATGGAAGAAAGAAAACTGAACCAACAAATGATGCAGGGATAAATAGTGTTGCTGCTGGGAGTAATGCTGACTCTAGTGCGAATGGCGGTCAAACAAGTTCAGGAAGTGAAGTTAGTAAGGGGGAGACAGAAAAGTCCTCTCTTTCAGAAGAAAATTTTGTTTTAGGTATTGGTAAAGAAAAAAGAATAGGAGAGTATAGTATAACATTAGATATTATTAGAAAACCATGGGTCGGAGATAAGAAAGTGCAAATAACAATTAAATCAGTAGTTACAGAAAAAGAAGAACAGTACACAATCATTGAAGGAGACTTTATCTCATTAGAAAATGAAAATGGGAAAATGACACTAAAACTTCTTAAGGTTACTTCACTCGAACAAGTAAAATTTTCTTGGAAAAGAAATATACAACCTAACGATTGTTTTTCAAATGCTCATTGGGTTGACAAATCTTTTACTGCTATAAATGTTGATAAAGATATTTCTCCTGGGAA
>Ga0209541_10014202_pt1 | contig 12046 bp, 7 predicted proteins | sample RifCSPlowO2_01_FD_184027 | JGI IMG/M metagenome (GOLD analysis project Ga0209541, IMG submission 184027) | Groundwater microbial communities from Rifle, Colorado - Rifle CSP2_plank lowO2_0.1 (SPAdes) (version 2) | ecosystem: Environmental > Aquatic > Deep subsurface > Groundwater | place: Rifle...
GCGGGGTTTCGCCCCCCCCATCCCTGTGGAGGCCATCCGCCTCGGGCGGATAAAGTCGTGGAGCTTCACTCTCTGGTGGGGCGGCCTTGCTCGCTGGACGAGTCGCGTGAGGCCGACGTTCGCCGCGCGGCGGTAGACTGCTCATCATTCTGTGCTCTTCTTCAGCGGCCGCTTCCAGCGAACCGGCCCAGCGTGAAATTTTATCTTCAATGACCGCGCGGGGCTGGGTGTAGCGCTCGTGGGTCACTCGAACAATCTTTTCTCGATTGTTGTAATTAACCACCACGGGAGGCAAGGTGTTGGCGGAAAATGGAGTGGAAGCTACTCCGTCAATCATGAGTTTTAAATATATCTGCCATTTGGCTAAATTCACCAAATCTTCTTCTGTCACGTACGGCGCAAACTCTTTCACTAAAATCTCGGCGTCTGCCGCGCCGACTCGGAAACAAACAATAGTGCCGACGTTACCGAAGACCGCGGCCTGCACTTTTTCGTCTAATTGTTCTATATATTGATGCGCTATAATTAAATTTAGACGGTACTTTCTGGCTTCGGACAATATATTGGCAAATGACTCCGTGGCAAAATTTTGAAATTCATCCACGTAAAGATAAAAATCTTTACGTTCATGCTCCGGCGTATCTATGCGCGACATGGCCGCCAATTGAATCTTCGTAATCATCATCGCCCCCAAAAGAGCCGAGGTGTCCTCGCCAATCCTCCCTTTTGACAAATTTAGAATCAATATTTTTTGATTGTCCATAACGTCACGAATATCAATGGACGACTTTACCTGTCCCACGACATTTCTAATGAGCGCATTAGATAAAAATTGACCTACCTTGTTTTGAATGGGAGCGATGGCTTCCGCTTGAAATCTGTCCGGATATTTAGAATATTCGTCCACCCAAAAACTTCTGACCACGGGATCCTTAATTTTGTCAATAACTTTTCGACGATAAGTTTTATCCACCAAAATACGCATAGTGCCAAGCAGGGTGGACCCCGGGTAATCAAGCAGAGCCAAAATGGCGTTGCGTAAAACGTATTCAAGCCGCGGGCCCCAGGAATCAGCCCAAATTTTCTTAAACACGCCGATGAGGCCGGAGGCCACGAGGTGGCGGACGTTTGGATCAACTGATTCCATGATGTTAAAAGCGATCGGATACTCCATGTCCGCCGGGTCAAAATAAACTACGTCGTTAATGCGGTGCGATGGTATAAAGTCTAAAATACTTTCCGCCAGCTCGCCGTGCGGGTCCACCACGCAAATACCATGTCCGACCTGAATATCAGCATAAATCATTTGTTTTAACATTTCTGATTTGCCCATGCCTGTTTTGCCGATAATATAGGTGTGCCGGCGCCGATCATCGCGCTTAATGCCAAACAACCGACAACTGTCGCGGTAGTTAGTTTCGGCAAATATTGTAACGTCTCCGGGGGCAGGCATATTGATTTAACCCAATGGAATATTGGGAGGAGGCGCCATTTTGGGAGCGGCGGCTGGCTCTCTAGCTACACCTTCGGCAAAAGGCACTGAAGAGGGCGGAGCAATTCTCTTAAATTCAGTTTTTTGCACCATATGACGAATAGGAACGGTTTCCGTAGTTTGCGGAAAATGCCAAATGGAAGCCAATTCCTCAATATTGAGAACGAAGGGATTGCGCCCTCGATAGACCGACCGATTCTTATAACGAATCATTACCTTCGTTTTTTTAATATTTTTTCGCCAGTCTATAAAAAAATAATGAGCGTGAACGCCAACGTGTTTCGTGTCGGGTTTAATAGAGTTAAGGTCAGACGTATTAAACTGCTTAATCGTTCCAATTAAGGCCTCACGGCCATGCTGGACAACAAAATTTTCTTTGGGCGCTATATAAACGCTTCTGATTTTTGTGAGAAAGCCGATTTTTTTAATTTTGCGGGAAATCGCTTCCACTCTTTCTTTGTCGTATGGCGACAAATAAAGCATGCGGCTGGGCAGATCGTCGGTCCGAGAACCAGTTTTTTGAGCGCCGGTGGGCGCGCCGGTTATTTGTGTTGAAGCGGTTTGTCCGATATTGCTGAGCTCGCCCAGCAGGGCGCCGGCCAGGCCATTTTTTTTCTTTTGTTTCTCGCCAATCATTTTTTTAATTAGAGCAATGGCATTCTTTTTCCAGCTATCGTCTATTGGCACAATAATTATTTGCAGCCAAAGCTGTTCACCGTCACCAAGCTTGCCCATAGTTTCCAGGAGAGCTGAGAGCGGATCTTTAAATTCTTGCGTTAAGGTGTGCTCAAATTCAAGATAGGTGCGTATGGGCAGGGCTTGATCCTCAACCAGTGCGAACTCCGTGCCATATAGGTCGTAATGCTCATGGGGATAGACCGAAGGATAACCAGTAGTATAATCTTCAATTTCAGTAATAACCGCGTCTGGATATTGCGCGTAGATGGCTGATTCCACAAGATCGCGGAATTGCACAATCGTTCTAATAATAAACTGCACATAGCCGCCGATGCTGATAATTTCAAAAGAAAACCAATCCTGGGTGTTGCCTATCCAGTATTTCTCCTGCAAAGTCTTACTGCCATGCGCCCCGGCCAGATGAGCAAAGATATTTTCTACTGCTTTGGGGCTTTGTACATTATCTTTGGGAACGTCTATGGCCAGCATCACCCAGCGGCGTGTTTTGTCATATTCATTCTCAATATAATACACCCAAGCAAAACGCGCTCCGGACAAAAAAATAACGAGAAAAACTATCCATCCTCCGTTGGTAAATAGATAAACAAAAAAATCCCAGGCCCCTAAAATTGGGCTTGGATTTGCCATTGCCGCGTTAAGGGCATTTGATATACCACCGACAATTGGCATGGCAATGCTATTGGGCGGCTAAAATATAGCGACCATTATTTTGCTTAGTGAACTGAGCGCGATTCATCAGAGCCAAATGAATGGTTTGCTTTTTAACAAATCGGCGCTTTAACACTTCTTCCACTACTTCTTCGCGCGTGAGACCATCCGGGCCCTTGAGGATATCTTTGATGACCTCGGTTACGGTCCCGCGGCTGAATCCCCATTCTTTGAGCGCGTAAATACCGCGACCCACTAAAACAAAGCGTTTGTCTAAAATAAGTTCATTGTGCACTGATGGCGATTTGGCGACTTTGTGGTCAAAATGCGCGGTATTCACCTTATCGGCAATGGACACAAAGTGAAGCGGCTTACCTTCGTGTTTAAGCACCAGATAAATTTTATCGTTCATTCGCTTGGGATGTATTGTTGGCCATTCTTTTCTACCCCATTCGCCAAAAATATTTTGTTCTAGTTGAGCCGCGGCCGCAATGTAAGCGCGCAGAACTTCGGATTCTTCTTTTGGCGATGGCGGTACGCTGACTGATACGCCTGTTTTGAAAAACTCCCTGGCCAAACGCACCGGTTCGTCAACCAAAACAGATTTCTTCTCTGAATACAAAGGCAGTTTTTTGAACTCTTTAATCAGCTCTTCTTCAGAGAGCGGTGTTTTGGCCGAATCAACAATGCTGACAAACTCGTTGATGGCCGATACTAATAAACGATCATCTATGCCGGGAATAGCATAGACCGCCCGTCTCGTATTATTAGCGGGTCTATGTTCAATGGCCTCAACCACCGTTTCGTTCAATAGAAATTCTAAATAAGCTACGGCGCGATGATGCGATGGCTCGTCTTTGGGAGCTTCGGACAAATCTAGAAGTTCGGAAATAAAAAAGCGTTCTTCTAACACGCCGCCAAATGATTGCAGTAACTGTTCGGCGATTCTGGTAAATCTCTGAATTTCATCATGGCCGGTTTGCAGTTCGCGCAATTTAATAATTACAACTTTGATCAGCTGTCTCACGCGCTCGCGGGTGATCTTAAAGCGATCGCCTATTTCTTCAAGTGTGGCTTCGGTGCCTTTTTCGGATAGTCTAAATCGCTCAATAATTACCACTCGTTCGCGATCACTGATGCCTCGCATCAAATCATCCACTACGGTGATGGGGTTAAATGCTCTAATTTCGTCAGCGTGGCGCTGGGTAAGTATTTTATCAAGTATAGCATTTGCTGCCATAAATTTGACTGTTTTATTGCTGCTTTTTAAAGCGATTATAATTAGTTCTAATATAGCATAAAAACAAAAATAAGTCAATAGTTTTATTTGACCATAAAATATTAAATTAGACTGGTCTTAGCCAGTCTAATTTTTGTTAATCTTTAATCAATATTACCCAACGCACCAGCCCCGCAATGGCGGGACGGTGCGGGGTTTCCTGTCCGCCCCGGGCGGACGCTCCGCCCCTAATCCCCTGTGGAGGCCATCCGCCTCGGGCGGATAAAGTCGTGGAGCTTCACACTTACAACAAGCTGATTATTTCTTCCCAAGGCAGATTGGCGCGTCCAAAATGACCATAGGCGGCGGTTTGCTGATAGATTGGCCTTCTTAAGTCTAGACGTTCAATAATTGCCTGCGGACGAAAATCAAAATTTTTAGCTACAACATTAGTGATGTTACCACCAGTTTCATTAACGGCCTCTAGCATCAATGGTTCGGCGCGGCCAATGGCATAAGCGACTGATACCAAGCATTCTTTGGCTAGGCCATTAGCGACGACATTCTTAGCGGCAAAGCGCGCCATGTAGGCGGCCGAGCGATCAACTTTTGTGGGATCTTTTCCAGAAAAACAACCGCCGCCGTGCGGAATGAGACCGCCATAAGTGTCAACCATAATCTTGCGGCCCGTGAGACCAGTGTCCGCGTCAAAACCGCCGCGGACAAATTTGCCAGTGGGGTTTAATAATATCTCAACTTGAGAAAGATCGCCGACCACCGGAGCAATTAAATTTTTAGTAATGTCTTTTTGCATATCCGCGTGCTCAATGCTCTCTTCGTGCTGACAACTCACTAAAACAATTGTTGCTCGGCCATTGCTAATAATCACTTCTGATTTGCCGTCCGGTTTTAGCCACAATAATTGACGGCTTTTTCTCAACTCTTCAAGGCCGCGCGATAATTTATGCGCCAACACTACGCCGAGCGGTAGATACTCCGGCGTCTCATCAATGGCGTAACCATACATAATCCCTTGATCGCCGGCGCCTCCCGCATCAACGCCCATGGCTATATCGGGCGACTGACCAACAATATTAGAAATGACGCCATAATGATCGTCGTATCCTATATCCTTCAATACACCGTTAACCACCGCTGGCACGTCAACCCATGATTTCGTGGTCACCTCGCCGCCGACAATGATAATGCCGTGACTGCCGAACGCTTCAATGGCTACGCGACTGCTAGCGTCTTGCTTCAAGCATTCATCTAGAATAGCATCAGCAATTTGGTCGCAAATTTTATCAGGATGTCCAGAGGTAACACTTTCTACGGCGTAAGTAGTTGGTTTATAAATCATGGTTTAACTGCTCATTATTCACTTACGCTGATTTTGCCGCGCAATGACGGAGTTAAATGATCGTGGAACGGACAATCCTTAACCAAAGTGAACGTGTGGGAATAAGACGAGCCGGGAGCGATGCCCTGCAGTGCGTCAAACCCCGGGCACACCTCGTGAGCGGGGTGCACTGCTGAAGCTGGCCACATGTCGGTTGAGCCCCGGTTGATGAATTTTACTATATCGTCTTTTTTTATGGACAGGGTAGCTGGAGAAAAGCTATTTTCATTCATTTCAATTATGTAAGTTTTGGCTGCTGACTGACTTGGCGCTTGTTCTTCGCTTGTCGGGATGAGCAAGGCGTCAAATTTCGTCATGATAATATTATCACCCTCGTCCCTTAATGGCTGATCCTCAATAATGTTATAAACTCCGTCGCCGTTATCTTTGTGCAGCATGGCGAAATAAGAGTTTTTATCAACCAGCGGCGTAGTTAGGGTAATGACGGTATTTTGAGAATTACCGATAGGTAAAAGAGCGCTGTGGCCAATGATAAGCCCGGGGCGACCGTCCTCATCTTTATGAATAACCACATAACCAGCAGTATCGGCAAACGAGACTTCTTGAACAGTTACACTGCTGTTCGGTTTTTGTGTTTCCATAGTAAGGGTATTTTTACCTGCCTCACCGGGCGGCGCTGTCTTAACTTCAGGTTTAGCGCGGTGATAATTAGTGCTTAACGTAACTGACGGAACCGTTGCATTACGGCGCTGAATAACGTAAAGAGCGGCCGCCGCCACGATAATAATAACTAAAACTATCGCCACTATCTTATTATCTTTCATATGTTTTTGATAATTAACACATTAAAAAAGTGTTGCCTATTAAGCGTTATCTGCCGCACAAAACAAATAACGTTAAAATAAAAGAAAGTTGAGTCGTGATGAGACCGCAATTTACCGCTTCGCCCGGCGCTTTTTAGATCGCTTGGCTTGCTGTCTCATTCGCGCGCGCTTGGCACTGTTTCCACCCATATGAATAAATTAATTGAGTAGTGAAGCCCCACTATTTTATCCGCCCTGGGCGGACTGGTGCGTTGGGTAAAAGTATAATATCAAATTATCTAAATATTGCCAAGGCACGTTGCTGTGGAGTTTTATTATGCTTTCGAGCAAGGCTGCGGGGCTTGGATTCCCCGCCTGCCAGGGCCTGAGCTGGGAGACCAGGATTCGAACCTAGATTTTCGCGTCCAGAGCGCGACGTCCTACCGTTAGACGATCTCCCAACTCAAGTCCCAGCGATGGCGGGCAGGGAACCAAGATGACATGATTCAGAGTCATGTATCCTACCATTAGATGACCCCGCAGCCTTGCTCGTAAACATTAGTGAAGTGCCAGCTAGTTTAATGAAAAGCTAAATTGACGTCAATAAATTATCTAATCTGAAGTTCTAGACGCTAACCTTGGTTCTGATTTGAACGAAGGATTTGGCTTATCGCCGCACGCTTCAATGATTGCAAGCTCTAGGGGTAGTTGGGGTATCGGCGACTCGCCTAGACGCTGGCGGCGCTTGAGAAAAATGTCAATTAGTTCTTGGATTCTCTGAACAGAGGCATTGGTTATATCTTTCAATAAACGATTTTGTAGCTCGCCCAAGGTGGTTTGCAAAAAAAGATCAAGCCGCTCCCCTATTTTAGCAAGCAGCATATTTCTTAGCCAAATAATAATGTCCTGCATAAACACAGAAACTGATACCCCTTGCTCAACCAAGGTATTGGCCAAAATTAAAGCTTGGGCGGCGTCATTATTCAATATATGCTCAATTAAGGATGCCGCTTCTTTTAAGTTGGACCGTGGAATTACGAGAGACGCTTCGTCAATGGTAATTTTTTTGCCGCCCAAAGATAAGACCTGACCCAAAGCGCTCTCGGCGTCTCGAAGAGACCCTTCGGCATGTTCAGCGATGGTTACTAAAACCTCCTCATCAACAGCTACGCCTTCGGCCTGAATTATAGAGCGCAAACGGCGGCGGATATCATCAACCAAAATTTTTTTAAAATCAAAACGCTGACAGCGCGAAATAATAGTGGCCGGCACCTTATGAACTTCAGTGGTGGCCAAAATAAAAATAACGTGAAGCGGCGGTTCCTCCAAAATTTTCAGCATGGCGTTGAAAGCCGCCGTAGAGAGCATGTGTACTTCGTCAATGATAAAAACGCGGTAGGTGCCGTGGCCGGCGTGCACCTCGGCGCTTTCCAAAATGTGCTCACGCACGTGATCTACACCAGTATGCGAAGCGGCGTCTATTTCAATAATGTCAAAAGATCGTCCAGCTTGGATGCGGCTGCAAACCTCACAGGTGTTGCACGGCTCGGCTGAATCTTTTTTGCGTTGTTGACAATTGACCGATTTTGCCAAAAGGCGCGCCGCCGTAGTTTTGCCAATACCGCGAGGGCCAACAAACAGATAAGCATGAGCGATTTGGCCGCGGACAATTTCATGCTCTAACGTTGTTTTAATGTGATTTTGGCCTGTGATTTCAGACCATGTTTGGGGACGGTATTTTTGGTATAGGGCGGTTGGCACAAATTTAGCTACTATGGTAAAGCCCCCTTATCTTATAAGAAAGTTGGCTAAATGTCCAAAAATGGGAAGCCCGGCATCAGAAAAATATATGATGCCGGGCTAGAGAGGGTCTGGGGTATTTACCGCATTTGCGGCACTGCTCCGTGTCTTTGGGACACGCTTTAGGTGGAGCAGAACCCCTCTCCTCTCTTGGCGATCTTTTAGACCGACGCGCCGAAGCGCGGGACCGATGGTCTTATAAAGAAAGCCATAATAAACATAGCACACTCATCAAAATCGTCAAGGGTACAAAAACACAAATGACATAAGCGCCAATAGTGGGGCTCAGCCATTTTAAAGGATTAAAAAATTCTATATCAAATCGTCGGAGGAGACTGAATTATTTGAAGGAAAGCTTGGCATTGCTTCTGGTTCCAACGAACGAGTCTCGTTGGATTGGTCAGCTGATTTCATAATATTTTCTACGGCCGCCCATTTGCTCTCACCGTTTTCCGGCACTAAGATAATCACCTCATCGCCCTCATGCCCTTTAAAATAAGTTACGCTCGCTGTTAAAACACGATAGAGGCGATCATGAACCTTGACAGAATATTCGTGCCCGGCCTGATTGCGCATTAAGACGCCTCGCAAACGACGGCGAGCAATGGGTCCAATTTGTTTATAAACGAAGGCTCCTTTGGCAGTGATAGTCAGCTTCAAAAGATCACCCTCTATCAATTTAGATTTAGAAGCGTAATTGGCCGGCACAGAATAATGCTTGCCGTCTGGACCAATCATTTGTTGTCCGTCAAAAACGCCCTCAATTGTCCGCGAATCGTCAATACCAGCATCGGCTGATTCAATTGTTCTTGTGATCTTGGGCAGAGGCAATGATACTGTTGTTTGGATAAGCTGACGCGCCTGAACAAGCATATTTTCCGCTTGGGTCACGAGTTCCATAGCCAGAGCCAGCTTGGCGCTGGCCGCCTTGGCTGATATCTCGTTGTCAGCACCAGTATTACTTGCTGATTCGTCCTTTAAATTCGTGTTTTCTGAAATGTTTGTTTCCTCATTGTTTTGTGTTTTTTGGCTAACCATACGTTTTTTGTTTAAATTTTTTAGTTAAGAAATTACGCCAAAGCAGTATAAAACAAATTGCCGACTAAGTCCAGCCATTGCTCCGTCTGGCGAGGTGACTATAAATGGCTTTCCGTTGACACGATGGGCGGACTGTTAACCTCGCCCAAATTGCTTCGTTCTAAAATTTCGGCCTCAACTATATTTCTATCGCGTCCATACTTCAAGCGCGACAACTGTTTTAGCAAGGCCGCTCGTTCGCGCCGGCCAATTGTCGGCGGCAAAGTATCTATGTCAAAAGGACGCTGGACAGAATTATTAACCAATAGACGAACATAGGCGTGATAGCGATCAATATTTACCAGATCATATTCATTAAAAACCGGATCAAACTGTTTGGCTATAATTTCAGCGTCTTCCACGCCAATACGAAAGGAAACTATAGTACCTACGTTTCCCAGCACTGCGTCTCGGATTTTGGTGTCCTGTCCTTGAACCAGCTGACCCAAGTACTGATGAGCCATGACTAAGTTTAGACGATACTTTCTTGCCTCGGAAAGAATGGTGGCAATGGAATCAGTAATGAAGTTTTGGAATTCGTCAATGTAAAGATAAAAATCTTTAATTTCATTAGCCGGACGATCGGCTCGCCCAAAAGCGGCCATTTGCAATTTGCTGACGATGATTAAACCAAGTAGGTTGCTGTTAATTTCACCAACCTTGCCCTTTGACAAATTAACCAGTAAAATTTTCCCTTCATCCATGATCTGGCGAATATTGAAGCCGGAAACCGGCTGGCCAATGATGTTGCGCATCATGGCATTTTCTACAAATCGGCCGACTTTTGATATCAAGTAACCAAGCATCTCTGATTTGTGAAAATCCGTGGTCTTGGCCATTTCCTTTTCCCAAAAAGCTCTCACTACCGGATCAGTCAGTTTGGACACTTTATATTTCTGAAAGGCCGGATCGGTAAACATACGTGGAATCTCGGCAATGGTGCCCGGATATTCTTTGTCGGCCATCAGGGTCAACATAGCATTTCTCATGTTGTGTTCAAACATCGGCCCGATCATTGATGGGTCAGTTACTAATTTATAGAAAATAGCAATCATTTCTTGGGTCACAAAATCCATCTCCGCGTCTGTCTTGGCTTCGAGCATGTTAAGCCCGATTGGTCGTTCGGTGTCTGACGGATCAAAATAAATCACATCTTCGGCGCGCTCTTTGGGCACGCATTCTAGAATGTCATCAACCGTTGAACCATGCGGATCAACCACACACACGCCGTGACCAGCGGCAATGTCTTGCTTGGCCATTTCTTCCATCAAGACTGATTTTCCAGAACCGGTGGTGCCGATAATATAGACGTGCCGACGACGATCATCCGGCGCAATTTTAACCATTTTCGTTACGCCGCGGTAAGTATTTCTGCCCAGCACAGCGCCTTCTTCTGATAAATTAATGGGGGCTGGCGCTTTTTTAGCTCGTAGCCATCTAATGTTGGGAGTTTCAGTTTTGGGCAGGGGGAAATGGAACAAACTAGCCAGCTCTTCGGTATTCAGCAAGACTCTCTGTCGCCATGAATAATGACGATAAATAAAATCCTGCATAAGCCGTTGCTGGTGGCGCGGCCGTTGAATCGTAAAACCGTTGCCAAACTGATAAAGATTATATTGATTGAAGCTGTTTAAAATGTTGCTCAAGTTTTGCTCGGCTTCCGGCGTTGTGGCGGCCGCCACGATGACTCTAATATTGACGTCCATGCCGGCCTTGCTTATTTTTTCTTCCAAGCGTTTGGCCATTTCTTGTTCCATGCTGGTTAATTGATGCGGCTTTGTCGTTTCTTCTTCTTTCTTTTTTGCAGGCTTAGCGGTCAGAGTTTTAATCATCGCCCACCATCCTCTGACAAATACGTTAGGGTGCCCCAGACGCAGGGCTTCCAGCGGCGTTTTGCCTTGATGCATTTCGGAAGCGACTTTTTTGCCATACCAGTGCCAGCGGCGCTTGGCCGAGCGCACAATAAATTGAATGGCCGCGCCATTTTGCCCAAGACGGCTCATGGCATTGGTGATTGTCGTCATCGGGTCAGATTCAATCTCGCGATAAGTTTTAATTGGAAAAATATAGGGCCGTTTAAATTTCATGACCGCGCCCACCGCCGCGCCGCGCGGTACAAACATATTGTAATCATGCACTTCTTCAATTTGCGCTTCGGGGTACTGGGCCTCTATTTGCTGTTCAATATAACGCTGTAAATGCTTGGGCACAGCCACGTAAAAAGTAATGAGCCCCTTGCTTGCCACAATTTCTAAAGCCAGATGATCCTGCCTCCCCAAAAAAGTGGCCCCGATGCCGCGCTCGGCGCGCCGGCCGCCAATAGCCGCAAACAGTGTCTCCGCCACGGAAATGTCTTCGCGCACTGCCTCCTGTGTTTCTTGCCGCTCTTTTTCTTTGGCGCTGTCTTTGGGTACGGTAACCAGCAAAATAACCTTATCAAAAGCCGTTTGCAGACGTTGATAAATGCGTTTATACAAAATCCAAATGCCAAAAATGAATAAACAAGCAACAACAAACAACGATAACAGCCAAGGAGCCAAATAAATAATTAACTGCACCGTTGGAGTGAATAAACCACCCGGGATTGATGGCGGCGGCGGAACAATAGCATTAAGCATGAAAAATAATTCTAGCGGAATTTCAAAAGTTTATCAGTTTTAATTTTTGCCTCCTGTTCAATAAAAAATTTGCTTACTCCGGGCAGGAGTTTCAGCCACTCCACAATTAAGTTGAAAATCTCCTGCACGCGAACCACTGTTTCTCCCAAAAGTAGGCGAATTTTTGAGGCGGTTTCTTCGCCCCCATGCTTAAAAATCATACGCTCTGGCTCTGAAAGTTCCCAATAAAGCCCCTCAAGATCTTCGGCTAAAACATCTTCAATTTCTTTTTCTAATTGGCTTTTGGCAGGTACTGATACTGGCGCTGTTGTTAGAGCATCGCCAGCTGGC
>Ga0209541_10014203_pt1 | contig 12045 bp, 13 predicted proteins | sample RifCSPlowO2_01_FD_184027 | JGI IMG/M metagenome (GOLD analysis project Ga0209541, IMG submission 184027) | Groundwater microbial communities from Rifle, Colorado - Rifle CSP2_plank lowO2_0.1 (SPAdes) (version 2) | ecosystem: Environmental > Aquatic > Deep subsurface > Groundwater | place...
GCATGCCGGCTTGGCGCTGGTTGGCCGGCCCGAGCCGCTTGGACTGACTCCCGTAATCAGTTTGCTGTATAGCCTTCCCTTTGCGGTAGCCGGTTTTTATTTGTATAATCTGGTTGCCGAACGCCAAGCGCAAAATAAGCAGCTGAAATTATTCTAATTATCCTAAAATGGCCTGGTTTAAAAAAAAATACCACATCGGGGAATCGTTTGGAAACCTGGAAACCCATGAGGTTTTTTTGGATACGCTGGCGCATGTAAAGGAAGAGGAGCTTGGCATCTCTGAAAAGCGTTTTGAAGTGGCCATTAAAACAAAAATCATCGTTGCCATTTTCGGCCTGTTTTTGCTTTCCGCCGGAGTGTTATTTTCCAAAACCTTTTTCCTGCAAGCGGTTGATGGTGCCGATTTATATGTAGCAGCCCAACGGAATAAGGGCCGGCTGACCATGATAACTCCCGAGCGCGGGATTATTTATGATTCCAATGGCAAGAAGCTGGTACTCAATTCGCCAGCCTACGATTTGCTATGCCTTCCGGCAGGTAAGCAGGCGGCAAGTGTTGAGCGGCTTGCCGGGGAAATTACCATTATTGCTTCAGTGCTAGGTAAAGATATGGCTGAATTGGAAAAATTATTTGCCGAAAATGAAGATGTGGGGGTGGTGGTGGCTGAAAACCTTGGCCAGGAAATGCTGCTGGTGCTTGAAGCGCGTAAAGCTGAATTGCCTGACTGCGCTATCCAAAAAAATACCATCCGCAACTATGCCTATGGCCCTGTTTTTTCCCACGTCCTGGGCTATACCGGAAAAATCAACCGGGAAGAGTTAAAAAGTTCGGTGAATTATACCGCCGCCGATTATTTCGGCAAAACGGGAATAGAAAAGCAGTATGAACAGGCGCTTCGGGGAACGCCCGGAACGCTGGAAGTGTTAAAAACCGCCACGGGCATTAAAAAGGGGAATGAGGTGCTTTCTGAACCCGAAACGGGTGACAGTTTGGTGCTTAATATTGACGCCGGACTACAGCAAGCGGCTTACAGTGCGCTGGAAAAATCCATTAAAAATATCAAGGCCAAACGCGGGGCGGCGGTGGCGCTGGATCCGCGCACCGGCGCCGTTTTGGCGTTAGTTTCTTATCCGGCCTATGACAATAACATTTTTTCCAAAGGCATTTCCCAGGCGGATTTTAACGCCTTAAATGCCGATACTAACCAGCCATTTTTCAACCGTGCCATTGCTGCCCAATATCCGACCGGCTCCACCATAAAGCCGTTTTTGGCTTCGGCCGTGCTTCAGGAAGGCATTATTTCACCCACTAAAATCATCAATGACCCGGGGTATATTTTGGTGCAAAGCCAAAATGACCCCAGCGTAAGCTATCGCTTCGGCGGTGTAACCCCCCATGGCAATGTAGATATGCGTGAAGCGCTTGCCGTTTCAAGTAACATCTATTTTTACACCATCGGTGGCGGGCATGGCGGCCAGCAGGGTTTGGGGCCAACACGCATTAAAAAATATTTGGGCATGTATGGCTGGGAACAAAAAACGGGCATTGATTTGCCCGGTGAATTTGCCGGGTTTGTGCCAAGCCCCGAATGGAAAAAAGAACGGAAAAACGAACAGTGGTGGGACGGCGATACCTATAACCTTTCCATTGGCCAATCGGATTTGCAAGTAACCCCACTGCAGGTGGCGGTGGCGTACAGCGCCATTGCCAATGGGGGCACGCTGCATAAGCCGCAGGTGGTCAAAAAAGTCATTTCTTCGGCCGACCAAAGCGTGGTGCAGGAATTTGCGCCAAAAATAGCAGGGCAACTTGGCATTGACCAGAAAAACTTGCAGGTGGTGCGCGAAGGCATGCGCGATGGTGTTTTATATGGGTCATCCGTTTTTCTCAACAGTTTGCCCGTTGATGTGGCGGGAAAAACAGGTACGGTGGAAACAAATAAAGATGGGGTGTTTAACACCTGGTCATCTAATTTCGCCCCCTATGACAACCCTGAAATTGTATTTGTAGCCACCATTGAAGGCGTGGAGGGTTTGCAATCCGCCACACTGCCGGTGGCAAGGGATGTTTTACAATATTATTTCTCAGAAAATAGAAAGTAGAAAAGCAGAAAATAGAATAAAAAAAGAGCGAAATTCTACGCTCTTTACTGGTCCCAAGTACGGGCTTCTTGGTGCGATTGTTCATGCCACGCTGTCAGTTTTTTGACACTGATGCGCATTTTCTTTGCCGCCGCCGCCCACAATTTTTTGTGTTCGGGGTTGGCTGGGTCTAGGTCATCCAGCGGATCGGTGGTGTTGCAGAACCCATGCTCTTCGATTTGGCGTGCTACCTCTTCCTCGTTCCACGTTTCCACCAGCTGGTCAATTTTTTCCATTTCGTTGTTGCTCATGCGCCTCTCCCATGGATTAGGTTGTCAGTGGACTGTTTATGTATTATCATGTGCCACCGCGCAAGTCAATAAAAAAAGCGGGATTATCCGCTCTTTATAAATTCATCATATCTTTAATTCACATAAATCATGCGCCCGCATTGAATTGCAGAATAGCATGCGAATGATATACTAGAACATTACTATGAAATTATCCATTAGTGACCAATTTTTATGGGATGTGTATGATTTTTTAAGCGACATGCATGACAAAATAGATCCCATTATCAGTCCTTATCCTACCAGCATTACCAGGTTGGTTGCCCCCAATACCCCCCTTGCTAAAAAATATTCACGTCAGCAATTTAGCAAACTCATTTCTTATCTGAAGAAAGGGCGATATATTAAGGTAAAAAATTTACAACAAAACACTGGCCTCATTATTACCAGGAGGGGAATGGAAAAGGTATTGATGGCTAGTGTGCACCCGAGCAGGGCAGAAAAAAGAAAAGATGGCAAATGGCTGATGGTGATGTTTGATGTGCCTGAAAAAATGAGGGTGATGAGAAATTTATTGCGCAGTCTTTTGCAAAATTTGGGATACCGTAAATTCCAGCATAGCGTATGGGTTACACCATATGATGTGTTAGATGCTACGGAAAAAGTACTGGCCATGCATTCCATGGATGAGTATGTAAAAATATTCGTCATCAAAGAGGTTAAGTAGCTTATCTTAAAATACGTGCGGCCGCATTAATATTGGGAATAGTGTTTTGGTGTTTTTGTAAAAAAAGAGGAAACTTTGCAACTGCAAGAGTTTCCTTAAAGCGATTATGGGTTGCCCAGGATTAAATCCAGTGCCCAGCAACCCTTGAAGTGGGGGCCGACGCCGCGCAGGTGGTTGGGAATTTGCGGATTGTCGCATCCAGCTTCTTCTAGTGCATCAGCCAGAATTGGCAGTTCATCAAAAGAGTTCCGTTCATAGATGCTTCGGGCAATCTTCTTGACCGTTCCTTCGCGCCACCTGAGCCAAACTCTTTTTATTTTCACTTTCGGCTTAAATGGGTTAGGGAAAAGGTCGCGGACAAGTTGTGTCTGCCACAAACGTTCTGCTTGACGGACACGCTGGCGTTCATCGCCTTTGGGTGAAGCCGCAATTACCGCCTGCCTTGCGTTAATCAAGGTGCGCCATCGGTAGTGCCCGCCCTGGAAGATTTGGGCAATTTGCCATAGTCCGCATTGCACCTCACCATCACAATAGGGGAAGCCCTGCATTCGCAGTTCCCAGTTTTGCATGCGGTCCACTTCCGCCCCGTATTCGTAACCGGCATCTGTCAGCCCACGAAACTCCGCAAGGTACTCTTTCAAAGCGGTGCCAGAGATTTCTTTCTCGGCAAGCCGCTCGGCGTCTGAGATCGCCTTTTTGACAAGATTTTTTTTGGGACCGCCGAACACTTCCGTGGCGCGCCAGAGAGCCTGGGTAGCCATGAGGACGGAAAGTCGCTGGTTTTCCCTAGCGTGTTCAACAATTCCTACGAGGAATTCGTCTCGGAAAAAATCGTTGCTGGTCAACCATTTTTGTTCAGTCACAGGGGATGCTCCTAATAGGTTTGGAATTGGAACCCGATGTCCCATTTGAATCCGAACACCCCGGCGAAATTTGGTAAAATGAAACCATGAAAAAAACAATCAAGGCAGCCCGCACCTTTCCCAAAGCGAGCGTGATGAAATTTACATCCTCAAGGAAAAAGGATATTCGTTGAGAGCGATAGCCAGCTCAATCGGGCGGGTGGTTTCCACCATTTCAGATGAGATTAAACTCAACAGCGTAAATGGTGTCTACAATCCTAAAAAAGCCCAACACAAATCCTATGTTCGGAGAAAATACAGCAAGTACCAGGGCATGAAAATCGTGAGCAATGCAAAACTGCAAGAGTTTGTTGATGAAAAATTGTATGATGACCAATCACCAAGAAACATCGCCGGAAGGATCAAAAAACACGAGAAAAACCTTCTCTCTGTTTCCAAAAACAGCATCTACCGCTACCTTGGAAGTGTTTACGGCAGAAATATTGAGAATCACCGGGCTGCACGAAAAAAGCGGCGCTGGAAAAAGCGCCGCACGATAGCCGAAAAGCTAAAAGATCGAATATTCATTGATAATCGGCCGAAAATAGCTGGGAACCGGCGAAGGATTGGCGACGCCGAAGCCGATTTCATTGTGTCAGGCAAATCAGGAAAAGGGATATTGTTGGTGGTGGCCGACCGGAAATCACGAGCTCCTTTTTTAGAACAAATACTAGAAGTTACCATTGAAAATGTTCACCGTGCGTTTGTGCGAATCAAAAAACGGTTCCCGGAAATGAGAACCGTTACCACCGACAATGATATCCTTTTCCAACATTTTAAAGCACTGGAAACATTAATTGATGTGAAAATCTACTTCTGTCACCCTTATCACTCGTGGGAAAAGGGAACCGTGGAAAATATCAATGGATATATCCGAAAAGACATACCAAAGAGTAATGATATTTCAAAGTACTCACCAGAATTCATTCAATCCATTGAAGATAAATTGCAACGAAGGATTATCGAGTTGCTCGATCACCGCACCCCGCTAGAAGTCTTGACAAAAGCCCGGAAACGAAAAAAGCGCCGAAGCGCTTGAAAGAAATTTAAAAGATGGGTGTTCGGATTGAGGAGGGTCGGCGGGGAAAAGTTACTGAATTCATATTAGTATACTATTACAAATATGTCAATGGTGTTAAAATTATCTAAGTTTGATACAATAGTTTCATGTCAACTATTGATGAGTTAAGAAAAGTACGGTTAGAAAAACTGAAGTCGCTGCAGGCGAGCGGACTTTTGGGGTATCCGGCAACAACAAAACGAACGCACTCGGTGGCTGAAGCGCTGGTTGATTTTGATAAGTTGGAGAAGTCAGGCGCAGAATTGTACCTGACGGGCCGTATTATGGCCATGCGCGGCCACGGCGGCGCCACGTTTTTGGACATAAACGACGGGTCTTGTTCAACACCGGGTGTTGAACAAGGAAAAATACAGGGGTTGATTAAAGAAGATAAGGTAGGGGAGAAGGGATACAAATTTTTCATTGACCATTTTGATATTGGGGACTTTGTGGAAATTAAGGGAATTTTGATTGAAACCAAGCGCGGAGAAAAAACGATAGAAGCTACGGATTACAAGATGCTGGCCAAAAGTTTGCTGCCGTTGCCGGAAAAGTGGCACGGGCTGCAGGATGTGGAAGAACGCCTGCGCAAGCGCTATCTGGATATTTTGTTTAACCCGGACGTGAAGGAAATGGTTAAAAAGCGCGCCGTATTTTGGAACAGCATGCGCCAGTTTTTGATGGAAAAAGGGTTTTTGGAAGTGGAAACCCCCGTGCTGGAAGTTACACCAGGAGGCGCGGATGCCAGGCCGTTTGTAACTCACCACAATGCGCTGGATTTAGATGTGCATCTGCGGATTTCCATGGGTGAATTGTGGCAAAAAAAACTGATGGTGGCGGGATTTGAAAAAACATTTGAAATTGGCAGGATGTTCCGTAATGAAGGCATGGACGCCGAACACTTGCAAGATTACACGGACATGGAATTTTACTGGGCTTATGCCGATTATAAAATGGGCATGGAAATGGTGGAAGAAATGTATAAATATGTTGCCAAAAAAACGTTTGGCACGCTGAAATTCAATATTAAAGGTTTTGAAGTGGATTTAGGCAAAAAATGGGAAAAATATGACTATGCGACAATCATCAGCCAGGAAACCGGAGTGAATATTGCTGAAGCCAGTTTGGCAGAGATGGAAAAAGCATTGCAAAAATTGAAGGTGGACTATGATAAAAAGGGCTTTAATAAAACCCGGGCCATTGATAATCTGTGGAAATTTTGCCGCAAAAATATAGAAGGTCCCGGGTTTTTAATCCATCTGCCTGTTGAAGTTTCGCCTTTAGCTAAAAAAGATGAAAAAGATCCTAAGAAAGTCCAGCGCTTCCAGGTGATTTTTGCAGGTTCTGAATTGGGTAATGGATATTCGGAGATTAACGATCCGACTGATCAGGCGGAACGGTTTATGGAACAGCAAAAACTTCGTGACGCGGGGGACGAAGAAGCCCAGATGTTTGACAAAGATTTTGTGGAAGCCCTTGAACACGGCATGCCACCAACCTGCGGTTTTGGTTTATCGGAACGCGTGTTCAGCTTTTTCATGGACAAACCCGCCCGGGAAACCCAGATTTTCCCGTTGATGAGGCCGAAAGGTTAGAATCTAGAAAATAGAAAGTAGATAATAGAATGACGAACGAAGAGATAGAAAAACTGCTGCCGATTTTTGAAAAGCATCCAACCGTCAAGCTGGTGTATTTGTTTGGTTCACGTGCAAGCGGAAAAGTGGGTCCATTGAGCGATTATGATTTTGCCGTTTACCTAGATGAAAAAGACGCCTTGAAAAGGTTTGATATTAGGATTGCAATTGCCGGAGATCTTTCTGGATTATTGAGGACAGATGCTGTGGATGTGGTTGTTATCAATGATACCGACCAGCCTGAGCTAAAATTTAATATTATACATGGGGGAAAACTCATTTTGGAAAGAGAGCCGTTTAAGGTTGTGGTGGAACCCCAAATACTTATGGAGTATTTTGACTTCCATGAATTATTATTAAGGCATCATTTAACTAAAAGCTAACATGACTAATACCTTTGCCATTGAAAAAAAACTAACCGCCATTTTAGGTTATGGAAGGTACCCGGAGGCCGAAATGAACGCTTCAGACATAGATTGAGGCATTGGTTTTTTCTAAAAAAACAGAGCGGCCGGGTGGTCGCTCTTTGATTGTTTCTCTTGGCCTTTAATCGCCCAGCTCTTCATCTACTTTTTTGTCATAGGTTTTGACGGCTTGCATGAATTGCTCTTCATCACTGGCGCCAATTTCAATGGTTTTGGAAGTTATGAACTTCCAGTGGCGGTTTTCGTTGGTTTCCATATTGTGTTGGTCCCAAAAGATGAAGACAAATTCTTCTTTGCGGATTGGCATGAAGAACAGCCAGGTATCGTCCTGGTAGAGGTCGGTAGCCACCTCTGTCACCATGTACTCTGCTCCGTGGCCAAGCGAAATGGTTTCGCCAATACAGGGGCACCGTTGCACGTGCATTTCCCCATGAAGCCTCCAGTCGGGCTCTTCCATGCACCGAAAGATAGGTTTAACAATCATACCTACTCCCGTTGTTATGCCCTAAAAAGGGCTGGAAAGAACAAACGCGTTACCACCATGAATAATAGGCTAAAATGAGTAAATGTCAATAATCACGCGGTAGTTGATATTGGGCAATAAGTTTGTTACAGTAACATTGATGAGCTTGGAAGCTATCCAACAAAAGTTACAAAAAACCGCCCAGGGTTCCTTTGCGGTTTTTGATTTTGATAATACGCTTATTATCAGCGACACGGGCGAAGCAGTGCTGATGTATTTAGCCCGCAATGGCTTATTTAAAGACACACAGTTGCTGCCAGGCGAATTTGCGAATGCAAAAAGCTATGGCCAGGCGGTATTTTCCCATTACCACGACCTACTTGATAAGAATGAAATTTGGCAAGCATACCAGTTTTGCACCAAAGTGCTTTCTGGTTTTACGCCAGCACAAGTAGGTGAAATAACCAGGCAAACCCTGGAATTTGAGGGTACGCAAATTACTGAAGAAGAATTATTTGGCCGTAAAATCCACCGGGGAATCATGCCTCGCCAAAATGCTACAGAACTCCTAAAAATGGCGGCAAATGAGGGTATAACCAATTGGGTGGTAACTTCTTCGCCACAATTAGCGGTAAAAGCGGCCATGGACTATTTTGGCATTAAGGCAAATATCATTGGCGTTTGTAATATAGAAAGCAATGGCGTGTTGACCCAGGAATTAAAAACGCCAGCGCCAATCCGTGAAGATAAAGTTACGACTATTAAGGCATTTATTGACCCTAAAATTTCGCCCGTATTGGCCGTGGGCGATAGCATGAATGATCAATGGATGCTGGAATATGCACGGGAAAGAGCCGTGGTGGGGAATAATGAAAAACTAATTACCTTGGCCAAAGAGAAGGGGTGGCAAGTGTTAAGGTAACAATCTTTTTACAAAAAAAAACAGAGCGGCCAGGTGGTCGCTCTTTGGTTTATTATTTTACTACAAGAGTTTTTCAAGGATATGAAGAAGATTGATCAGTTCTTGCTTTACCGCCTCTTCTTGTCAATAGTTGTTGGTACGTGCTAAATTTAGTATTATAACAGAATGAAAGTATTAGTTTTCGGCACATTTGACGGCCTGCATGAAGGGCATAAGGATTTTTTTAGGCAGGCTCGGGAATTCGGGGACTATTTGACGGTGGTGATTGGCCGGGACTCAACGGTGGAACGGGTAAAAAAGCGGCTGCCGAAATTTACTGAATTGGAACGGCAAAAAGCGGTGCAGGAATGCGGATTAGTTGATGAAGCTGTGCTAGGAAACGAGGGGAGTGATCCGTATAAAATCATTGAACAAATCAAGCCCGATATTATTTGCTTGGGCTATGACCAAACCTTTTTTGCCGATAAATTAGCGGAAGAATTACCAAAAAGGGGATTGGAACAGGTGAAGGTTGAAAGGTTAAAAGCGCACAAACCCGAAATTTTTAAATCTTCGTTATTAAATAAATAATCTCATGCTGGACATTAATAGGATTAGAAACAACAAAGAAGAAGTTAGAAGGGCGCTGTTAAAACGGTTGCCAGAAAATAGCTTTGATTTGGATGCGGTTATTACGCTGGATGACACGCGTAAAAAACTGCTGACAGAGGTGGAAGTACTGAAGGCTGAACGGAATAAAAATTCAAAGACAAAACCCACGCCGGAAATGATTGCCAAAATGAAGGCGGTGGGCAGCCAAATCAAGGAACTGGATGAAAAAATCAGCCAAACCGAGGCGCAATTAAAAGAAACATTGTCTGAATTGCCGAATTTACCGGCTGATGATGTGGTGGCGGGTGGAAAGGAAAATAATCGCGTTTTGCGTACCGTAGGGAAAAAACCGGAATTTAAATTCGTGGCCAAAGATCATGTTGAGCTGGCCGAAAGTTTGGAATTAATTGATTATGAACGCGGGGCAAAAATGTCTGGCTCTGGGTTTTGGGTGTACAAAGGCACGGGCGCCATTTTGGAATGGGCGTTGCTGAACTATTTTATTGAGTTCCACCGCAAAAACAAATACGAATTTTTGCTGCCACCATATTTATTGACGGAAAAATCTGCCTATACTTCTGGCCATTTGCCGAAGTTTAAAGATGATTTGTTTTGGACACAAGATGGGCTATGCCTAGATGCAACCAGTGAAATGATGGCCTTAAATTATCATCGCGATGAAGTGCTGGCAGAAAAAGAACTGCCAAAGAAATATTTTGCCTATTCGGCCTGTTTTCGGCGTGAGGCTGGCAGTTACCGCAAGGAAGAACGCGGCATGGTACGCGGCCATCAGTTCAATAAAGTTGAAATGTTTCAGTTTGTAACACCTCAAACTTCGTGGGAAGCATTTGATGAGGTGGTAAAAAATGCTGAAACGTTGGTGAGGGCGCTTGGGCTGCATTTCCAAAGCGTACAGCTCGCCGCGGGCGATGCTTCAGCCGCCATGGCAAAAACGATTGATATTGAAGTGTGGATTCCCAGCATGGGCATTTTTAAAGAAGTAAGCAGCTGTTCAAATGGGCTAGATTACCAGGCACGGCGCGGCAACATTAAATACAGAAACGCATCCGGTGAAAATGCCTTTTTACACACGCTAAATGCTTCGGGCTTGGCCACCAGCAGGCTGATTCCGGCCATATTAGAGCAATTCCAGCAAAAAGATGGCAGCGTGGTGGTTCCAAAAGTATTGCAAAAATTTGTGGGCATGAAAGTGATTAAACCGGCAAAGAAATAATGCAAGAACGGCAGATAGAGGTAAAGAATCTGAAGATAAACTATAAAGTTTTCGGCAATCCTGCGCAAGGCAAGACCTTGCTTGTTTTGCACGGCTGGCCTAGCAAATCCGACCGGTGGATAAAAGTTGCAGAATTACTGGCCGTTCAAAATATCCAAATAATCGTCCCTGATTTGCCGGGGTTTGGCGAAAGCCAGGAACCGGCTGCCGCCTGGACCATAAACCAGTATGTTGAGTGGTTGCATGAATTTGTACAAAGCGTGCCGGAACTTGGCCAAGGCTTTCATTTGGCCGGACATTCGTTTGGCGGGGCGCTTGCGGCCAAATACGCCATACAATATAACCAACATATCAAAAAACTGTTTTTAATTTCAGCTGCCTGCGTGCGAAGCCGGACAGCGGCCAAAAAAATGTGGCATCGCCTGGCGAAAATGGGCAAGGTGCTTGCCTTTTTGCCTTACTACGAACTGGGCCGCAAAGCATTTTATAAATTCATCATCCGCAAGAGCGATTACCCGAATATTTCGCCTTCCATGCGCCAAACCTATTTGAATGTCATTTCCGATGATTTATCGCAGGGGCTTTTTTTCATCAAAGTGCCAACCATCATTATTTGGGGGGACAAAGACGAATCAACACCATTGGAACAAGCAAAATTCATCCAAAGTAAAATTTCGGGGTCACAGCTGATCATCATTCCCGGCGGCACACACGCCCTACAACTTGGCAACCCCGAACTGCTCGCGCAACGCATCGCTGAAAACATCGTTTAACCAATATGCTCCAACTTTTCATTTTTGCTTGGTGTATCCGCACCATAAAATCCATCCTTTTTTGGCTGTATTTGTGGCAACTGAAGGAGTATCATATCCCGCGGTTTATTGACCACTTTAGGACGCATAAAGGCAAGCAGATATTTTTTAATGCATTGTATGGGTTGAAAATAGTAGCCATGGCGCTTTTGGCAAAAGGTTTTTCCTTGGCGGCGTTTTTGATGCTGTTGTTACTCTATTCCGCAGAGGCCGCGTTGTTTTTGCGTTCGGTGGTTACCGGACGTTATTTAAGGCCTAAAAGTACGTTGAAAACCGTACTATTGTCAGCCGTATCGCTCTTTGGATTTTTGGCTGTCGCCGGCGTTTTAACGGTTTTTGTAGGTTCTTATGGAACATTTGCCAAGGCGGCGGTGTTGCTTGACATTCTGACGCCCTTTTTGGTAACCGGCGTGGTGCTTGGCATCCAGCCATTTTTTGTGCTGGCGCGCATGCGCATTCTGGAAAAAGCGGCGCGAAAATTACGTAACCACAAAAATTTACTGGTCATTGGCATTACCGGCAGCTACGGCAAAACATCAACCAAGGAATTTTTAACCACGATTTTATCGGCAAAGCATAACGTTATCGCCACCAGCGAGCATAAAAATTCGGAAATAGGCATTGCCCAAACCATTTTGGAAGACGTAAAACCCGGCCACGAAATTTTCATTGTTGAAATGGGGGCGTACCGTAAAGGCGGCATCAAGTTATTGTGCGACATGGTCAAGCCAAAGATCGGGGTGGTAACCGGGGTGAATGAGCAGCATTTGGCGCTATTTGGCAGCTTGGAAAATTTGCTTTCGGCCGAAGGCGGGCGTGAATTGGCCGCGGCGTTGCCGGGCGACGGATGGCTGGCGGTGAACGGGGAAAACCGGCATTGCGTTGATTTGTATAAAAAATTTAC
>Ga0209541_10014205_pt1 | contig 12044 bp, 14 predicted proteins | sample RifCSPlowO2_01_FD_184027 | JGI IMG/M metagenome (GOLD analysis project Ga0209541, IMG submission 184027) | Groundwater microbial communities from Rifle, Colorado - Rifle CSP2_plank lowO2_0.1 (SPAdes) (version 2) | ecosystem: Environmental > Aquatic > Deep subsurface > Groundwater | place...
CTCTCTTTATTGCTTTATATATCATTAAGCAAGTATGAGAACATAACTCATACTTGCTTTTTTCTATAAATTAGAAAATGGTAAAAACTACTTCGGAGATACAGATAAAAGCATAAGGCATATAAAGAAAAGATTAAGCATAAAAAATAATGGCAATTTTTTCGATTGGAGTTACTCAAATTCTGCAGCAGGCAAATGATCTTTGGCTTTCTATTTTTGAAAGGTTCATGCTGATTATGCAAGCGCCAAAACATTTTCCAGAAATGATTTGGATTCTGATTCCTCTTACACTTACTCTTTTGCTTATAGAGCTTTATTTTGGCAGATATATTGAAGAGGAACTAGGTTGGAATACTGCCTTTGGAAATGCTTTGGTTTTAATCTTCGTTGCGATAGATTTAGCAAAGCATCTATAGAGAACTTTGCAAAACTCACAAAATGATTTTTTGAGCCAAAAATTTTTAATCATTATTAGCTAATTGTTAGCATTTCCAAATTACTTTAAGCGTTATCTAACTGAAATTGAATTATTCAAAGTTCTCTATATCTAACAAATGGTTCAATGTTTATCTTTGATTTTAAGCTTGCTATCGTTCTTGCTGTTTTATTAGAAGGCTTATTACTGACTTTTCTTGACTACTTCCATTCCCTTCCTAAAAAGGTCGCTTTCCAAATATCCTCAAAGTTCCCTACAAATTATGTTGCATATATTGCCGTCATTCTTATTTACACTAATCCTGAATATATCCCGCTAGATAGTATTACCTTTTTTGCTTTTATATTTGCATTGATAGTTTTTCTTTCTGTCCTTACAATTATTCATTTCCTTGTTCCGAAAGTAAGATCTCAATTAAAAATGTCTGCTCCTGAGCCGCCAAAGAAGTAATCTTTTTTTAAAGAAAAGGTTTATTAAGTTTCAGAAAAATGCTAGAGTTATGGAAAGAACCTACATTCAGGATATTAAAGGCAAAAAAGAGGTCTTCTTGCAAGGCTGGATTCACGATTTAAGAGAATTAGCAAAAGCTAAATTTCTCTTGCTAAGAGATAAAAGCGGAGTTATTCAATGTGTCCTCAAACAAGAGAGCAAGGGATTTCAAGAAAAGTTAAGCTTGGAAAGTGTTGTTAGCATACAAGGAAAAATAAAACCTGCAAACTTAACTAGTGCTGAATTAACCATTCATGACTATGAAATCGAGGTTACTTCTCTAGAAGTGTTGAATAAAGCAGAAACCTTGCCGATGCAGGTATTTGAAAAAGATAAGAATATTCAAACGGATCTAAGCACAAGGCTGGATTATAGAAGTCTAGATTTAAGAAAACCTAAGGTTAAAGCTATTTTTATAATTCAGAGCGAGATTGCAACCTCATTCAGAGAGTTTTTCAAGCAAAATGGCTTTCTAGAGATTCAATGCCCTAGCATTATCGCAAGTGCAAGTGAAGGGGGCACAGAGTTATTTCAAGTAAAATATTTTGAGAAGCAGGCGTATTTAGCGCAAAGCCCTCAATTATATAAGCAATTATGCGCTATCTCCTTAGAAAAAGTTTTTACAATAACTCCTGTATGGAGAGCTGAGAAACATAACACTATAAGACATCTAAATGAATCAAGACAGATGGATATCGAAACTGCTTTTTCTGATGATATGCAAGTCATGAAATATCTAGAAGAGGCCATACAATTTATAGTTAAAAATGTCATAAAAAATTGCTCTTATGAGCTTAGTTTATTAAATTTAAAACTAAAAGTACCTAAAAGTAAATATTTAAGCTACGAAGAGGCTGTTAAGCTATGTAAGATTAAATATGGAGAAGATTTCAGTCCAGAAGATGAAAAAAGGTTATGCGAGATGTTTCCTGATACCATTGTTTTTACTCATTCATGGCCTTTGCTCTTAAAACCCTTTTATATCCTGCCTAAAAGTTTAGACAAAAATGAAAAATTAAGTAAAGGATTTGATGCCTTGTATGGAGGCATTGAAATTTCAAGCGGAGGACAAAGAGTGCATTTGCCTGAAGTATTGATAAAACAGTTGAAAGAACGCAATTTAAATCCTAAAAATTTTGAGTTTTATGTAAATTCGTTTCGCTGGGGGTCTGCTGAACATAGTGGTTGGTCTATCGGGTTAGAAAGATTTACAATGGCTTTACTAAAATTAGATAATATTAGAGAATGTTGTCTCTTTCCCCGCGATCGTGATCGTTTAACACCTTAATTTCTAAAAACGATAGGTTTAAATATTATTATTATTAAGTAATAAAAATGGTACAGAATAGCACTTTACGAACATTTGATTTCAAGGGTCCTTTGAACGGCAAAACTAAGCAAGATCTAGAACATATTGTAAACTCACTTTCTACACTCATTGGAAAAATGGATCGTGTTTATGTTGCAAGATCAATTTTTTTCCGGCAAGGCAATAATTACATTTACCACACCCATCTTCGCGATCTTGATCCTGAGAATATTGCGCTCATGGTGTTTTATAATGAACAGCTTAGAGAAACAATCTTTCCCAAAGCAGTTTTTGTAGAGGAGACCAAACAAGGATTGCACCGAGAGTTAAGGGGCGCAGAAAGCTTATTAGGGTATAAACTACGGAAGTTTGAAGAAAGAAAAGAAACTAACGGAGATGAAGAAATACGTTTGAATGCACTTGCCGATTATGTTGCATCTGTTCATGCTTTCACTAGTGGAGCTGACGAGCGACCTTTCCTTCATCATGAACATCCTTTCCTTTATGAAAATCTCTTAGGCATTGCAGAAATATTTGTTCCTTTCTTCTTAAACCATCCTGAAGGAAATATTACTCTCCCTCAAAACACAAAATTAGATGTGGTCCCTCAAATCGCAAATCTTTTTTATGATGCTTTTACAAGTGAAAAACCTCAGAAGATTGGACTTCTCTCCCATTCACCTATTGCGAAAGGAATTTTAGAACTTATGTATTTTTCCATTACTGAACATGGAGTAGAAAGTTTAAGAGCAAAACTCTTACCAAAAAAATCTTCTAATCTTTTAGTTATCGGGTATGACCAACAGGAATCACGGTTTAGGCCTTTTCTTGAATCTTCTGAACTCACCAATAGGAGAGAGATGGTCGAATATTTTCGCGAAAAGTTTCAAGGAAGCGGTTTATCTAAGAGGGAGTTTGGAGCTTCTTTTAGAGAACTACAAGATAGGTTAAAAGCAATTAATCTCTTCTTCATTAAAGAAAGAATGGATTATCATGTCCAACAGGGAACTCTTTTAGATATCTTACGAGAGAGAAATCATGAAAGAGAAGAAGCTTCTGATGATTATGTTACTCAGTTTCTTCAGCATGGGTTTAACAACCTTAATCTTACAACACAAACTGACGATCTCATGCAAATTCTTCCTGGAGCTACAAATCATGGAAAAAAGCTTTCTGCACGAGGGCATATCTTATACCTCACCAAGGCAGGACTCCTTGAAGTTGAGACAGGAAAGCCTAATTTGTATACCTTAACCCAAAAAGGATATAATCTCTTAGCAAAAAGATTATTCCCGGATTATCTTATTCAAATTATGGTAAAAACTACAGAGAAGGTGGCGGGAGACACTCTTTTGAAAGGTGAGGATATTTTAGAAATTTTAAAGAAATCTTCTCCTCATGCCACTCCACGCCATGCTCAGATGGTTGCTCGGTTTATGATGCAAGAGACATTTTTAGATCCTCAAGAGATTCAGCACTACCGTCTAGGTCCTCAAGGATTTAGGATTATGTATGACGCTGTTGACAAATCTGAATAATAGTTTTTTTCTTAACCTCTTTTTATAATTACGTAACTAACATCATCTTCAGTAGAATTGAAATGCATAACATCTTCTCCTATAAATTCCGCAATGTCCCTCGCAGAACGATCTTTGCTTCTTCTTAAAACCTCCTCTAATTTTTTTGGAAAGTAGTCTTGGCTTTCTCTTCGATGCTCAGACAGTCCATCGGTGTATAGCACCAATATATCTCCTGAACCCATTAAGTTCAATTCATTTACAGTATATCTTCTTTTATAACCTAAAGGAGTTTTCCATTTCCTCTCGGTTTCTCCTTCAGATGGTTTATCTACATCAGATTCAGAAGGCATGGTTCCAATCATAGGAAAGTTAATTAAACGATCTTCGCTGATCTCTACAATCCGGTTATGCTTATTGGAAAAAACAATTGGATAGGGATGCCCTGCAGAGAGAAAACGGAATTTTCCACTTTCCGAAATTTCTCCGTAGATAAGTGTTAAAAACTTTTCTCCTTCACGTTGCGTGTAAAAGCTCCTGTTAAGATTTTCGAATAATTTTGTCGTAATTTCTCCGTATTCATCTAACTCATTTAAGACTCCGGTTGTGAAAGCCATTTGCAGAGCAAGAACTAAAGCACTATCTGTTCGCATATGTCCAGAGACATCTGCAAGCAAAATGCCTGCACGATTTTTAGTGAGAAGAAGTGTTTCTACCACTTTTTCTTTTCCTGGCAGTGTTTTTGCTAAAGCGATTCTTGCGTCTAAGTTGTAAGTGCGTTTAAAGTCTACGTAGTGCAAAAGATCTCCCCCTAAAGCGCCTAAATTATATGGGATAGAATATCCTGCAATATCAATGCCCTTGAGTTTAGGTGGGTTTTTTGAAGAAGAAGTGAATTGTGCTGCAATTTCTTCCAAGTTCCTGAATTCACTTTCCAATCTACTCAAGTATTCTCTCTCGCGTTCTGAGAGTTCTATCTCTGTTTTCTGTTCTTGTGCCATTTTTAGATAATTTCTAGAAGAATAAGAAAAATTACAAGCTTATTTATAAATCTTTCTTCGCAAAAAGATTTAAAAGTGCTTTCTCATTCTTAAATAGATGATTCCTCATATTGATCTACAAGAACTTAAGATGTTAATGCAGAAAAAGAAAAGTTATGCACTTATTGATGTAAGAGAAAAAGAAGAGCTTTCTCATGGAATGATTCCTGGTGCGAAGCATATTCCTTTAGGTGGATTTGAAGAAGCTCTTGATCTTGATGCCAAGACTTTTTTGGAACTCTATCATTTTCCTAAACCTAAAAAAGAAGAGTTACTTATTCTCTATTGCAGAACAGGGAATAGGAGCGAGTTTGCTACAAGAATAGCAATTAGCAAAGGTTTTAATGCAAAGAATTATCATGGAAGTATCTGGGAATGGTCAACAATAGATAAGAATGTAAAAAGATACTAAAATCTCAGTATCTTAGTTTTAACCTGATATGAGATTTTTGACAAAAAACTAAACATTTTTATACACCTAGATAAGGAGAAGGGTATGCAGTTCATCTCTATTCAAGAAGCTTTAACTAAAGGCAAAGGAAAAGTATCAATTCGTGGTTGGGTTTATAGAGAGAGAAAGTTAAGCGATAAAGTTTTTTTAGTGATAAGAGACTCTAGCAATATTATTCAATGTATTATTTCTAAAGACAAACCATTTTGGAATGAAGCTAATAAATTATTAATAGAAAGTTCTGTTACTTTAGAAGGAACTTTAAGAGAAGATAAAAGAGCTCCTACTGGTTATGAGATAGATGTTGAAAATTTAATTGTCATCCATTTTTCTGAAAAATACCCAATTACTAAAGATCAGAGCATTGAATTTTTAGCAGATATGCGGCATTTATGGCTGAGAAGCAGGAAAATGACTGCTATCTTGAAAATCAGAAGCACTGTTTTTGGAGCTATTCATGAATATTTCAGAAAACAAGGTTTTTATGAATATCAAAGCCCTATTTTCCAGCCTACTCAAAGTGAAGGTGGCAGCACTGTCTTTAAAGTCAACTATTTTGGCCATCCTATGTTTTTAGCGCAAACTTGGCAGCTACAAGCAGAGCCAGCTATCTTTGCTCTAGAAAAGATTTACACTATTGCTCCTTCTTTCAGGGCTGAAAAAAGCAAGACATCAAGACATTTAACAGAGTATTGGCATGCAGAGATGGAGGTTGCTTGGGATAACTTTGATAAAATTCAGGATTATGGTGAGGGCTTGTTAAAGGCTATTGTGAAAAGTGTTTTAGATAACAACAAAGAAGAGTTAAATATTCTTGGAAGAGACATTACAAAGTTAGAGCCAACAATAAAGAAAAAATTCCCAAGAATTACTTATGATGAAGCATTGAAATTATTGAAAGAAAAGAAAAAAGCGAATATTCCCTGGGGAAAAGACCTAAGGACTATTGAAGAAGATAAATTAAGCGAGTTATTTGATACTCCGGTTTTAGTTTCTAGATACCCAAAAAAAGTAAAGGCTTTCTATATGAAAGAAGATTCTAAAAATAAGGAAGTCGTTCTTGGTTTTGATGCAATAGCTCCTGAGCATTTTGGAGAGATTATCGGAGGAAGCCAGAGGGAGGAAGATATTGAGAAGTTAAAGAAAAACCTGATTGCTCAAGGAGAAGATCCAAAGAACTATGATTTTTATTTTGACACAAGAAGGTATGGGAGTGTTCCTCATGGCGGCTTTGGATTGGGTGTTGAGAGGGTTATTGCATGGATTTGCGGATTAGAAAGCATAAGAGATGCAATTGCCTTTCCAAGGACAATGATTAGATTTAAGCCTTAGAAGATTTTTTTGAAGATCTCTTTTTCTTTTTTGGAATTATTTTGTTAACTTCTTCCTCTTCCGTAATTTCTTTTTTTCTGTTAACCTTAAATTTCCAGTAGAGGATTAAAATAAGAATAATCCCTAGCAAGATAACAGAGATAATTTGCGCTCTTTCCTTGAATGAAGATGTTGAGGAAATTTCTTGGACTTCTTTCTTACAATTAGGAATTTCAGTAAATCTACAAGAACCATCTTCGCAATTATCTTGTGTACATTCGTTGTCATCATTGCAATCTTCATTCTTTGTGCATTGTGCTTTTGCAATAGGTTTTTCTGAATAAATGCATTTCTTAGGAGAGCCTTCGCATGTATCTAAAGTTGTTTCATCATTATCATTGCAATCCAAATCCTTACTACATTGATCTCTTGAAATGCAAAGCTCATTTGAGCATGAGGCATCGCAATCACACTCCCTTCCTGAACAACGGTAGTCTACTTTAAATTCCGCAAATTCCGGAGTCACTCTTCTAATGTCAACAGAGACTCCATTAACTACTGCACTATCTGTTACAATCTTGATTTTATTATTGATGCAAACGATGATACTATCTTCTTCTTCATTAAAATTGAGAAGCGTTATATTATTTCCATAAAAAAGCTGAGACTCACCTTTTTGCATTTGAAGAGTGTCTGTTTTTGCTAAAACTAATGGAAGTATAATAATGATAACAAATATAAGGCTTTTTTTCATGATATAAGTAATGAAGAAAAGATTTTAATTCTTTCGAAAATAGGATTAATGACTGAAAGGGATTCTTAAAGCATCATTGCCAATGTATAAAACAAGCCTAAAAGGAATAATGCCATAATACTATAATCAACATATTTCGGAAGATTTAAAGCGTATTCAGGTTTTCTCTTTCCAAGTTTTTTTGCCCTTCTATATATAAGGATAAGAAGTAATCCTTGGATTCCTCCTGCAAATACTCCAGTTAAAGCAAGAGTTTTGATAAAGGTAGTAATGCCTAATAAGGCGATAAACAAAGGAATAAAACAAGTCAGCAGAAAGGCAAACGTATTATTAATTTTGTAATCATAAATATACATCCATTTTAAGGCCAATCCTAGCCCTAAAAAAGCGCTTGTCATTGTTAAAACCGCAAAAATATTTCCAAGAAGAAGCATATTCTTTCCTAAAGCAAAGCCTAACCCTATTGTAGCAATTTCAGTAGTGCTTTCTCCTGTTACTCCTATTATAATAATAGTAAAAAGAAGATAAACGATTAAAGGGATTAAAGAGCCAATAATAATTGCCTTTTTGAGCTGTTTTTTATTCTTTCTTAACTCTTCTTTCATCTCTGGAATAGCAGTTGCGCCTAGAAATGCAAAAAGAATTACCCCATAAGGAATGAATGCCTTTTGAGGAGATATAGTTGTAAGATGTGAAGATTGCATATAAGGAAAGAGAAGAAGAACAAGGACAAAGATAAGCGAAAGAACCCCAACACCAATTGCAAGCTCTGCTTTTTCAAATATTTTTAATCCAAAAAAGATGATGGGAGAGACAATAATGAAAAATAGAATCGTGAATATATTATCGTTTGGATAATTAAAGATAGCTGCTAAGGCTTGCCCCTCTCCAATCAAATAGGCAATTAAAGCACCGTAAATTCCTATAATCAAAATGATAGTCATTGTTTTTTTTCCATATCTCCCAAGATAAAGAGAGGCATATCCTGTTAATTCATGAGTTCCTTTTGTTCGTAATGCTATCTCTCCTACATATAAGTTTAGGATTAAAATAAATATGCCTAAAATGATAAGATGCATTAATCCAATAAACAATCCTGATTGAGCAACTACATAAGGAATGCCAAGAATGCCTGCACCAATAGTAATTCCTGTTAAAGTTGCAGTTGCCTCTAAAAGCGGTTTATTCATGCTCTTTTTAGTAAAAATAAAAAAAGGATTATTTAAAGTTTTGGAAGCACTAACCCTAAGCTTTATTAATATCTAAAATATTTGATTTCTAGAAATGTTTTTAAACAAAATTTTGTCTTTTGTTAAAGAAATGAAAAAAAAATTATTTATCTTAACAGCATTTATCCTTCTAATAGACCAATTAACAAAATTTCTTTTCCAGCATAAGAATACAACACTAATCCAAAAAATCCTCTACTTTAAGTATTCAGAAAATACAGGATTAATCTTCGGATTTTTTTCTAATAATATATTCTTTATTTATATTCTGCCTCTTCTTGTTTTAGCTTTTCTCCTGTATTACATGAGAAAAATGACGTCAAAGGAGCAGATCTTCCTAACTTTTATTATTGCAGGGATCCTAAGCAATCTTATCGGAAGAATCATTTATGGCTATGTCATTGATTTTCTTTACATTCCTATTTATCCAAGATTCAATATGGCAAACTTTAATCTTGCTGATGTTTGCATTCTAATGGGGGTTTTTGGGTTATTATTTACTTCATTTAATAAAAGATAAGTTAAACACTCTTCTTTCCATATCGGCATATTTGTCTAAGTGTGCAATTCTTACAAAGAGGTTTGGTTCTGCAGGATGTTTTAGCTAATGTTACAATTAATGCATGATACTCTTGATAGAGCCTTGTATTTTTTGGCAGATTTTTATGGAAGAGCTCTTGGAAAGATTCATAATTTTCATATTTAAACCTTATCCTTTGGAAAATTCTTTTTGTGTAAGCATCAACAACAAAATATGGTTGGTTGTAAGCATATAATAAGATGCTATCAGCAGTCTCTTTTCCTATTCCCCAAACTTGCAGTAAATTCTCTCTATTAATTTCTTTTCCCGAATCTAAAAAACTCATTGTTATCTTAATTTTCTTTGCCTTTTGCCTGAAATATCCGGCACTATGAATTAAAGAAGCAAGCTCTTCTTCAGAAATTTTTTTTAAAGTATCTTTTTCAAAAAGCTTCTTAATATATAATTGATATATAGTTTTTTCAACATTTTTCCAAGAAGCGTTTTGTGTCAAGATTGCACCAATAATAACCTCTAAGCGCTGTTGCTTTGTTTTTGGGTAATCATATCTTTGAGGGTGATACCCTTGCGCATCAAAGCCTTTTGTATGTTGCAAAGAAACTAAAGGCCACCATCCCTGATATCCGAATTCTTTCAAAAGTAAATCATAAATCTTAAACAAAAACTCACTCCTTGATAAGATGGCGTTCGCTTTTAGGTAATATTCTTCTTCCTTTTTCCACATAGTTGATGATCCTTCCATTCTTACATTTCCCACAGCCAATGAAATCATTTTTATTTTTAAGCAATAAATAACCAGGAATCTCTTTTTCAACAGGAATCTCTAAGCCCCTAAACCAGTGCATTGTTTCTTCTTCTGTTAATTCAAGAACATTTTTCTGAGCATTTTTTCCTATAATCTGGCTTCCCTCAATGCTCAACCTTATTCCATCTTTTTCTTTTTTTCCAAAATATAAACCAATGTCATTAACTCTTAATTGATCAAGATCTATTTTTGTCAAGTCTCGAGTAATAAGAAAAATTTTTTCCTCGCTGTTAATCAAGAATATGTAAGGTAAATCAAGATGAACTTCAAATTGAGTCTTTAATTGATCCAAGATAGCTTTTTTCTCTTTGCTATTCAAAATTTTAAGATTCTGCATAGAATAAAGTAGTTTTCTCTGCCCTTAAATATTTTTCTTATTCTTCTAAAGAACTTTGTGCAAAATTAACTTATTTGAAATTAAGTATCAAATTTTTCACTTTTAATTTGTTTAAGTTCTTTTAATTTAAAGTATTTAGATAAGGCCTGCATAACTTCCTGAAATGTTATTTTTTCTTTTACTAATGGAGCTAAGTCTTGGTCCCATCTATTCTTCAGTTTTTTTGCATTATTAAACATTTTTGTTATATCAAATTCATAGCCAGACAATCTGCATTTCTTTTCAACCAGGTTTAAATCGACAGCAATTTTGTGAGAAATTATATTATACAAATCAAAATGATCCCTAGGCATATTTCTTCCGATAGTGGCGGCCATTTTTTCTGCTACTATCTCATTTTTGCTTAGTGTGTTTATAGAAAATAAAGGGATATAATCTGTATAAAAATGGATAATTTCGTGCTTTTCTGGTTTTTGCAATAATTTTGCTCTTTTGTTTAAATCTATGAAAATTGTTCCATCTTCGTGGAATAGTCTATAACGAACTAACAATCTAACAAATCCATTTACTCTTTTATCATATGTAATCTTATTAAAGATAGTTTCTTTTAATTTATCTTTGATTTCTTTTTCTACTTTATTTAACTCTCCAGTCAGTGTAAAATCTAAATCTTCTGAGAGTCTTGCATGATTAAGAAATATCTTATTTAATGCAGTACCACCTTTAAAATAAATATTTTCTATGTCTTTGATTAAGAATAACAGATAAGTGATAAGGTAATCTTTCTCAACAAGCTTTATATTGAATCCTTTATCATCTGCAATAATCTTCAATTCACTCAAAGTTATATCCATCTTCTGCTCTCTTTTTTGGAAGCTATAATAAAATCATGACCCTCTATGTTTTTTACAACACCCAGAGGTATATTTTTCTTTCTTCTCTTCTTAAAGTTAAATCTTGCGTGAAATATCTCAATTTTTCCGTGTTTCTTTGTATTATAAATTTCGTATTCAAATGGTATTTGATCAATAAGTCTCCAGTAATTTGCTGCGGCTTTACCAACAATGCAATAATCTTTTCCATTCATTATTTCATCTATTATGATGAATGGGTGCTCCGACCATTTGCTTCCAACTGCCTGTATTGGAATAAGAAAATATTTTGATTTATTTAGCTTAATAATGCGGCCTTTCTTTTTAAGTCTATGAAGGTAAACATTCATCTCATTAGTGCTAGTGAAATTGTTTTGAATATCTTCTCTAATAAAGAAATATTTCTTCTTTAGCTCTAGTTTTGATATGAATGCAATCTCCTTCTCGCTTAGCCCTTTTTTCATAGTTCTTTATTATTAACAATTTGTTAATTTAAAGGAACAAGAAGTATATAAACATTTCTATTGTTTAATTTTTACGTTTGAACTAAATCGTATTTTCTATTTTATTCTTTCTTCTAAAGAAGAATTTATTTGCTCTAACATAACAGATTGCTTGTGCAAAAGATACCCGCTTGCTGCAAAAAAGAGGAGAGCTAAACTATAATATAAAACTGCCTTTCTTGTGCTGATATAGCTATCTTTGAAAAGTGGCTGTGCATCAAAAGGCACGCACGGTCCTCTTTGCATAGGGTAATAGTCATATTTCATATTATTTAAACATATATACTGCAGTATATAAATTTTTCTCTTTGATAATGTTTATGTAGTATACAGAAATTATTGCACCCCAATTTCTTAAGATACTATCCTTACTTGAAATACAGGTTTTCTAATATGGAAGAGCTTATTACTTTCCTTAAAATGGTTAAGCTAAAAGAGGGAAAACTCAAG
>Ga0209541_10014211_pt1 | contig 12035 bp, 13 predicted proteins | sample RifCSPlowO2_01_FD_184027 | JGI IMG/M metagenome (GOLD analysis project Ga0209541, IMG submission 184027) | Groundwater microbial communities from Rifle, Colorado - Rifle CSP2_plank lowO2_0.1 (SPAdes) (version 2) | ecosystem: Environmental > Aquatic > Deep subsurface > Groundwater | place...
TGGTGTCGGAGCGGTCTAATCGGCTAGTCTTGAAAACCATGCGTCCGCAAGGGCACGAGGGTTCGAATCCCTCCCTCTCCGCCAGAGTACTGAGCTATTCCGAATAGAATAACTGAATTGAGAGTGCCGTAAGAGTTCATTTGTTATTATGGAAAATCAACTATCTAGAATTGGAGACAAAACGACCTGTCCTGTTGCTGTAATCATAAGAAATGGGAAGATTTTAATGGGTTTACGACATTATACTCCGGATAAATGGAAAACAATTTCTGTTTGGACTATTCCTGGTGGTAGATGTGATTTTGGCGAGACGCTTGAAGATACTCTTTGTCGTGAAGTTGAAGAAGAAACCGGAATTAACGATTTGAAAATTATTAAATATCTTGGTGAAGTCCCCGGATCAAAATCGGGAGATGTGGTGTTTTTGTTCGTGTGTAATTCTGAGCAAGAAGTGCGACTAATTGAACCTGAGAAATTTTCAGAATGGCGATGGTTTAGCATGAAAGAATATCCCGAAAACTTTATTAATCCAGCTGCGCTTAACCTTATCAAAAAATACCTCCTGAATGAGAGCAAATAACTTCCTAACTTTCTTCTAGAAACACGTAAGAAAAATTCCCAACCTTAAAGGATTTATTAAAAGATTGAATGGGATTTTTTTGGTCTCCAATGGTAATCAATTTTAACAGAGTTTTTATTGTCCGATTGTAATAAACTATATGTATGGTCAATAAGAGAATAAATCAAAACATTGTAATATTTCAGGCAAAGTCTGGCGCTATTGAGCTTTCTGTTGATGCGCAGAAAGAAACAGTCTGGGCAAATTTACAACAAATTGCTGATGTGTTTGGTGTAGATAAATCCGGTATTTCTAGGCATATTAATAATATTTTTGAATCTGGTGAGCTAAATAAAAAAGCAACTGTTGCAAAAAATGCAACAGTTCAAAAAGAGGGTAATAGAGAGGTTCTTCGTGATATGGAATATTTTAACCTTGATCTTATTTTATCAGTTGGATATCGAGTCAATTCCAAGCAAGCTACAAATTTCCGCATATGGGCAACGAAAACACTCCGAAGTTATATTGTTGATGGTTTTGCCATAAATAAAAATAGGATTGCTAAAAATTACGAACATTTTTTAAGTGTCGTTTCTGATGTTAAAAAACTTTTGCCGGCAGAATCTTCGGTTGATCCAAAAGATGCAATTGAACTTGTATCACTTTTTGCTGATACTTGGCTTTCCCTTGATGCATATGATCGAGATATTTTGCCAAAAGGAAAGCTTACAAAAAAGAAAGTTGACATAACAGTAAGCAAAATTGTTGATAGCTTAGATGAATTAAAGACAGAGCTTATGCGAAGGGAAGAAGCAACTGAACTTTTTGGTGTGGAAAAAAATAAAGGATCTATCGCTGGAATAGTAGGGAATGTAATGCAAACATTTGGAGGAAAAGAACTTTATCCAACCATAGAAGAAAAAGCTGCAAACCTTTTATACTTTATTGTAAAAAATCATCCGTTTAATGATGGCAATAAAAGAAGCGGAGCTTTTGCTTTTGTATGGTTTTTAAAACAAGCCAATATCTTGAATGTGTCAAAAATTACACCTTCTGCGCTGACAGCTCTTACTATACTTGTTGCAAGCAGTGATCCAAAAGAAAAAGAAAAGGTTGTATCATTGATAGTAAGTTTAATTTCGAAATAATCTATGTTTAACAAACTATCCAAGCCGTTTTTAGGTTTTTTACAAGCCAGTAGTTTAGTAAATTACATTTTCGTCGTTTCAACTTTTTTGAATAATGTTGAGAGGATTTTTAACAATGGTACTTCGGAGTTTGTTGCCGCAATTACGATGTTATTACTTTTCATCATATCGGCTGTTATTTCCGCTGTACTTGTATTAGGTCGGGCTAGCGTATTATTTTGGGAAAGGAAATATTCAGAAGCGTTTACACTTATTGCTTGGACGATAGGTTGGGGAATATTTTATCTAACACTATTTTTAGCACTACTTTATATAAGCCAATAAAGTGTTGTCGAGATATAAAATATCTTCAATTGGCAATTTAAATTAAATCCAAAGGAAGCATCAGGATTGCTGGACTGGTTATCTCGAATAGGTGATAAATAAGGTCAGTGTATAATCAGTTTATGAAAAGAATTACACTCAAAGTAAAAAGTATTGAGTATACAGGAAGTTCAGTAGGGCAAGAAATATCACTCAAAGGCTCAATTAATGGAAATAATTTTTCTATACCAGAAACAAAAATACCTAAACATACTGTAAGGTTATGGTTACTCATCATTATACCTTTGCTAGGTATTGGGTATTTGGGTGGTAATTATTTATTAGAAGATCATTTACAGCAGGCAAGTGTGTATCAGTCTGCCACACAAAGTACAAAGGAAGTTGTACATTCTCCTTTTGGCAATGATTTAAAGGTAATTATTGAGACGAGTGATCAAGACTGGTGGGAGACTCTCTCATTGTTTGTTGGTAAAAATGAAATCCATTTGTTTGATTTACCAAGTGAACAATCTGTTTACTCTGTTCGCTTTATACAGGTAGGAGGTAGTCCAACAAATTTTTTAGAAGTGTATGGAGTAACCCATCACGGCCATGGTAATTTTTATTTATATGAAATATCTGGCCAACAAGCCACCTTAAAGATAAAAGAAATAGCTGTTGATACAAATCCGGATATTAGATTCTCTCCAGAAAATAAAGAGAAATATGGTTATGTAAATTGCGGAGAAGTATTTGAGGGCGATATTTTACAGAGTGATTATCGTAGTGGTACCGTCTTATACGGTACGCAACTGACGTGGACCCCATAAACTAGACACTAAGTGAAGTTTTAGTTAGTCTGAATTTATGTCCACTAAATATAAAATAGCTCCCGAGATCCGTATTCAAATTATCAACCGAATTAAAATTGACGGCATCCCTGTCTCTCAAGCCGCTAAGGAACATGGTATTAGCACTAAAACTATCTATTCTTGGCTTGGCAAATCTGCTGATTCTCCAACTTATGGCGAAATTCAAAGACTTAAAAAACAAAATAAAACACTTATGGAACTTATCGGCTCTATGACTCTTAAATTGTCCGAGACTAAAAAAAAGAGTTGAGAGCCGAACCTGCCTCTAATAAAACTTCTCTCGCCAAATCCCTTAATATCTCAAGAAGCACTCTGTATTACAGACATTTAAAACCTACCAACGACTGGATTTTAAAAACCCAAATCGAAGCCGTGTTAAGACTTTTTCCAAGCTATGGATCTAGGAGGATTGCAATCAGCCTTAAACTTAATAGAAAAAGAATAAAAAGAGTCATGAACCTATATGGCATTAAACCATATAGAAGACGAACTAAAAAATGGATTAAACCTAAAAAAGAAACTTCCTCATATCCTAATTTGCTCATAACAGAATATCCATCATATGAAAACCATATTTGGGTATCTGATTTCACCTACCTTTCTTGGAAAAATAAGCCGATTTATCTATCTACCGTTTTAGACATCTTTTCTAGAAGAATTGTAGGGATAAATGTTTTAACAAACCACACTACCGATCTTGTTTCAGGTGCACTGCTTTCTGCCATTTATTCAAATCCCATCCCAAAGATCTTTCATAGTGATAATGGCTCTGAATTTGATTCAGATGAGTTTAAAACAATGATTAATAACCTCGGAATTCTAATATCAAGATCTAAAAAGGGATGTCCTTGGGAAAACGGATATCAGGAATCTTTCTATGACAAATTTAAAGTCGATTTATCCGATCCAAATAGATTTAATTCTCTTGGCGAATTAGTTTTTGGGATATATAAAACAATACACACATACAACAATAAAAGAATACATTCAGCGCTTAAAATGTCACCGATTGAATTTATAGAAAGTCAAAAAGTTGATAGAAACAGTGTCTGAAAAATGGGGTCCTTGACAAATAACACTTTTATGAAGGGTCTCGCCCAACATTTTCAATATATTTCGTTCATCAACATTCAAAGCAGAAGTTGGAATTGAGGCAACTTCAGAAAACACATCTTTAAGTAACTTGCGGTCAAGAATTAAATTTTCAACTAGCTTTGCTTTGGAAACTCCTTGCATGAAAAGTTCAACCGCCTTATTTGGCAAAACACTTCGGTGTAAATACTTCTTAGAAAGACTTACAGAAAGAGAAATTGCTAAAAAGGTCACAAGAGGATAAGATTTCACGCTACGCTCCTTTTTCACCAATTCTTGAATAATCTCAATTGTCTCTTGGTCTGTTGACTCCAAAATATCAACAATATCAAAGCCACTAGCAAAAGAAGCCATTGGTGCTATGTATTTTTCGTAATCTCTTGAATTAGTTGTTCCTACTAATTGAAATTTATCAGAAGCTAAATATGGCTCTAGTGCGTTGTATAAAGGCGAATTTGCACTTGAATCGGCAACCGTATGAATTTCATCAATAAAAAGAATTATATTTCCCGAAGCTAAAATTTCCTTAACAATGTTTGAAATTCGTAAATTGACTTCACCAATAGTTCCAGACTGAAGCGCAGCTTTATCAAGCGAGATAATCCTTTTAAACCTTAAGGCGTCGATTTTTGTTCCAAGTGCAATTTCACGAGCCATTCCATGGACAAAAGTCGTTTTTCCACAACCAGGTTGACCAACAAGAAGTACATTATTTTTTGAAGACTTGCTCAAAATGTTTATAAACTCGTCCTTAACTTTTTGCCTACCTATAAGCTTTGGCATTAGCCCTTTTAGTGCAAGCTTTGTTAAATCCGTTCCAAACTTATTTAGATTCCTCGTATATCCAACCGCCCACGACTTATCAATTCCGCCAGCAGGAGGAAGATTATATTCATCGCTCCAAAGAGTAACTGGTTTTACACTAAGAAAATTTGCATAATCTAGTGAACCAATTATGTCCAAACTATTAATTTCAAATTTGTTTAGAAATTCATCTGAATCGACAAAATGTAAAATATAACTGACAAATACCAACTCTAAGGTGACGAGCGAATTATGTTTGATTTGAGAATTTATGCTTAAAAGCTTTTCGATAAATAGTTTTGAGTTAGAATTGTTTTGGTTCTGTTTCAAATAATTAAAAACCGCATCTGGCGTAATCTCAGATATTTGCATAAATGAAGTAATGCCTTCAGTCTTTTTGAATTTTTCAATTAAGCCATTAAAATTTCCGTTTTCAAGTTTATTTAACAGAATTCTTAACTCAAGGTTGCATGCGCCATAGTACTCATCTATCACAAATGGATTCTTAATTAGATTTAATGGCAAGAATAAATAAAAACAAGCTCGATATGAAACAAGAAGCAAAATAGCCGAAATTCCAATCCAGAAATAGTTAACTAAAAGATACGGGATTCCTGCGATTACAGCAACATAACCGAGAATTCCAATTATAACTCCGCCAAAAACGATAATAATTGAAAGAACAATCGAAATACTTCGTATAACAAAGCCATTAATTCTTGAAAAAATACCTGGGAATCCAAAAAGTGGCTTGAATAAGCTTTTCACCATAGCTTCTAAGCCAAACTGATGGCTTAATAAAACCGATAGTCTATACAATAACCGAAAATATTTTCTATGAAAATCAAATAAGTAAAACCTAAAAAGGTAAAAAAATAAATTAGAAGTCACACAAATATAGTAGCAAAATACTCCACCAGATGCATTTAAATGATTTTGAACTCTATCAAAGCTTTTTGAGCTATCTCGAATTGGTTTGGAAATATGAAATAATTCCTTAGATCTATTGGATCAATCCACTTGTGGTCTTTAATTTCGATAGTTTGGAGGGTTATGTCTTTCTTATCACTCAAGAATTTAACCAAAAACTGCAACTTTTCTTGGCCACGATACCATTTATTTCTCTTTCCAAAACCTCTTTTTATAACATCTTCGGACCATTCAAATTTATTTATATATTGGCTTTGCGAAACAATGTCAAAATTTATGTCACCAAGCTCCTCATTTAATTCTCTTGTAAGTCCTTCCTTCGGAGATTCATTGCTCTCTAAACCACCACCTGGCAAATCCCATTCGTTATCGTTGTAAGAACATTTTTGGATTATTAAAATTTCATTTAAAGTATTAATCAAAAATGCATTAGCGCCTTTTCGATATTGCATTGTAGAAATGGGTGGCATCGTCATAATAGTAAATATAACACGAAAGATGCTAAAATCTTTTCAAACGCATGCTTTTTATTATTTTATCTAATCAACAATTTGATTCTGAAATGAAAACCAATAAGTGGCATGTTGCAAATCAACTTGTTGCAAAAGGCCACAAAGTTATTTTTGTTGATCCACCTTTAAGGTTTAAAGCACTTAAGAACTTTTCAAAAGTTATAGATAAAAAGTCAGAAAACTTGATTGTGTATAAACCAATTAATTTACTAAATTTCAAGCCGATTTCTAGATTAAATACCATTTCGCAAAAGAATATTATTGAAAGCGCCATTAAGATCTTAAAAGCAGAAAATGAAAAAAGAGTTTTGTATATTTATCATTTTGATTTTCCAGATTTAAGAGATTTCATAAGAGATTTTAAACATGATATAAAAATTTATGATTGTGTTGATATATATTCGGAATTTCCAGAATATATAACTGGCGCAAAAATTAATCCGTCAATAATTTCATTGATTCAACAATTTGATGATGCGTTAAGGGTTAAACTTAATCAAAATGGCCTAAGCCTTAAATCTTGGGTTGATGCTCAAGAAAAATGGCTTTGCGAAAATTGCGACCTTGTTTTTGCAAGTGCTCCGGGGATTGTTTCGCACCTAAATAAATGGAGACAGGACATTCACTACTTGCCAAATGCAGTGATATTTGAAAAATATGATCACAAAAATAAATTACCAGAACCACATGATATGAAAAATATTGGGCATCCAAGAATCGGATTTATCGGTGCAATTGATAGCTATAAAAGCAACATCAAACTAATTGAAGACTGTGCAAAAACATATCCAGAATATCAATTTATAATGGTAGGGCCAGAAAAAGTTTCAGACCCAAATCTAGACTTGTCGGTGCTTAAAAGTTTAGAAAACGTTCATTTTTTAGGACAAAAACCATGGGAAGAAACGCCTGCATACTTTGATCACTTTGACGCACACTTCATACCTTATAACATAAATGACTATACAGTCGGCTGCCATCCTATCAAATTTTTTGAAGGAATGGCAGCCGGAATCCCCACAATAACAACCCTATCTTCAATAAAAGAATTTGATATTGACGGCTATTCAACCGAAAACGAACATCAATTCATAAAAAACATTAAAATTGCACTAGAAGAAGACAACGTACAAAAACGAAAAGCACGCAAAGAATTAGCAAAAAAACATAGCTGGAGTAGCAAAGTTGATAGACAGGTGGAATTGATAACGGGCAAATTAAACGTCCGTTCATAAAATATTCTATTACTATAGAATATTTCCGTCGATATATTCTAACGTAGCAGATTCCAACCTTGAAAAAATGAGCTTATGCGATTTGAGTTTCATATGAATCATGATATAATTGCGACACAGTTATGAGTGATATAAATTTGACGGAGATAACACCAGAGGACTTGGAAAATGTAAACACGGGCAATGATGTTGATTATGATCCTACTAGTAGAGCTGAAAAGTTTGCGCGAGCTCAACAATTAAAAGAAGCATTCAATGAGGGTTTAGTCCGATTGGACGAAAATGATGAAGTGCTAATCCCTGGAGACGATGAGTACGAAAAAGCTAAAGCTATAAAATGGGATGTGGATGGGTATAGGACCAGAGTTCAACCCAGGTCGCGTACTTTTTTAGGATGGTTAAGAAATCTAATCCCAGAAATAACACCGTAAAAATGTTTGCGAACTAGGATACCTCACGAATAGGCCCAAGTATTTAATGCCTTTTCTTTTTCGCAACAATCCAAATCGTGTCGTAGATGTTTGTTTTGAAGATTCTGTTTATAAGGTTGCAAACTCTGTAGTAAATATCCCTACGGAGCAATTTTATCCCCGGCTCTGCGTAGTATGGGTCTAAAGACAAATCTATAATTTCAAAGCCTTTTGACTTCAAAAAGCCCGACAGACCATTTGGCGTGAAATGCGAAAGGTGAATTTCGTCGATTGTTCCGTCGAGCTTTATTTTTTTTAAGTATGGTTTGCCAATTATTTTTTTGACTATACTTTTTAAACTATATATATCGTTAGGAACAGCAATTGTTAAAACTCCGTTTGGATTCAAAAGTTCTTTTGCCTTTTTGATTGTTCCATTTACATCATTAACATGTTCTAAAAGATGAAACATTGATATGTTGTCAAATTTTTTGCCTTTAAAATTAATATCATCAAGTGTCCCATGCAGGAGATTTAGCCCATATTTTTCTTTTGCGATTTTTACTGCAGAGCCTGAAACTTCTGTTCCAAAAACTTCTGTATAAAATGGCTTTGTGATGTCTAAAAACTGCCCAATTCCACATCCGACATCAAGAAGAGTTCCTTTTTTCATATTTTTTCGCATTTTTTTAATGCGCCTTTGCCATAATAATTCCCGTGGATACAGATTATCTAGCCATCCATCATACTTTGAAGACTTTGAATAATAATTGATAATTTCTTTTAGAGTTGGGCGCGGATTGTCGAATATATATCGACAATCCGCGCACTCATAAAGTCCGATATACTCATCAAAAAGATATACCTTTTTAGATTTACACAAATTGCATTCTTCTAAAAATTCGCTTTCCATTAAGAGAAAATATACTCGCCTATCTTGAGTTTGCAACTCTTGATAAGCGCGGAAAAACTTTAGGTTTATCAATTAATTCATGTGTTAGAATTTTGTCATGCGAATTGGCATAAACGGACAGGTACTTTTTATTGACGAAATTGAAAAAACTGGTCCTGTCACCTATCTTAAAAATCTTTTAATAGAAATTTCAAAAATTGATAGTGGGAATTCATACATAATTTATCTAGTTGAAGGCGTAAATCAAAGGACATTCAAAGAGTTTTCGTCGCAATTCCCAAGTAATTTCACATTTAAAATTATTAAAAAATATATTTCGTGGATGCAGATTTCTTTATCAAAAGAGTTTTTTACAAATCCAGTAGATGTTTTTTTTACATCAACACACTCAATCCCATTTCTCCTAAATCCAAAGGTTAAGATTGTATCCATGATTCATGGACTTGAATATAGAACTAATCAGCAGTACATAAACTCTCCAGTAAAATCTTTTATTCATCCACTAATTCTATATGGGGTATTTAAATTTTCTAATAAAATAATTACTCCATCACAAGCTACCAAGGATGCGATTTTAAAATCATTCTATATCAGAAGTGACAAAATCGAGGTAATACATGAAGGCGTCAGCCATACTTTTTACAAAAGAAGTTCAGATGAGATTTCCACCATGAGAAAGAAATATAAGCTAGGGGATTTTAAGTATTTACTTTTTGTATCTACAATCCAACCTCGCAAAAATATCCCAAAAATGGTTGAGGGATTTGCGAAGATGATTAAAGAAAATCCAAAATTTATGGACATTAAACTTGTCATCGCAGGCAAAAATGGCTGGATGTACGAAGAGTCAATCGAATCTCCAAGTCAATTTGGAATATCTGAAAATGTTATTTTTACTGGACAAGTTCCAGATGATGATTTGCCGGTACTTTTTTCCGGAGCGATCGCTTTTGTGAGTTGTTCTCTAGAAGAAGGCTTTGGACTTCCACTTTTAGAAAGTATTGCTTGCGAAACTCCTGCAATGGTTTCAGATATTCCTGCTTTTAGGGAAATTGGCGAAGATAAGGTGGTTTATGTAGATCCAGATAGCATAGAAGATATAAAAAAAGGGTTTTTAGAAGTAATTTCAAATCCAAAAATGAAAGATCTAAAGTTACTTGCTCAAAAATTTACGTGGAATAAAACTGCCGAAAAAACGCTTCAAATTATTAAAAATCCTTAGATCTGAAATCCCTGCGGAACCAATCACAGAGATTCCAAAAAAACTTGGCAACAAATATCTTAAATATCTTTTGTCTGAAATATTTACAAATAGCATATATGTAATAAAAACAAGAAATATTGATAATAAGTGTTTCTTTTTTTGTTTATCTTTTATAAAAACAGCTAAAAATCCACCTATAATTACAATTATCCAAAAAGGAATTGAAAAATTTCCTTGTAACAATTCCATATAATATAGAATTCCGTTATAGTACCTTGCGTAAAATGGGGCGAAACCAACAAGATCATCCGTAATACCTCGCGAAGAAATCAATATGTGTTTTAATGTTTCTATTGGGGCCACCCACATTGGTGGATACATAAGGCTAAAAGTCGCAAAAGCAATTAGTAAAAATTTAGTATAATGTAAAATCCCTGTTTTAATTCCTTTATTTAGTATGAAAACAAAAAATATTGCTGGTAAAAATAAAATGCCCATAAATCTTGTTAGTAAAGCAAATCCAAATAAAACCCCAGCAAATCCAAATAAATATTTACGATTCACATTTACGCTTTCTAAAAAACTAGCAACAGAGGCAATCACAAACATAAAAAAGATAAAGTCCAAATGCAGATCTTTTGATAGGTAGACTGACAAAGGTTCAAATAATATAATTAATGACCATATAAAAGTCCCAAAGATTCCAAACATTCCCGAAAGTAGATAAATTGTATATCCAAGTAGCAAACCAGAAATTATAACAAGTGGGAATTTCGCCCAATATAGTTCGAAGTTCAAATATGGGCAACTATAATCTATATAAGCACATTCTTCATAATTTTTATCTGTCTTAAATTTATATTTCTTTGCGATTTTGGTAGATATACCTGAAAAAGTCATTATCGTAACACCGGGGTGATACGAAATTGTTCCTGCATACTTCAGATCTTTTCCTTCAATATAACCGCCTTTTAAGTTAGTCATAACAATCCACGGATAATAATTAATTCTATATAACCAACTAAAATTATCTTCAAAAGGTGGAACTGAATTGAGGTTAGTAAGCCTTGTAATAAAAAACACAACCACTACAAATGCTGCCAAGATTATTTTATAGTTTCTCATTTTTTATCAAAACTATTTTTGATTTAGTTAAAAACTTACCAGATTCAAAAGGCCCCATAATTAAATTATTACAGCTTTTACAAGCTGCGTCACCAAATAGTATCTGGTATTCATAATCATTTAGATTAACATTATGGAAACTATTCCACGCATGGTCAGCACGAATCAAATTCTTATCAACGTCAAATTTTTCGCTTGCATAATTACCTAATTCCCAAATTTTATTTTGTCTAGAAATAAACTCCGATGAAAAATCAAAAGAGATAAAACCTTCAAGTAGTATAAAAATTATAATCATTTTTGGATTAATTTTATAATCTGAAAGCCTTAAAAATAAAAACATTGCAAGCGGAATCAAAACTAAAAAGTATCTATCAAAAACAAACGGATTAACAATTATTAAAAAAATTCCAAATAATAATGAATACAACTCGAATGAGACAGCAAACCTCTTAATGAATTTCCAATTTAGATTGTACATAAAAAAGATAACCAATAGATAGAAAGAGATTATCGAGAATAAATTTAAAACGTAGGAATAATCAAACCCACTTGGATTTCCACTTATCCCTTGATGAAAAAACCCAAAAGCAGTAAAAGTATTTGGATAGTGCGGAAACATTTTCCAAGGAAAATTTGTAAGATTAAAAAGCCAATACAATAAGTAACTAAATATCGCAGATGATATCAAAACCGAAACACTATTTAATATCTTGATCTTCTTAAAAGTGATTGGCACCAAAAACATTGCTAAATAAACAACGCTAGCAAACAAATTTGAAAAGATATATTTCATACTACCTAGATTTTGTAGTTTTATACTCTTTTGCCCTGTCATTTCAGATGTCCTTGGAAATATGAAAAGATAAAATGCCAAAATTAAACATAAAATCGTAAAATTAATAATCGCTGATTTATATTTTCTTGA